>Ga0182021_10004945_pt1 | contig 15729 bp, 12 predicted proteins | sample 612E3MmetaG_FD_120493 | JGI IMG/M metagenome (GOLD analysis project Ga0182021, IMG submission 120493) | Permafrost microbial communities from Stordalen Mire, Sweden - 612E3M metaG (Illumina Assembly) | ecosystem: Environmental > Terrestrial > Soil > Wetlands > Permafrost | place: Sweden... | reverse complement strand
TACGAACTCCATCGCTGCCACGCGCCTGGCGTTGTCATACGCGGACATCTTCATCACCGAGGCCGGTTTCGCATTCGAGCTGGGCGCGGAGAAGTTCTTCGACATCAACTGCCGTTACGGCGACTTCGCGCCGTCCTGCACGGTGCTCGTGGCCACGCTGCGTGCCCTCAAGATGCACGGCGGCGTGCCGCTGTCCAAGGTGATGGAGCCCAACGCCGCGGCCGTGGAGCGCGGGCTCGCGAATCTGGAGAAGCACGTCGAGAACATCCGCAAGTTCGAGCAGCGCTGTGTGGTCGCCCTCAATCACTTCCCGTCCGATACCGAGGACGAGCAGGCCGTGGTGCGCGACCATTGCGACGTGCTCGGGCTCGAGGCCGTGGTCGCGAAACCGTACAGCGAGGGCGGCGAGGGTTGCCGCGAGCTAGCCGAGGTCGTGCGCAGCCTCGTGGGGCGCAGCAAGGGCCACTTCAAGCCGCTCTACGAGTGGGACCAGACGATCAAGGAGAAGATCCAGACCGTGGCCAGCGAGATGTACGGCGCAGAGGCGGTGGACTACGCGATGCGGGCGAAGCGCGACCTGACGCAGCTCGAGAAGCTCGGCTTCGGGAATCTGCCGGTGTGCATCGCGAAGACAGAGCAGTCGCTCTCCGACAACCCCGAGCTGCTCGGCCGGCCGAAGGACTTCCTGGTGACCGTGCGCGAGATCCAACTGGCTGCGGGCGCGGGCTTCGTGATCCCGATCACGGGCGAGATCCTGCGCATGCCCGGGCTGCCGACGCAGCCTCTGGCACTGCGCTTCGACCTCACGGACGACGGGGAGATTGCCTTTGTCTAGCCGCTGACGGGCGAGCGGCCGCATGAGCGGCGCGGGTCGAGCCCGCTGCCGCGCAGAGTGAGGTCTTGTATGGCTGAGCTTTTTGCATCGGTGGATCTCGGCGGGACGACGATCGGCTGCGCGCTCGCGGACAGTGAAGGCAAGGTCGCGGCCGAGGGCACGATCGCCACCGAGGGCTACCGCGGGCCCGAAGGCGTCATCCCGCGCATCGCCAGGGCGATTGCCGGGCTCACGGAACAGGCGGGGGCGCGGCCGTCCGCTGTGGGCGTCGTGGTGCCGGGACTCGTGGACGTCAAGCGCGGCGTGACGAAGTTCCTGCCGAACATGCCGGGTAAGTGGCAAGAGGTGCCTGTGCGCGAGATCCTCGAGCCGCTCGTCGGCTGCCCGGTGTTCCTGCTCAACGATGCGCGTGCGGCAGCTCTGGGCGAGCTGAACTTCGGCCATGGCAAGACGGTCTCGAGCATGATCTTCTTCACGCTCGGGACTGGGATCGGCGGCGGAATCATCATCGACGGGCGCCTGCGGCTCGGGCCACTGGGTGCGGCCGGCGAGATCGGGCACATGACCATCTTGCCTGACGGTCCGCGCTGTGGCTGTGGCAGCCGCGGCTGTCTGGAGACGCTCTTCAGCGGGCCGGCACTCTGCGGCGAAGGCGTGCGCCTCTTGCGCTCGGGACAGGCGCCGAAGCTGTTCGAACGCTTGGGTGGCGATCTCAACAGGATCTCTCCCAAGGAAATGGCCGCGGCCGCCGAAGAGGGGGACAGCGCTGTGCGCACCGTGATCGTGCGGCACGCGGAATACCTCGGCATCGGTGTGGCCAATCTAGTGATGACGCTCGATCCTGACATGGTCGTGCTGGGCGGCGGCGTGGCGCAGATGGGGGCTCTGCTGTTCGACACCGTGCGCGAGGTCGTGAAGCAGCGCGTGCTGATGGTGCCGACGGATCGGCTGCGCATCGAGGCCTCGCTGGCCGGCGAACAGGCCGGGATGTTGGGCGGCATTGCCCTGGCGATGAAGAGAGGCCAGGTCGAGTAGGGGCGACCGGCCGGTCGCCCCTACGTCTTCCTTTGCTTCAGCCTGCCGGCCTGGCTCAGCGCGCGACGCAAGAGAAACTCGATCTGCGCGTTGAGGCTGCGAAGATCGTCGTTCGCCCAACGCTGCATGGCCGTGAGCACTGCCGGGTCGACGCGCAGGAGGAACGGCTTGCGCTCGGCCATGCGCCTACTGGTAGAGCGTGCCTGTGTTGACGACCGGCTGCGCCTCGCGGTCGGCGCACAGCACCACTAGCAGGTTGCTCACCATCGCGGCCTTGCGCTCTTCGTCGAGCCGCACCTGGGTACTCCTGCTGAGCATGTCCAGGGCCATCTCGACCATGCCCACCGCGCCCTCGACGATCTTCTGACGGGCAGCGATGATCGCGCCGGCCTGCTGACGCCGCAGCATGGCAGCGGCGATCTCGGGCGCGTAGGCCAAGTGACTCAGGCGAGCCTCGATGACCTCGACGCCGGCCTTTGTCAGCCGCTCCTGGATCTCGGTCTTGAGGCCCTTGGCGACCTCGGTCCCGCTGCCGCGCAGGGAAAGCTGATGCTCCTCGTGGGCGTCGTACGGGTAGCGCGTGGCCAGGTTGCGCACGGCAGACTCTGTCTGCACCTTGACGTAGTTCTCGTAACTATCCACGACGAAGCAGGCCTCGGCCGTGTCCACGACACGCCAGACCACGACAGCGGCGATCTCGATCGGGTTGCCGTCCGCGTCGTTCACCTTGAGGTGGCCGCTTTCGAAGTTGCGCGCGCGCATCGAGATCGGGCGGCGCGAGTAGAACGGATTCGTCCAGCGCAAGCCGGGGTCGTGCGCAGTGCCCACGTAGGCGCCAAAGAGCTGGAGCACGCGGCCTTCGTTGGGATTGACCACGAAGAGCCCGTTCAGGCAGAAGGCGACGACAAGTAGCAGCAGCAACGACGTGAAACCAGGGAGCAATGCCTCGACGCGGAACGAGCTGGTGGTTGTATAGACGAGAAACCCTAGTGCGGCCAGCAACAACGGCAGCATCGCCCAGCCCGAGATCGTGGGACGTCGGATCTCCTGTATCATGCTCACCCTCCAGTGATAGCATAAACATATCAGAACGAAAGCAGGAGAGCAAGGACCCGCATGGTGCGTGGGGTGCCGGGTGTTCAAGCATCGGCGCCCCCTGGAAGCGTGACGCCGCGCCGAGCGCGCGGGGTTCAGGGAAAGGGGCAAAGACGCTATCCTATGGCGTGCTCGGAGCATGCGAAAGGCTGCCGACGGTGGATCCAAGTCGGGCCAAGGCGCGCGAGGCCCTTGCGGTGTTGCTTCTCGCGCTGACGAGCGGCTGGGGTTGCCATCGGTCGAGTGCAGGGACCGGACCGATCGCCGAGATCGAACCGAGCGTGAGTGTGACACCGACGAGGGTGGCCGAGGGGCAGGCCTTCGCCGTCACCTATCGCTGGCACACCGGTCCCGGGTTCAAGCCGCTGGCGGCTGACTACTTCGCGTTCGTGCATGCGCTCGACGCTGAGGGGGCCATGGTGTTCACAGACGACCATGCCCCGACCCCGGCGACGTCGACCTGGCGGCCGTCGCAGGACTACAGCTACACGCACGTCCTCTTCGCGCCGCAATACATCTCCGGGCGTCTGACGCTCCGCGTCGGGATGTACGGAGACGGCGGCGAACGCCTCGCGCTGCGCGGACGGGAAGTGGGCCGCCAGGAGTACGCGGCCGGCGACCTGACCGTGGCCTTGCGGCGCGAGCCGCCGGTCCGATTCGGTCCCGAGTGGTCCCGCCCCGAGAGTTTTCTGGCTGACGCATTCCGCCCGGCACGCTGGCTGCAGAAGACAAGCGGTACCATCTGGATCGAGAACCCGCGTGCTGACGCGCTTGCGCTGCTAGGCGTCCGAGCGGTCAGCGCGTATGTCGGCACGTGGCCCGCTGTGCGGGTGGACGTCGGCAGCGCGTCCTGGACGCTGCCCATCCAGACCCGCAACGCCGTTCTGCTGAGGCTGCGGGTGCCCAAGGTCGCTTGGGGCCAGGACGACTGGTCCGCGCTGCAGATGGCAACGCTACGCGAGGTGGCGGACCCGCAGTCGCTCGTGGCGGAGGACGCTCGCGCGCTCGTCCTCAGTGGGATCGCTGTGACGGCCATCGCGCGCGCCGACGTGGCGTTGCGCGATGGTGCCCTGGAGCCGGACCCGCGCGGCGCTGCTCAGTAGTCGACGTAGCCGTACGTCTTGCGCGCGCGCGATTTGGGCGTGGCGAAGAAGGCCTCAGTGCCCAGCGGCAGGTAACCGCAGATGCCCCGAAGGTCAGCGGCGTCCTTGGGGCGCACGTACGCCTTGCGGCAGCGGCCGGTGCCGTCGCGGTAGACCGCGAAACCCGGCAGGGAGGGCATCTGCCGCGTGCGACTGACGAAGATGTGGGGCGTGGGGCTATAGAGCGCCGGGGCGTGGTCGAGCACGAAGCGGGCCGCACAGGAGTGTTCCGTTGAGTCGTCGCCTTGCACGAGGCCACCACGCGCCAGCGATATTGACGCCTGACTGACGACAACCACGACGGCGGCGACGAGAGCGGCGCGACGGACGAGGCGCCTGCCGGCGAGCCAGCGATCCATCGAGTGCGCCACTCCCATCAACACCAGAGGCAGCATCCAGACGGCGTAGCGGCTGAGGCCGGCCGCGCCGCTGTTCCAGTTCTGCGTGATCGTGCATGGCAGTGCCATCGCCAGCAGGAGTGCGAGGCGCTCCAGGGAGGTCAGGGCTGTGCGCAGACGCCTCAGCTGTGCGACCGACGAAGCCGCGAAAAGCAGCAAAATGCCGGGCAGGTAGGGCAGCATGCCGAGGTTGAGATCAAAGAACAGATCGAGGGCGCGGTGTAGCGAGAGGAGGCGCGGATCGGTCGACACGCGAGCCAGCGGGCTGAGCTCGTCGAGCCGCCACAGGTAGAACAGCGCGGGGAGCGCTGCGGGCAGCAGCGCCAGCGTTGCGGAGAGCAGAGGGTGCAGGCGCGGGCGACGCTCCGGCGCCGCGCCAGTGCAGTGCGCCAGGCACGCACGTGCCCAGAGCGTGGCGGCGAGCAGGACCAGCGGCGGGTTCTGCATGGCAGCGAGGCTGACAGCGAGGGTGCCGGCGACGTGGCGTCCCTGTGCTGACCAGATGAGGCCCAAGAGCACCGCCGAAGCGCAGGCAGCCTCAGGGTGCGGCCAGAGCACGTACCAGGCGATGGGAGAGGAGAGCGTGGCCAGGGCCAGAACGCGTCGCGCGCCTCGTCCGAGAGGCATGCCGAAGAGGATCTGATGGAGCGCGAAGAGAAACAGTAGCGCGTTGGTGAGCTGCGGGGCCTTGAGGTCCGTCATGCCGACGGCGCGGAGACAGAATCTGGCGGGCAGCGTTGCCAGCGAGTAGCCCCAGAAGTGGTAACAGTAGCGTCGACCGGCATCGTCCGGGAAGAAGACCTCGAGCATGTTCGCGACGTTGAGTGCGGCCCCGTGGCGTTTGAGTTTCTCGGCGACTGCCAGGACGTCCGCAGGACGGGCCTCAGGGCTCAGGTGGCGCGCGAACGACTCCGCCATCAGAAAGTACTCGCCACCGTCACCGAGGGGGCGCGGATGCACGACCAGCGCGCTGCCGACGAGCCAGAGCGCGGCGAGGACCAGCCCGATGCGTTCTGGAAGCGGCCATCCGGTGACGTGCGCGCGCACCGCTTCCATCGCTGAGACGACGGTTTGGTGCAGACGTGCTCTCAGCGGGGCCATCTCGTGAGTGGCCCCTCTAGCGACGGAATCGCTGTCGTGTCGACCTGAGCGGGCCTCGGCTCGTCACTGGATCGCGGACACCACGTGCCACTATCGCCGCGGGCGCGGCTTGGGCTTGGCCGATGGTGGCAGCGCTTGGCCTGCGAACGGCTTGCCGGCGGCAATGTCGTCGACGCGCTGCGTCAGAGTGGCGTCCGTGTAGCCGAGATCGCGGGCCATGTGACCGTACTTGAGAACGTTCTCTTTGTCCTTCTTGTTGAGGTACGCCCAGGTCATGTAAGCACAGACCAGGCCGCGATGCTGCCGCGTCGCATCGGTTTCAGGAATCAGCGAGAGCGCCTTTGTCAGGGCCGTGATGACGTCGTCGTAGCGGGCCGCGGCAAGATACGCGCCTCCAAGATAGGTCCATGCTTCGGCGTCGTTTGCGCCCGGGCCCTCAACGACCTTGGTCAGCTCGGCGATGCCGCGCGCGCTCTGCCCCTGCGCCGCGAGCAGATTGCCGAGGCGGATGCGGTACTGGACGTTCTGCGGGTCGAGCGCCACCGCCTTCTCGTAGGAGGGCAGGGCAGCGGCCGCGTTCTTCTTGACCTCATGCTGGATCAGGCCGAGCTGGAAATACGCCTCGGCCGAGCTCGGCGCCATCTCGATGGACTTGTTCAGCTCAGCCACGGCCAGGTCGATCTCCCTGTTCTCCACGTAGGCCTTTGCCAGGCCGATGCGGACCTCTAGCGACTGCGGCTTCTCATCGCGGAGTTGTTTCAAGTCGTCGATGGCCAGGTTGGCGCGGCCCTTGCGCACGTCGTCGAGGGCACGCGCGATCTTGACCTCGTCGACGAGTTGCTTGGCAGCGTCCTCGGCGGCTGCATCGACGCCGGGGAGGTAGGAGGCGGTGGTGGCGTCTTCGAGGGCCTCGACGAACTGGCCCAGGGCGAGCTTGACGCGCACGTTCTCCCTGTAAACGTCGCTCAGCCACGGCGCCTTGTCCTGAAGGGTCTTGAGGATCGGCGCGGCCTCGGCCACGCGATTCGTCAGACGCAGCACTCGCGCCAGACCAAGAGTGGCCCCGAGGCTGCCGGGGTCGGCAGCCAGCGCGGCGCGGTACGCAGCCTCGGCCGCGGCCAGGTCGCCGCGGGCTTCCTGGGTGATACCGATGGCCGTCTGCGCTGCTGACGCCGCGCCACTGCCCATTGCGAGCGCCTTCTGCGCCAGCGCCAGCGCCTCATCGGCGCGCCTCTGGCGCACGCGCTGACGCGCGAGCGCGATCGACGGCCAGGCGCCCTCCGGGTCAGCAGCGATGGCCGCCTCTGCGTTGTTCGCCGATTCGCTGATGCCGTTGAGGTCCTGCAGGACGGACAGGCGCCCCAGCGCCTCGCCCTTGGCCGGACCGCTCAGTTTCTCGCCAGCGGATTTGTAGGCTGCGACGGCTCGCTCCCAGTCGGGCGTCGGCTCGAGGAGCTGTGCCAGGAGGAGGAACGGCTCGCCGGTCATGCCTTCGGCCTGAGTTGCGGCCTCCAGAATGCGCTTGGCTTGTTCGACCTGTCCAGCGGCGACCTTCTCTTGCGCCTTCTTGATCGCGTCCTCGCCCGGTGAGAGGTTCACTACGGGCGCGCTGGGAGCTCCCTTAGGCTTGTCCTTATCCTTCTTCTCAGCGGCGGACAGGACCGCCGGAATCACAAGAAGCCCGACCGCGAGACACACCCGAACCTTCATGTCCATTCCCCCCTGCTAACACAAAGCCAGAGAGGATGTTAGGGCCGCGCCCGGCCGTCGTCAAGCTCCTTGTGTCACCCCATTGCCTTGTGCTAGATTCGAATGGGTTCGCAATATATTGGGGGTTGCAGCCGGCATGACAATGCGTCTGGAAAACGTCGAGCTGGTCGGGTTCAAGTCGTTCTGCGATCGCCAAGAGGTCTCTTTCCAAGGAGGCGTGACCGGGATCGTCGGTCCGAACGGCTGCGGCAAGAGCAACATCTGCGACGCGATCTCGTGGGTGTTGGGCGAGCAAAGCGTCAAGAGCCTCCGGGGCGCATCGATGGAGGACGTGATCTTTGCCGGGAGTCAGTCGCGCCAGCCGTTGGCAATGGCGGAGGTCAACCTGCGCGTCAGCGGGCTCAACGGCAACAGCCCGGACGGCAGCCCGGAATGCGTGGTCACGCGGCGTCTGTACCGCAACGGCGAGAGCGAGTACCTGATGAACGGGCAGGCCTGCCGCTTGCGCGACGTGCACGAGCTGTTCATGGACACCGGGCTGGGGAGCAAGGCCTACTCGATCATCGAACAGGGCAAGATCGGCCTGATCCTCTCGTCCAAGCCTGCCGATCGCCGCGCCCTGATCGAGGAAGCGGCCGGCATCACGAAATACCGCGTGCGGCGCAAGCAGACGCAGCTCAAGCTGGATGCCGCGCAGCAAAACCTCCTGCGCGTGAACGACATCGTGAACGAAGTCGAGAAGCAGCTGGAGAGCCTCAAGCGTCAAGCGAGCAAGGCACGGCGCTACCGAGTGCAGCGCGAGGAGATGCAGGGCTTCGAGCGCGTTCTGTTCGGACTGCGCTTTCGCGATTGCGAGGAGCGCATTCGCTCCCTGGTCCAGCGTATCGGCGAGGAAGGCGAGCGCGAGCGCGCGGCAGGGATCGTGATCGAGACCGAGGAGGCGCAGCTCGCTGCGCGTCGTGCGGTGCTCTACGACGAAGAGGCCCGGCTGGAACAGGCGCGCCAGCGCTTGTCAGAGGCGACGCTGGCTGTCGAGCGCCATGAAGGTCGCAGCGGCTACTGCCGCGAGCAGATTGCCGAGAGCGGCGCCCGTGCGGCCGAGGCGAACGGCGAGGCCGCGGGGCTCGAGGCCCGCGTCGCACCCCTGGCCGAGCTCATCTCGACGCGTGAGGCGGAGAACCGACGACTGGCGGAGCAGCTCGCGGCGTCGGAGGAGGGCTCTCGGCTGGCAGACTCTGCGGTGGCGGAGTGCGCGTCGCGGCTGGCCGCTAACGAGTCCGACCTAGACGCTGCGCGCGATGCGCAGGTCGGGCTAATGAGCCGGATCGCGATGCTGCAGAACGCCCGCGAATCGGCGCAGGGTAGCGCCGACCGCGCGGCTGCCACATTGGTCAAGCTTGCGACTGAGCAGGACGAGCTGGACCGGGAGCGCGCGCGTGCAGCGGCCGCACAGGCCGCGGCTGCTCAGCGCGGTGCGGAGTGCGAGGGCCTGCAGGCGCAGCTAGCGCTCGATCTCGCCGCGTCGGCGGCGCGCGTGGAGCAGGCACGCACTGGCGCGGCCGCGCTCGCGCAGGGGGGCGAGGCCCTCCAAAGCGAGCGCGACAGCCTGGCCGGCAGGCTGGCGTCGCTCGAAGAGATGGTGGCGACGCACTCGGCCTTTGACGAAGGCGTGCGCGCCTTGCTGTCGATGCAAGAGCGCGGCGAGCAGGCGCCCGAAGGGCCCGTCGAAGTGCTCGGTGTCGTGGCCGACGCTGTCGAGACGGACGACCCGGCCTATGAGCGCGCGATGGAAGCGTTCTTTGGGGACCGCCTGCAGGCCGTGCTCACGCCTGATGCAGACCACGCGCTGCGCGGCGTGCGCTGTCTCGAGCGTTCGGGCGCGGGACGCGGTGCGTTCCTGCCCGTGGCCTCAGCGCGAACAAAAGGGGGTTGCCACCTGCTGCGGCAGATCGCAGCCGAAGAGCCCAAGGTGACCGGGCTGCTGGGAGACGTCTATCGGGCAACTGGCCCCTACGCGGAGCAGATCCGAGCTGCTCTGCCGGAGGCATTGCTCGTCGGCAGCCTTGAGGACGCCTTCGACATCGTGTCGCGCCACGGACCGGTGGCCTGTGTGACGCTGGCGGGCGAGACGCTGCGTGGCGGGCTGGTGGAAGGCGGCCGCGGCGTCAAGGGTCTGCTGGCACCGCGGCGTGAGGTGCGCGAGGTCGGGACGCGCATCGGCGAAGTCGAGGCTCGCCTCAAGGAAGTGCGCGAGCGCGAGCGCGAGGAGCTTGCTCGCGGCGAGGTGGCCGCTGCCGAGGTGCGTGCGCTCGAGGAGCAGGTGCACGCGTGCGAGATGGAGCTGGTGGCCGTGCGCCACGAGCTGGCGACGGCCAGCGAGGAGAGCGTTCGGCTGGAACGCAAGGCAACGGTGCTCGACACCGAGCGGCGGCAGGCCGAGGAGGAGCGTCAGGCTGCGTTGGCGCGCGCCGCGGAGATCTTCCAGGCGCTCGACGTCGTCGAGGCCGAGCGCGAGCGCAACGCTGAGCGCGTCTCGGTGCTCGCCGCTGCTGTCGCGCAGTTGCGCGTCGAGAGCGACACAACTCAGGCACGCGCATCCGAAGTGCGTTCGGCCGTGGCCGCGCTGCGCGAACGCCTGAGCGCCGCCGGCGCGGAGCACCGGCGTCTGGTCCAGGATCACGAGGAACTCGTGGGCCGGATCGGTACAGCGCGCAATCGCGCCGAGGAGCTCGAACGCCGGCGAGCTGAGCTCGCAGCGGAGCTGGCGGAGTGCGAGCGCCTGCTGGCCGAGGCCCTGGTGGAGCGCGACCGCGTGGCCGGGTCAGGCACGCTGGTCGAGGATCAGGTGCGCGACCTGCGCAACGAGCTGGAAGGGCGCGAGCTGGGGCTCAAGGAACGGCGGCGCGAGCACGGCATGCTGCGCGATGCCGTCAGTGAGCTGGACGTGACGCGTGCGCGCATCGAAGCCGACCTGGACCACCTCACGCGCGAGTGTCACCAGGCGCTGGGCCTGACAGCGGCGCAGGCGGCCACGAGCCTGTCGCAGGACGACCAGCTCAGCGATCCAGAGGTTCTGGGCCGACAGATCCAGGAGGTTCGCGAGCGGCTCGAGCGCATGGGGCCGGTCAACGTCTTGGCCGTGGAGCAGCTCGAGGAGCACGAGAGCCGCTACGAGTTCCTGACGACGCAGCGCCAGGACTTGCTGGACTCGATCGCCGACCTGGATTCATCGATCAAGAAGATCGACCGCACGTCGCGCGAGCGCTTCCGCGAGGCATTCGAGGTGGTCAACCAGCACTTTGGCGAGGTCTTCCGCCAACTCTTCGGCGGCGGCACCGCCGGCCTTTCCCTGATCGACGAAGAGGACGTGCTCGAGAGCGGCATCGACGTCATGGCCCAACCGCCGGGCAAGCGGCTGCAGAACGTCATGCTGCTCTCAGGCGGTGAGAAGGCCCTGACGGCGATCTCTCTGCTTTTCGCGATCTTCCAGTACAAGCCTTCGCCGTTCTGCATCCTCGACGAGGTGGACGCGCCGCTGGACGACGCCAACGTCAATCGCTTCGTCAAGATGCTGGAAGGGCTCAAGGACCAGACCCAGTTCGTGCTGATCACCCACAGCCGCAAGACGATGGAGATCGCAGACCGGCTCTACGGTGTTACCATGGAAGAGCCCGGAGTCAGCAAGCTGGTCAGCGTCAGGCTGGCGTAGCGCCGGTCCGGCCGATCACGGAGCTGGTGCGGGCGGAGGGGGACGCATGAAGCCCGAAGAGTTCGAGGTCAAGGACTGGGTACCGGACCCTGAGAAGCTGTTCGAGGAGATTCGCGAGGCGGCCTTCCAGATCTACGAAGCGCGTCAGGCCAACGGCGTCCCGGGGGACGAGGTCATGGACTGGTTTGACGCCGAGGCGCGGGTGCGCGCCAAGCACGGGCTCTGATATTCGCCGCGCGCTTCTGGCGCGCCGAGAGGCGCTCGCAGGCAGCGCTGTCGTGGCTGGCCCCACGGGAGGAAATGCGGATGCCGCACGGGACAGGGGTGTTCAAGCAGCGCGAGTTCTTGGAGAAGCTGCGTCGTCTGGAGCAGGAAGTCGCCAGCACCAAGGCCGCCGCGGAAGAGATGGCGCGCAAGGCGCTCGAACGCTCCTCCCAAACCGTGGCGAAGGAGAGCGCAGCGGTCCCTGAGGAGCGCGCGTCGCAGACGAAGCCGAAGGCCTGACGCCGTGAGTTCCACGCCTGCTCTGGACGAGGCGTTTGCGCGCTGCGAGGCCCTGGCTCGCGCCCACTACGAGAACTTCCCGGTCGGGCTGTTTGTGCCCAAGGACAAGCGGCCGTACGTCCACGCGCTCTACGCGTTCATGCGCACGGCCGACGACTTCGCGGACGAGCCGGCATACGAGGGCCAGCGCAGCGAGAGGCTCGACGAGTGGGCGGCGCGCCTCGACGCAGCTTACGCCGGACGGGCCGAGGGCCCGATCTTCGTCGCCTTGGCCGAGACGGTGCGGCGGCTTACGATTCCGCAGGCGCTACTGACGGATCTTCTCTCCGCCTTTCGGCAGGACACCGCCAAAAGGCGCTACGAGACCTGGGACGAGGTCCTGGACTACTGTCGCCGGTCGGCAAACCCGGTCGGCCGTCTGGTGCTGCTGGTCTTCGGTTATCGTGACCGCGAGCTGGAGCTGCTCTCGGACCGCGTCTGCACGGCTCTCCAGCTGGCGAATCACTGGCAGGACATCGCCGTCGACCTGGCCAAGGACCGCATCTACGTGCCACGCGAGTGCCTTGAGGCGTATCGTGTCAGCGAGGACGATCTCAAGGCGGCGCGCGTCGACGAGCCGTTTCGCGCCCTGCTGCGCGACCTCGTGGCGCGCACGCGGAGCCTGTTTGCCGAAGGCAGGCCGCTGTGCGAGCGCGTGGGCCGCGACCTGCGCTTCGAGCTGCGCCTGACGTGGCTGGGTGGGGTGGGGATCCTCGATCGCATCGAAGCAAACGGCTATGACGTCTTCCGACGACGTCCGCAACATGGTCTCGTCGACAAGGCAGGGCTCGCTTGGCGCGCTTGGCGCTGGCGTCCAGTCGCGGCATGACGCATGCGGAGCGCGTGACGCGCGCCGCCGGCTCAAACTTCTACTACGCCTTTCGCCTGCTCGGCCGGGAGAAGCGCGAGGCGATCTACGCGCTCTACGGCTTCTGTCGCGTCGTCGATGATTGCGTCGACGAGCCGGACGGCGAAGGCGTGGCCGGGCTGGACCGTTGGGTCGGTGAGATCGCGCGCTGCTACGAAGGGCGGCCAACGACGCAGCTCGGGCAGGACTTGGCGCAGGCCCTGACGCGCTTTCCAATCCCACGCGAGGCTCTGATCGAGATCGTCGAAGGCTGCCGCATGGATTTGTCGCACACGCGTTACGCGACCTACGCGGAGCTGGAGGTGTACTGCCGTCGCGTGGCCTCGGCGGTCGGGTTGGCTTCGATCGAGGTGTTTGGCTACACGCGAGCGGAAACGCGCGAGTTCGCGGTGCAGCTGGGCTTGGCGATGCAGCTCACCAACATCCTGCGCGACATCGCTCCCGATGCGGCGCGCGGGCGGCTGTATCTGCCTCTCGAGGATCTGGCGCGTTTCGGCGTGACCGAAGAAGAGGTGCAGCGTCCGAGCGCGACCGGCGCCGCGCGACGGCCGGAGGTCAGCCGGCTGTTAGCGTTTGAGGCTGAGCGGGCCCAGGCACACTTCGAAGCGGCTCGCCGCGCCCTGCCAGCGGCGGATCGGCGCGCGATGACCAGCGCGCTCGTCATGGCCGAGATCTACCGTGCCCTTCTGGCCGAGCTGGGGCGACGCGGCTATCCGGTGGGCGGGTCGCGGGTGTCGCTGTCTGGAGCGCGCAAGGCCGGCATCGCGCTACGCGTCCTCATCAGCGCGGCGCTTGGCGCATGAGAGTCGTCGTCATCGGCGGCGGCATGGCTGGTCTGGCCGCAGCGATACGCCTGCAGGAGCAGCGTCACGACGTGGTGCTGCTGGAGCGGCGAGGCGTGCTCGGCGGCCGCGCCAGCTCAACGCGCGACACCGTCACTGGCGACGCAGTGGACAACGGCACGCACCTCATGCTGCGCGCCTACCATGACACCTTGGATCTGATCTGGCGCGCCGGGGTAGAGGACCTGCTCCTCCAGCAGGAGACGCTGCGGATTGACTACGTTGACGTTGGCGGACCAACGGCGCTGGTTTGCCCGCCGCTGATCGCACCGCTGCACTTGGCGTTCGCTTTGCTCCGCCTGCGCTTGCCCTGGCCTGCGCGCTGGCAGGCACTGCGACTGGGCTCTGCCCTGGGTTGGGGGAGGCGTCCACGCGGGCTCACGCTGGCCGAGTACTTCGCACGACACGGCCAGGGACTGTCGGTGCGACGCCTGCTGTGGGATCCGTTGGCGACGGCGATCCTGAACGTTGCGCCCGAGGTTGGCGACGCAGGACTGTTCGTCGAGTGCGTGCGCCGGGCCTTCTTTGAAAGCGCGGAAGACTCCGGCCTGGTGTTCCTGAGATGCGGCTTCGGAGAGCTGGCAGAGCGCCTCGGTCGCTACTTCACGGACCGCGGTGGCGTGGTGGCGCGCCGTGCGGTCGCGGAAGCGATCGACGTGCGCGATGATCGGGCAATCGCCGTGCGTTGTCGGCAGCGTCCCCTTGGCCGCGAGGAGATCGAGAGCGGCGTGCGGGCGCACGATGAGACGATCGAGACCGATGCAGTGGTGTGCGCCGTGCCCTGGAACCGGGTGGCGGCGCTCTTGCCGGAGCCGTGGCAGACCGTGCCGCCATTCGCCAATTTCGCGCAGCTCGGCACATCGCCCATTGTCTCGATCGAGCTCTGGCTCGACCGCGTTGTGGTGGAGCGGACGATGGTGGGCCTGCGCGACAGCGAGATGGAGTGGGTCTTTGACAAGGGCGCGCTGCAAGGCCGCAAAGGCGCGCCGCAGTACTTGTCCTTTGTGCTAAGCGCTGCTGAGCGCGGAGCAGCGCGTCCGAACGCCGAGCTGGTCGGCCTGGCCGAGGAAGCGCTCAAGCGCTACTTCCCGAAGATGCGTGAGGCGCAGGTGGTGCGGTCGCTCGTGCGCCGCGAGCCGGAGGCGACGTTCTCGTGCACGCCGCACAACGAGGCGCTGCGGCCGGGCGCTGTCACGCCGATCGAGGGCCTCTACCTGGCAGGCGACTGGACCGACACGGGCCTCCCGGCCACCATCGAGGGAGCGGTGCAGAGCGGCGTCGGCGCGGCGCGAGTGGTCTGCGACGCGGACAGGTGAGACGGATCTAGCGATCCTGGGCAGCGAGGGCGGAGACCGCCGTTGCCGGGTCGACATGCGCGCCGCTGCGCCACACCTCGAAATGGAGGTGGGGGCCGGTTGTCAGACCGGTGAGCCCGACCCGCGCGATGATCTGGCCGCGCGTGACACGATCACCGGTCTTCACAGCGAGCGGCCCGAGGTGCATGTAGCGCGTCTTGACCCCGGCGCCGTGATCGAGGATCACGACAGTGCCCGCTGGCTTTGCCGGAGCATAGTCGGTCGTGGCGATCTCAACGACGCCGTCGGCTGCGGCCAGGATCGGCGTGCCCTCCGATGTGGCCAGATCGATGCCGCTGTGGAAATACGGCGTGCGTTCGATCGGATGCGTTGCCTGGCCGTAGCGCATGGTGACGCGGCTGCCTGGCAGAGGATCGGAGAGACTCACGGGCGTTTCCGTGGTGGCACTCGCACGCGCAGCGGCGCGCGACGCGTTTGGAGCCTGCGCGTCCGGCGTGGCGCCAGAGGCGAGGGGCAGTAGAAAGACCCCGAGCACGGTGGAGGCAGCGATCGCAATGTGGGAGCGCTGTCGTCGACTCGGACTCATTAAGATGACTTGGCGAATGCGCATGGCGAGTCTCCTTTTCGTGTGCGTCAGCCCGAGGGCCTCGACGCCGCGCAGGTCGAGAGCGAGAGCATCGAGTAAACCCTGCGAGTAGTCTTCGCGACTCATCAAACCTTGTGAGATCACCAACCCATCACAAAGGCCTTCGCGACCAGCGCTGAGTTTCCGGCTGACCATCCAGACCACGGGATGGAAGAAGTAGAGCCGCTGGATCGCGCGTTGGAGCCATAGCCAGAAGGAATCGTGCCGCGCGACGTGAGCCAGCTCGTGGGCCAGGGCAGCGCGCAACGCGCTGTGTTGAGCTGGTTCGAGCAGGTGACGGGGCAGGCACACGATCGGCCGCCAAACGCCGAGCGTGAAGGGCGTCACCGTGGCGTCGAGGGCAACGAGGCGCACCGACGTGCGGATGCGCAGGCAGCGACGCCAGGTTTCGAGGAGGCGCGTGAGCGCAGGCGCAGTGACGGGCGTGGAGTGCGTCAACCAGGCGCGGCAGCGCTGGAGTCGAGCCGCGTCCCACAGCAGCAGAGCGGC
>Ga0182021_10004944_pt1 | contig 15731 bp, 7 predicted proteins | sample 612E3MmetaG_FD_120493 | JGI IMG/M metagenome (GOLD analysis project Ga0182021, IMG submission 120493) | Permafrost microbial communities from Stordalen Mire, Sweden - 612E3M metaG (Illumina Assembly) | ecosystem: Environmental > Terrestrial > Soil > Wetlands > Permafrost | place: Sweden... | reverse complement strand
TTACGATAACTTCCTTGAAACAACAAAAGGGAAGAAGTATGCGCCCATGTATCTTTTTATTGGTGAGGAAGATTTTCTGAGCGATGAATGCGTGGATCGCGTCATTCGGGATATCTTAACGGAGGATACCAAAGCATTTAATCTCGATATCATCTACGGTAGTAAAGCGGATGCAAGGGATGTCCTGGCGCATGCGGCGTCATTTCCCATGATGAGTGATCGTCGGGTAGTGGTGATTAAAGAATTTGATAAATTTCTTTCCGGTGATTCAGTGAGGGAAATCGTCTCTGCGTATGTTGCACGTCCCCTGGAATCGACCTGTCTTCTTATGCTGGCAGAAAAGCCTGATTTCCGGATGAAACCCTATTCCGATCTGAAAAAAAACGGTGCAGTGTTTTCTTTCAACCAGCTGTACGATAATCAAATTCCGGCATGGATTGCAGCCCGATGCAAAACGATGGGGAAAGATGTAGATATGGATGCCTGTCGTTTAATGCAGGCGTACATAGGAAATTCTCTCCGAGCGATTCAAAATGAATTAGACAAACTTTTCACCTACCTCGGAGATCGGACCCGCGTCACGCTCGAAGATGTTGCAGATGTGGTCGGCGTTTCACGCGGGTTCACGGTGTTTGATTTGCAAAATGCTATCGGGAAAAAAAATATGAGCGAAGCGATGCGCATTGTAAAACGCATGATTGAAACAGGTGAAACACCGCAGCTTTCGATCGTAATGCTGACGAGATACTTTAATCTGATCTGGAAAGTACACGATATGCTCAAGCACAACGAATCAGAAACGGAAATTATAGCAGCAACAAAAATTTCTCCGTACTACTTTAAAGACTACGCAGAGGCTGCACGACGTTTTTCCTCTTCACACATCGAAAATTCTTTTGGAGTTCTTCTTGATGCGGATGTTCAGCTCAAAAGCACATCACCCGATCCCTCTCATTTAATGGAAATGTTGGTCTATACTCTCATCGCGGATCGGAAATCAGTCGAAACAATTTCATCGTGAGCACAGAAAAAATCCCTGGACATTTTTCCCGTATTGCGATACAGTCACTTGATTAAGCGGGAGAGATGTCGTATTTTAAATAAAGAGTTCGATTCCCATAAATTTGTACAGAGGCAGATGCTGCGGTTTTTCATTGCATTATTATCATTGCTCGTTCTCAGCTGTTCCTCAGAAAAAGCAATCCATACTAAACCTGATCTTAGAGTTCAGTCTTCAGATACTCAAACCAATCTTCCATCCGGTAAAGACATTAAGCTTTCTACGTTGGAGCCTCACCATGGAAGCAAGTCGCATATCAATAAACCGAAGGTGATCGTTGTCGATTCATTGAATAATTCTGCGGATACGAGTTATTCAAATGGCAATGCCGCATCCGACACATTGAGCGAGGATATGGAAATCATCCTGCAGCGACTGGAACAAGCCAGGCAGCACTATTTACTTGCACTTGCGTCACAAGAATCGGGTGATACTGTTAGTTGCGGGATTGAATTTGAGGCTGCCATTCAGATTCTTAATGAATTAAGCGATTTTTCAAGTATCGACAGTTCAAAGGAGTATTTGGATTTAAGCAAGAGTCTTGTAGAGGATTACGAAAGATACATTGCACAGATCGATACTCTGGGTCCGAATGCATCCGTCTATGCACTTCGGGAAAAATTAAATCAGGTTGTGGAACAGGGCGATACGACAGGACTGAAGATCCCGCGTATTGAAATGAAGGGCACACAGGTTCCATTGCCACTCAACGAGTATGTTGAGCGTGCCACTGCATTTTTTATGGGCAGGGGCAGGCATTATATCGAACGTTGGTTGTATCTCTCCGGCAAATATTTCCCCATTATGAAACGTGTTTTTGAAGAAGAAGGAGTTCCTGAAGAATTAACAATTCTGTCGATGCCGGAAAGCGGTTTGCGACCCGATGCACGGTCGTGGGCGCGTGCTGTTGGAATGTGGCAGTTTATGAAAGGTACAGGGTCGCTGTACGGACTGCGGGTGAACTGGTGGATTGACGAAAGGCAGGATTTTGAAAAGTCGACAAGAGCCGCAGCGAGGCATTTAAAAGACTTATATGCTGAATTAAACGATTGGAATTTAGTATTAGGTGCATATAATGCCGGTGCAGGTAGAATTTTCCGTGCTATCCGGCGCAGCGGGTCAACCGATTTTTGGGAGATGAGAAAAAATCTGCCGCGCCAAACGAGAAATTATATTCCTCAATTTGTTGCAGTCGCAAGAATTATCTTGAATCCCCAGAAACATGGTTTCATCGATGTCCCCAAAGCGGATTCACTTACATTCGATGTCGTAGAAATTAATGATTGTGTTGATTTGCGCGTTCTTGCAAAATGTGCTTTAACAACAGTGGACACATTGCAGGAACTGAATCCAGAATTGCTGCGTTGGTGTACGCCTCCAGGTGTGACCGGATACCGATTCCGTATTCCTTACGGCAGAAAAACTACTTTTCTTATCAGCTATGCTCGTATTCCCGCCGAACAAAAAAAGGATTGGGCAATTCACACTGTCAAACGCGGAGAGACAATTGCAGCGATTGCCCGCAAGTACGGGTTGTCAGCCTCACTGTTAAATGATCTCAACAATATCCACTCGAGCAAACGCCTGCGCGTCGGTACGGTGCTCGCAATCCCGATTCCGCGCGATGTGGCGAATAGCAAAATTCCATTTGATTATGCGCCAGAGGTAAGGGGAATGAATTTTAGTGCGGTGAAATCATCTGCTGCGAAAGAGGAAGTCAGCAAAACTAGATTGCGGCATGCAAAACGGGAAGTAGAACAACCGAGAGGGAAAAAGAAACTTGTGTATCATGTGAAGCGGGGCGATACCATTGGTCACATTGCTGAATGGTACCGCGTGCGTGCCAGCGATATTCGTAATTGGAATGACATTGCATACGGAAGTTACATTCATGCAGGGCAAGCGATTGCCATCTGGATTCCTGAAGCAAAAGTAAAACTTTTAACAACAGTTGATAAAATGGAATTCTCACAGAAGCAATCCTTAACAAAAGGGGACTATGCAGAAGCTGCGCGTACAGAAGAAGGAAACATAAGAACGAAATCGGTATCGACAGAATGGATTCAACATAAGGTGAAATCCGGCGAGACATTAGAAAAAATTGCCCGGACCTATGAAGTCAGTATCAGCGATTTAAAACAGTGGAATCATCTTCATTCTTCCCGGATTGTTGCCGGGCAATCGCTGGAAATTTATGACAAACCTGAAGAGCGTGTTAAGATTATTGCACCAACAGCAAAAGTCCAAACCGGACCGGCAGTGAAAACATCGAGCAAGGGAATTTTTTCACCGACACACATAGTTAAAAAAGGCGAATCGATTTACACCATCGCCAAAATGTACGGCGTCGATATTCAGAAACTCAAGAAACAAAACGGCCTCCGGAAGAATAAAATCCTCGTTGGACAAATACTGAAAATACCGCCGAAAACGCAATCATAGCATTGATATTATCGAATTATTATCTTTCAATTTTATAGGGGAAGAACATTGACTCTCAAAGAAAAATATATACATTGAGTAGAGATTTTCATGTGAATTCCCCGGTCATGCGAATGAATATTAGAGTACTTGTTCGACTTTTCTTTTTCCTTCCTTTTTTTCTTCCATTCAGTATAACAGAAGCACAGCACTTAAGTAAAACGACTGACGATGATAACTCTAAATACACGAGTGTTGGCAATATTGCTATTACTGTTACAAATTTCGGCGTCGTTGGGAATGGACTGAATTTATGGCCGACAACTGGTTTTCGACAGCCCTCCATGGAATATCCACGCGGTTCGGGTATCGAACACCTGTTTAGCGGCGGGCTCTGGGTAGGCGCGATGACTGCTGACGGTATTCGAGTTACAACTGGTGCTGTAGATATCGGTTCTATAACTCCAGGAAAACAGTATCAAGGATTTGAATTTACTACAGGAATCAATTCGAAGGTTATCGAAAAGTCTACATTGCCGGATAGCAGATTTTATGATCCTTATGCTGTCAGTCATCAAGACTTCATTGCAGATTTTACCGATTCGAATACAATAAACCCGGTAAATAATCAGCTTATCTTCAACCATTCCCCGATACACATTACTGTGCATATGGAGACTTATGCCTTTAATTATTCTTTCGCTGACAATTTTGTCATTTTCAACTACTGGATAAAAAATGTGAGTGGAAATTCGCTCGATAGTGTCTATGTCGGTCTCTACAGTGATCTCGTCGTGAGAAATTGGAACCTTACTCCTTCGACAGTTGGAACGCCGTACTATAATAAAGGCGGGCTGGGATATATAGATACGCTCAATGGAGAATACCTCAATCTTGCTTACGCCTACGATTTTAATGGTGATGGAGGCAATGCGGATTCCTATGGAGGAGTAAAATTTTTAGGTTCAACACCATATAAGAACACAACAGGTTATCAATCTTGGCAGTATGGAAACAGCACTGATCCGACATTTTTTTCCCCAAGCACAGATGTTTTAAAGTATAGTAAAATGGCTGTTGGGTTATTACCTCCTCAATTAAAGGTACTATTTGCAATTGGCTCTGGAAAGCCAAGCAACAATATGACCATGTTGACTGTGGGGCCGTTTTCACATATTGCTGCTGGTGATTCCATAAACGTGGTTTTTGCGCTGCTTGCAGCTAAGATGAAAACCTGGGGACCACCTGATCCTGATGATCTAACATACTACCCGCACAACCGAGACAATTTATATCAAACATGCAAATGGGCACAAAAAACGTATAATGGTGAAGATCGTAATGGCAACGGTGTCCAGGATACTGATGAAGTATGGACAAATCACGATGCGGCTGGACGTGCAGTACCTAAGCGATACTTCTTGCCCTCGCCGCCCAATGCCCCGCGCGTAAAAATTGTTTTATCAAGTAAAACGGCAGATATTTATTGGGACAGATCAGCCGAGGAATCGGTTGATCCAATTTCATTCCTGAAAGATTTTGAAGGATATAGAGTCTATGGTACAAATTCAGGTGCCGATTTAGTCGGAACAAGTGAGCTTCTTTCAAAATTAGTTCTCCTGGGCGATTTTGATCGTCCGGATGATCAAATAGGATATAATACTGGATTCGGTCGTATCCGACTTAATCCACCTGTTCAATTTTTACCTGATACAACACATTATTATTATAAGTTCAACGTACCGAATTTGCTCAATGGATGGCAATATGGATTTGCCGTCACGGCGTATGATTCAGGCGATGCAGCGACAAACCTTATCAGTCTTGAAAGCAGCAAGCTGCAAACTCTTCAAAGAGTGGTTCCAGGAACTCAACCCCAGCAAAATGTAAGTCACCCAGTAGGAGTATATCCCAACCCGTATTATACACGCGCTTATTGGGATGGCTCACAAGAGCGCGATCGTAAACTATATTTCTTTAATTTACCCGCGCACGCAGAAATTAGAATCTATACACTAGCCGGTGATGTGGTGGATGTTATGCAACACGATGCAGTGACCTATAATGCTAATGACATACAATGGTTTCAAACAACGTTCTCGGATGGCACTCAAAAATTTGCAGGCGGTGAACATGCGTGGGACTTGATTACGAGGAAAGATCAGGCAGTGGCTTCTGGATTATATTTATTTACGGTAAAGAATAAAGACACAGGTGATATTCAACGAGGAAAATTTTTAGTTATTAAATAATTCATTCATTATTCAATCCATTCACTCTAATTGATGGGGGTCATTATGAAAATGCGATTACTTGTTTTTATTTTAATCGCTATAGGTTTATATGGATTTCTTTCGGTTGCCGATGCGCAGAAGGTTATCACCATTCCACAACTGCAATATACTTCGAGGGATTCGTTACTAAAACTGGATACGTTGCAAAATGCTGCTAACGCAATACGGCTCGATAAATCTTCCTATTGGCATGGCTCGGGGACAGCGTACAATGATGATTCAAAAAACGATACAGTACAGATTAAAGGTGTCGTGATTGTAGCACCGCGTGTTCTTACATACACACTTGCCCGATTTAATATTTATATTCAAGATAGTGCAGGTCATGTATTTGGAGGCCTCAACGTTCTCACCGACGATACTTCAGCAACTGCCCAGGGAACGGGAATAACGGCTCTTGATACAGGAGATGTGGTAACTGTTACGGGAAAACTAAAGGAATACGGTGCGAGCACGGGCGGTCAAAATAACTCACTTACGGAAATACTGTGCTACTCAAAGGGCTTTTATGAGAAGGTAACACCTGTAAACGTTTCTAGTTCATGGAATAACACAGGAGTACGTCCAGCCCCTATACAATTCGTAGGTTGTGATAGTTTTGCTACGGGACAGAAACCCAAACCATCCAGTGGTGAACAATATGAGGGAATGTATGTAAGCATATCAAATGTGACAGTAACCGCTGTTGATGCCGGCTATGGCGCCTTCACATTTATGGATGCAAAGGGAAATATGATGAAGATGTACGATGGTTCGCAATGGTACACCTACCGTAGTCATAAAAACGCGAATTCAACATTTACCACCCCCCCCGTTGGAACAGTTTTGAAATATATCCGTGGCGTGATTGTATGCCAAGCAAGGACTGGCACTTGTGGTGATTATTGCGTCATGCCATTGTATCCGGGACCAAATGAATTTAAAGGGTCAAAATATCCTGGTGATATTGTTATAGATAAATATGGACCGGCAATTACGTCGCTTCGACGATTGCCAAGTCCGCCAAAACCAACAGATATCGTGAATATAACATACAAATCTTATAATCCAGCCAATACATACCAAAAGGCGGATAGCACATTCTTTAGATATAGAGTTGGAACGCAAACCAATGTGAGAAGCATTTTGCCCTGGCAGAAGGTGAGAATTGACAGCACTGCTGGAGATACAGTATATCACGCAACTATACCTGCACAAGCAGAAGGTTCCCTGGTAAGTTATTTTGTGGAATCCTATTTGGCAAATGTTTATAGTTCGTATCCGGATTCTTCGATTCCATCTTTTTATATTGTGAGAGCTGCGGGTCCGACACTCTATGATGTTTGTTATTCACCATTTGCCAACGCTGCGTCGGGTTTTGCGTATGATACTGTTACGGTTAGTGGTGTTATTGTTGCTGATACAACCGATGTACAAGATATAACTTCACGAGGTGGACGAGCGAATGCTCCATTGTTATGGTTGCAGGCGGGAACGTCTACGTATCATGGCATCCAAATTTGGGGTCCCCAGGGAAAAATTGTGGATACTTTAAAACGTGGAGATAGCGTCTCTGTACGTGGTTCGGTGTACGGTACTTCCAATAGAATTTCACTAGCAGTAACATCTATGCCGTACTTCTCGCGCAGTAGCTCTGTTGTTATTCCTACGTCTAAAATTCAACAAGTGGCTAGTTCACCGTACTTCGACTATGATGTTTTAAGTCCTATTGCAACAACTATCACTGGAACCTCCACTGCCTCTGCATTTCAGCCATATATGTCAATGCTTAACGAGGTTGATAATTGGTTTATCGTCCTTAGCAATGCGGATAATACGTTAAATACCGCTGTTAATAACTATGGAGAGTTCTTTATATCAAATAGTACAACCCCTAACTCCATTGGATCGTATTACGGTGTTCGTGTGGACGATAATGGTATGAACCATTTTTATTGTGATACAAATGCTCAATATATATCAGGATGGCAGTATAGCTTTAACACTGTGCATCCTTTTGCAGCGGGTATAAAGGGTAAGAAGGCGTATCTGATTCCATTGTATGCGAAGATTTCCTATATACGCGGCATATTAGATTATACAAACGGCACTTATAAATTAGAACCACGGAAGGATGATGACTATGGTTCTATCACGACTGCAGTTTTCAAAGAGCAGAACACTCTTCCAACAGGATTTAAACTAGAGCAAAATTATCCTAATCCATTTAATCCCATGACAACTATTCGCTATTTGGTGCCAATAGCGAGTAAAGTGACATTGAGGGTATATAATATTCTGGGACAAGAAGTAGAATCACTATTTGATGGTCAAGCAGGAGCGGGTGCATACGTTGTTCAGTTTGATGCATCAAGACTTGCGACTGGTGTCTACTTCTATGAACTTAGAGCAGGTGATTATCGGGATATTAAAAAGATGGTTTTGTTGAAGTAATTGTTCAGGCGGAGAGGGGTTTGCCGCTCCTCTCCGTCACTATCATTTGAGGAATCTCGTGAGATTTCAAACTCTTATTATTATCCTATTATTTTTAATGGTTGGATGTTCAAAACATTTTACCAATCAACCATTGCCCAATCAGCCGCCGAAGACTTTTTTGACGGTACTCACAGATAATACGTTGCGGAGTACGACAAGTCAACAGCACCTTCATTGGTGGGGAGTTGATCCCGATGGTTTTGTGGTGGGTTACCAGATTTCCTGGGATAGTATCCAATGGTCACGCACCATCACAGCCAATGATAGTGTTTTCGGATTGAAATTGAACAAGATTGATACAGTCTATCATTTTTTTGTTCGAGCTGTTGATAATGATAGTGCGGTAGATCCGAACCCGGCATCGTTGAGTGATCCGATCCACAATTCACCGCCTGTAGTATCGTTTGTATTGCAATCGGATGTCCCTGATACTACCTTTCCCGTTGCAACATTCCAATGGATTGGTACGGACGTTGACGGAAACGAAACAATCGTTAATTACTATTATGCAATAGACGATACATCGCCACCTACTCGTTGGAAAGCCGTAGTGGGCACAAGCAATTATGTTACTGTGGATTCGTCTGATGGCCTCACGGAGGGGAGGCATATATTCTATCTGAAGGCGCGAGACATTGCGGGAGCGGAGAGCAAAATTATTCGTATGCCTATTGATACAACAAAAACCTGGTACGTAAAGAAACCCAAGGGTAATTTCCTCATTATCGATGATTATGGACTTTCAGATCCAGCAGATGTATTTTATTCCCAAATTTTTGACACTTTAATAAATGGGAATATAAAAGCGCAAGATGTGTGGGATATAAAAACCGGATATTCCGGGAGCAGTAGGGGGACCTATGTCCCAGCTCTTATTAATCCTACATTTGTAAGGACATTGAAACTCTTCAAATATATTTTTTGGTATGCAGACAATGATCCGCAATTAATTATTGCACAGGCTGCTCTTCCAGAATTTGTAAAGAACGGCGGTAAAGTCCTTTTTGTAACAGGTTTTCCTGATGGTACTCTTGATCTCACTGGGATCGGGGATTTTGCTCCCATCAATAATGTCGAATCGAATCGCTTCGGATTAAAGCTCTTCCCTGCAGATTCGATAGTAGCGGTTGATCCAACCTATCCCAATCTCATTCGTGACTATGGTTCGATCTATACATTCCCCCGTGGATTACTCCCTAAAGTAAACGCTAAGATCATCTATCAAATGCTGCCATCTTCGCGATGGACACATGATTCAACTATGATCGTTATGGGTGTGAAAGACGCTGATCAAGCAAGCTTTGTCATGGTCTCTGCGATTTTACACCGTTTTGGTGGTTTGCCTCCTGGTATACAAAACAATGTTCCTGCTTTTCTCCGTAGAGTATTTCAAGGTGAATTTGGAGTTAAATGAGTTGAGGCAAATAAAAATAATATTATTGCTTCTCTGTTGTATGGGATTCATCACGAGTTTGGTTTTCGGTCAAGGGAAAAGTGTCATAAAAGGCATAGTAAAGGATGCAAAAACCGGCGAGGGATTGCCGGTCGTGAATGTTAAAATTAAAGGGACATATTATGGTACTGTAACTGATTTCGATGGTCATTACACTATTCCCAAAATTAATCCAGGTAGTTATACGTTAGAATTCAGTCTTGTGGGTTATACATTAGTACAACGTACTGACGTACTGGTAGAAGCAGATAAGGAAAGTATTATCGATCAGACTATGCAGGAAACCGTTCTCTCGCTCGGACAGGAAGTATTGATCGTTGGAGATAAACCGCTTGTTAATCTCGAAGAGACATCGAGCAGGCGTTCCATATCGACTGATGACTTAAAGGCGACTGCTTTAGTAGATGTGAAGGATGTTGTTTCGCAGCAGGTTGGAGTTGTACAAACTGATAACGAAATACATATTCGGGGTGGCAGAGCAAGCGAAAATTCCTACCTGCTGGATGGAGTATCAATTCAAGATCCGCTTGCAGGGACCGGGTTCGGTTTGCAAATAAGCACAGAGGCAATACAAGATATTCAGGTTATTACGGGCGGTTTTAATGCGGAATATGGACAAGCAACGTCCGGTGTTGTCAGTGTTTCTTTAAAAGAGGGTTCGCAAGATTACCATGGAAGCCTGTCGTACAAACGCGATCATCTTGGCAGAGCCAATGGTTCTTTGCATATCTTCAATCAAGATCTCAGCGAATTTACATTGAGTGGTCCGGAGCCAATCACTACTTCCTTATTACCGCTTTTAGGTGTTCACGATTTTGGAGACTTGACCTTCTTTGCAGATGTTAGTGCTAACTTTTCCGATGGAACGTTTGGAAAGCGTGCAAATCAAATAAACTCTTCTATTTTCTATGGAACTCGGTTTACACCGCGGGAAGAAAATAATTACTTCGGCTTGATAAAGCTGACATGGAAAATATCACAAATGATGCGTCTCTCGTATTCGTACACTCGTTCTGTTTCGATCACTCAAAATTCACAATCGCTGCAGACAAACCTGGAGTATGTCGAATCAAGCCCGGGATTCCAATACGCATTTGAAAATATTTTAAACAATGCTAATACATACACGCACGATAATCAGATAAGTATGATTAGCCTTACGCATACCTTATCCAATTCCATGTTTTATGAATTAAAGTTTTCACACTATTTTACTCACCTTCGCGCTGATGCAAATGGTTTGAATTACACACAATATACAGAACCCTTAGACATAGTTACCTTTCCTGTATCTTACTATCCGGTGAACTGGCCCGTGCGTGATACTGTTAATGTCATTCCTGGTGACGGTTTGTATGACCTTGGTAATGGATTTACGTGGCATGATCATTATGTCATAGAAAATACTTTGAAATTTGATCTTACGAAGAATTTCTCGGAAAAAAACAAATTCAAGACAGGATTTGATGTCACCTTTCAAGATATGCAGAATATCGATATCTATGAACCCTGGGTTGGCGCACTTGGACTCAATAATGATATCTATAGAGTCTTCCCTGCATTTGGCGCCCTCTATGCACAGGACAATATTACGTACGGCGGTATGATTCTTAATGTGGGATTGCGTTTCGACTATTGGGCTCCCGGACAATATGTGGATGATGCGGTGAAAGACACAAATGTGGTCACTATCCCGAATGAGATTCGAAATGACTACATGAATTCGACTTATTCATTCTTAGGACATCGCTGGAAAGGAAGAATTAGTCCGCGGATTGGCATCTCACATCCGATATCAGACAATCAGATGCTGTGGTTCAATTATGGCCACTTTTCAAAAAGACCCAAACCGCAATTTGTTTATGCGAAATTGAGTCCCTCCGCTGCGCAATCGAGTTTCCAGGAATTTGGTAACCCGAATCTTAATCCCGAAACAACGGTGTCATATGAATTAGGGTTGCGGACACAATTTTCAACGAACGATGTTCTGACAGTTGATGCGTACTACAAAGATATATTTGATTATGTGACGACAAAATCTGCGAAAGTCACCTCGGCACGTTTGTCAGGCAGTAGTTTTTACACTTATGTCAACCAAGACTATGCTACGTCTCGCGGTATTGAGGTTGAATATGACAAACGCATTGGAAAATGGTTCCGTGGCACACTTTCAGGATCATATTCTGTAACGACAGGGAAAAGTTCCACTCCGGATCAAGCGGTTCTGGTGGCGCGCGGAGTTGATTATGAAACGATTAAAGAAAATTATATGTCATGGGATCGTCCATTCCAATTTAATCTTTCAACGACATTCACTGTAGCGAAAGATGAACCCCTGTTTGGTTTCGGCCGTGGATTTCTGGATGATTATTCGTTCTATGTGCATGCATTCTACGAATCAGGAAAACGCTATACACCAGATATTTATTCCGGAGTTGCGGCCAATGGTCAACCGATATATTATCAGGATCTAACGAATCTATTAGGTGCTGTCGGTCAGGACTGGTTTTGGATAGATGTGAATTTTGAAAAAACCTTTAGCCTTCTGGGAACAGGTTTTGTTTTTTCTGTGCAGGTGAAAAACATTCTCGATACTAAAAATTCTGCTATCATTAATCCGGTAACAGGTAAGGCATTTGAGTATGGCGACAATACTCCATATGGCAAAAGCTGGAATAATCCATTATATCCACAACTTCAGACGCCTGTGACTGCATATCCTTATGATCCTTCCCGATATCTTGCCGGACGTAATGTGATTGTTGGACTAAGTATGAAGTTCTAAGAATGAAGAAATCATTTCTCTCAATAGTGTGTGGGTTTTGTATTGTTGCTGCGTCTACAATGAGCGCGCAATTACTTCCGGTGTTAGGTGCACAACGTGCTGGGACAGCAACTGCTGAATTTCTCAAAATCGGCGTTGGTGCTCGAGCCACTGCAATGGGAGAATCGTTTGTGGCTATCGCGAATGATGCATCGGCACTCTATTGGAATCCTGCCGGTATAACACAATTCTCAACGGACGAAGTCTATTTTGCTCATACCGAATGGTTTGTGGATATCAAACACGAATTTCTTGGGGCTGTCTATCATCTCTCTTCAGCGGATGCTATCGGGTTATCGGTGATCTCTTTGCATATGGACGATATGCCGGTGACGACAGAATTTGCGCCTCTCGGTAATGGCAATTACTTCACATTTGGTGATGTTGCCTTTGGCGTGAGCTATAGTCGGAAGTTAACCTCTCAATTCAGCTTTGGTGGTACTGTCCGGTACATTGAAGAGACTATGGATGTATTAAAAATGCGCAGTGTGATGATAGATTTTGGGACATACTATTGGACCGGACTTGGCACATCGAGGTTTTCTGCAGTAGTGACGAATTTTGGAAATAGGATTTCACCAAGTGGCTCTCTGACTCTCAAGAATGGCCAGCTCGTAAATCAATTTCAAGAATTTTCTCCACCAACAATATTTAAATTTGGATTTGCATTTGAACCAATTATGGATGATAAAAATGTGCTCACTGCATCGATCCAGCTCAATCATCCAAATGATAATTCTGAAAATATTTGTCTTGGCGCTGAGTATGGCTTATTAAATACATTTTTTCTTCGTGCCGGGTACAAGCTGAATGTCGACGAACAGTCTTTCTCCTATGGTGCAGGTGTTGCCGCATCCATAGAGGGTATTAACATTAACTTTGACTACGGTTATGCAGCTTTTACAAATCTTGGCGGAGTACACCGTATTTCCATAATTGTGAAAATATGAAAATATTATTTTCCATTAGCATTGTTATTATTGTTTTCTCTCTCATCGCATGCCAGGAAGACAAGTATCCTGTCGAAAGTCTCCCTCAATCTCAAGCCAAAACGAGTGTGATTGCAGAAACCACTTATGTCCAACAGAAACCCGATTGGGATTGGCAGGGCTTTAATATGCCGCAAGCTATTGTTGTAGGGAATGAATCTTTCATTTACGTGGCTGATACATACAACGATAGGATCGTGATGCTGGATATCGCAGGCCGCGTAATTGGCTATTCGCAATATATAAAACAGCCTGTTTCACTTGCGCAAGATAAACGGCTCCAATTACTCGTTTGTGCCAGCTTTGACACTCTACTTTCAGGGCACAGTGCGCCAACGACATTTGGTGCACTCTATCGGTTGAATTTACCTGCGGTAAATCATACCATCTCTCTGGCGACACCGAGGCGAGTTTTCTTTGAACCGGCCGATTCTACAAGACGTTATACAGCCGTTGCAACACTGTTTAATAATATGTACTATGTTGCGCGTACCGGTCCTAAAAATGCTCTTACGCTGATCGACCGTGATGATGCAATTCTCCTTTTCTCGAAAACCGACGGTCTCATTACTCCGGTTACTTCAGGTTTTTCTCCAGATGGGACTGGTTTGCTGTCCATTCACTATGCAACATCGCTTGCGACATCGTCTCCGTTGTCTTCGACGAAAAACGTGGATTTTATCTTTGGACAAATTGAGGTGCCGGGTGGAGTTATTCCTCTTCTGAAAGTGCAGTGGATTCAACTGACTATACAAGGGCAGACAGAAGGTTTTGCTTCTAAATATCCCAGCATTGATCCCAACATAGGCATAACGCAGATCAATAAATTTATGCAACCCAGAGGCGTGGTAGTTGATCCCTCGGGCAATCTGTTTGTGGTCGATTCCGGTACTGACAGTCTTTACAGATTTAATACGCGAGGGATAGAACAATATTCCTTCGGTGGGCACCACGATAAATATGGAAGAAACTTGGTTGAACCGTACGGTGTCGCTTTCTTTGCTAACACGATCTTTATTGCAGATAGGGGGAGTAACCGAATCTGCAGGTTCAAACTCTCTATTGATATGGAATAAAACAACTGAAATTGTTTTATAGAAAAAGGCGTCATTTGTATGACGCCTTTTTTCCGTACGATGGGGAGTGACTATGGATAACAAGAAGAAGGACTTATTACGCTCGAAGTAAAAAAAAAGTCTGAAGTGTTGGATGCCGTTTAAATAATTACAGCATCAGAGCTACCGGATTCTCTAATAAAATTTTTAAGTCTTGTAAAAATCTTGCAGCGACAGCTCCATCGATGATCCGATGATCTGATGAGAGTGTCACCTTCATTGTATGCCCGATGACGATCTGTCCTTTTTTTACAATCGGTCTTTCGATGATCGAACCAACTGCAAGAATAGCGCCTTCCGGCGGATTGACGATAGCAGCGAAATCTTCGACGCCAAACATTCCGAGATTGCTTATGGTGAATGTAGCACCCTGATATTCCTCCGGTTTGAGTTTGCGGCTGCGGGCCCGTTCTGCAAGATCATGCAATTCTGCATTAATCTGTAAAATAGTTTTCTGTTCGCAATTTCTCAGTACGGGAGTGACCAAACCCTCTTCAAGTGCGACAGCTACTGCAATGTGCGCTTCGCCAAACTGGCGCATGGAATTTCCTAGATAGGTGGCGTTGATGTTGGGATGTCGCATCAAGGTATCGGCAACGGCTTTTATCAAAATATCAGTAAAGCTGATCTTGGAATCAGTTGCGGCATTCAATTGTTCACGGAAAGACATCGCCGGTTCCATATCAATTTCGACGGTGACGTAAAAGTGAGGAACTGTTTGCTTGCTTTCCTGCATACGTTTTGCAATTGTTTTTCTAATGAGGGAAAGCTCTATATCTCGATGACCGCCGGGAATAATCGATGCAGGCAATTTGGCAGAAATCGTTTTTTTCCCATCGATGAGTGGTTCAATATCCCGCTTGATAATACGACCTTGTGGACCGCTTCCTGTAATCGAGCCCAGTTCAATTTTATTCTCTCGTGCTAATCGTTTTGCGAGTGGGGAAGCTTTCAAGTGTTCGCCTGTTGCGCTTGAGGAAATCTGTGGCTGTGATAAAGATGGCTCTTGCGTTATCAGTGAAATCTCCTTTGAAACATCATTTATTATTGGCTTTTGTACAATAATAGGGGTGTCAGTCAATAGGTTAGAAATGTCATCG
>Ga0182021_10004943_pt1 | contig 15732 bp, 19 predicted proteins | sample 612E3MmetaG_FD_120493 | JGI IMG/M metagenome (GOLD analysis project Ga0182021, IMG submission 120493) | Permafrost microbial communities from Stordalen Mire, Sweden - 612E3M metaG (Illumina Assembly) | ecosystem: Environmental > Terrestrial > Soil > Wetlands > Permafrost | place: Sweden... | reverse complement strand
GTAAGCACCACTATATAGTTGGGTTGATTGTGGTTGATTCGTGGGGGTTCTTGTTTTTTTTTTTAGAAAAAGTACTTGGTATCGTCTCGGTTATTTCTAAGAAATAATAAAATCCAAGAACTGGTGAGTGCAATAAATTAAAGCCATTTATCGTTTTCGGGGTTTTCGTTATCGACTAGGTCAAGGTAGTTTTTAATCTCGGTGAGAGCCCTGTTCGCCTGGCGCCTCTTTTTCCATCTACTGTTGAGATGGTCGGGTTCCCCCACAAATAGCTCAAGGAATTCTTTTCCTGCCTCGGCGGGGACGAGCCCAACCTCCATGAGGTACCCTAGATAGTCCTCGAACCTCCAATCGGGGGAGGGGGCTTCCTCGGGTTCGAGCTCCTTCGTGTAGGCTCCAGTCAGGTCCTCAATGATGCTCCTGGTGGCTTCCCTTGAGAGTAGATAGGAGGTTAGATATTCTCCGGCTTCGAATCTCGCTTGTGCAAGTTCTAGGAGTAGCCTGGATGAGTTCAGGTTCCTGGGGGCTACGTGAAGTTCTATTACCTCTTTGAAAGCCTCGATGAGGCCTTTATTGAATGTGAGGCTGAGGATCTCGGCAGAGTCTAAGATCTTCAGTAATTGAGCAGCGATATCGGGGTCAAGCTTTGTCGCGTAGCGTGCGGCTTCCTCTAACGTTGGCATGAATTCCTCGATGAGGCTTCTGGAATATTCGGTTTCGTCGATGTGAAGGAGTATGGGTTCGATGATCTTGCTTAGGTGGTTTGCTTGTGAGGCTATCTGTTTTAATCTTGTCTTAGTTCCCTCTTTATAGGTGAGTTTTTTGCTTGTATCTTTCTTTTCCTCAATTATAGTCTTTGAGGCTTTGAGTATGATTTGTTTCGCTCGGTTTCGAGTTTCTCCGTCATCTATCAGGTCGTAACTATTTATTGATTTTAGTAATGTTTTGATGGTGAGATTTTTTCTGGTTGATGTCGCCTTATTGTCGAGTATTGCCTCCATTTTTAGTATCCATTCGTTGTTATCCGAGGCCATGGTTGGATATGTAGTGTTTAGGGTAATCAGGGGTTATTCTCATGGAACGCGAAATATAGATGTTGAAACATGGTTGAAGTGCGTCTAATAGATTACTTGTGAATGGGGTTTGTGTTAAGTCACGATGATTGGAAGTGTTGTTTTCACATATTCAAGTATAGTAGATGTTTTATAGGGCGTACGTATTTTGCGGATAAATAGAGGGATTTGATCGTTAGTTGATCTAATCATTTTTTTAGGTATTTCGATTCTACTGTTTGATATAACAATATGTTGGGTGTAATTATTTGACGTAATTAATTTGTCTATAATTAAATTAATAATAGAAAGGAGTTAATAAAAGTAGGACTATAAGGGATTGCTTGCCTGAAATCCGTTGATTAGGCTTGTGAGCTTAGGTAAGAATTTGTTTCGCTTGAAATGTCTAGGGAAACGGAAATTCACATTACGTCTGGGTAGTATTTGGGCACCCATAGATATCTCAGAACGTCTTGAACCTCTTTTTCTACATAATTACTAAGGTTGCGCATTATATCACCGGCGGTTATAACGCCTAATAGGGTATTCGCTCTAACAACTGTTAGCCTTCGGATCTTGTGATCTTTCATCAAACTAGCTGCTTCTACTAGATCGGCATCGGGATCAATGACTATTAGGGGTGTGGATATTATGTCTTTGATCTTCACAGTCTTAGGATCAAGGCTGTTCGCAACAACCTTCCAAGCGATATCTCGCTCAGTTATTATTCCAAAGGGTATCTGGTTTTTTAATACAATTGCACATGGTTGTTTTTTTTCGCGCATATTTTTGGATGCTTCGGTAACAGAAGCTTCCTCGGGTATAATTACCACAATTTTTCTCATCACTTGAGCTACTTTCAAGGACAGTTTTCCCCTCAATCAGCGCGATATTATAATGAAATTCATTACTACATTATATTTTCCTTTTGCTGGATAATGTAGTAAATTCCGATTCAAATACTCATTTAAAGAGGCAACGGCACGTCGAGTCGCAGCTGTTTAATGTTGTATTATGTCATCATTATATTGACTTGACGACTTTATTGTTCAGAATTGACCCCTACCTAAAGGAGTTCGATGCTACTATAGTGAGCGTAGATGAGAACCTCGTTGTCCTTGATAGAACTTGCTTCTATCCCAGGGGTGGTGGGCAAGTAGGGGACACCGGCACCATATCTGGGGTCAGGGTCAGAGATACATTGAGGGAAGATATGGAGGTCAGACACATCATTGAGGATAATATCGGGTTTAGAACTGGGCAGGTCGTCCATGGCGTGATCGACTGGGATAGCCGGTATAGGATTATGCGTCTTCACTCGGCCTCTCACCTCGTCTTTTACTCGATGAAGGAGGTCTTTGGGAACGGGTGTGTTCCTGCCTCCTCTGGGCAGCTGGATTATGTTAAGGATCGTTCTGATTATCTTTTTGACACCCCCTTCGATAAAGGGAAATTGGCGGATGTGGAGTCGAGGGTTAACGGGCTTATAGCTGATGGTTTACCGATCACTCATGGTTTGGAGTCGGATGGGGAGAGGCTTCTGTGGAGGGTGTCGCTTTTCCCAGGGATGGAGTGTGGGGGTACTCACGTCAGGAACACGGCGGAGATCGGCCATATCACCATAAAGCGAGGTAGCAAGCCGGGTAAGGGTAGGGAGCGTATTGAGTTGACCCTAGCTTAGTTAGTTATTGGCCCGTTTAAGTCCATTCGGTTAAGGACCTTCGTTCTCTATGTTTGGGTTACGTGTGCGTGATCAACATGAAATCGTTCATTATACGTTTGCTAAAATAATGGATTGTTGATATTGTTTAATGCTCCGTAATAATTTATTACCACTAAATGTAACCAGAGAAGTGGAGATAACATGACCGCCTCGCTTCAAACTCTTCGGTGCTTAGCATGTGGGGGCACATTAAGCTGCTTAAATGGTGAAAACTATGTGTGCGATGAATGTGGCGAAGTATTCAATTTGAAGGGTCTATCTAATATGGAGCTCGACCTCGAGGAGTTTGATAGGCTGCTCCTCTATTCTTTGAAGAAGAGACCGGAATTCAAGAAGCATATTCACATACGTTAAACTCCTAATTAAGGGGAAAAGTACCCGTGCCACGAAGACTTTAGGTAATTTTCCTCAAATTATAAGGGGATAAAGGTCTTCTAATACTTTATTAAGCCCAATTTTGCGCCATGTAGCGCACCAGTCTATCCGCTAATCTAGGTAGGTATGTGAAGGCGCGCTCCAATGTCTATTGAGTTAGAAAGCCGCGTGCGTACGCAAATATTGATTCAAATGATCTATGTCTTTGTCCTTACGCGTAATTTCTTTGTGCGCGAGACAACGGTCATATAGGGCAAGAGTACAATTCCCTCTAAAATGAAGCAATATCAGGTATGTAACGAAGATTATGAATTAATTCAGGAAGCTAAGGATACCGCTGACAAACTTCATCTCGATGAGATCCACGAGGTCGCTTCCGCTCTTAGAACTACAAAAAAACACATTTTCACCGGCATTAACACTAATGCGAATGTTGGATTCGCAGACGTATGTGGTGAGGTAGCGGCGATCTGCCACGCCCTAGCACATGGTGAGAGGGATTATGAGGCAATAGTTGCTATATGGGGCGACGGAAGAGGCGGATATGAGCTTCTGAGTCCCTGCGGAAGATGCAGGGAGCTTATCAGCGACTTCAGCGAAGAAATATATGTGATAGTCGGTTCATTAGAGGAACCCTATAAGGTACGGGTTAAGGACCTTTTACCACTGAAATATCGTAGATTAAGTAAAACTTAAGGATCTTAGCGCGCGTGGCACCGTATTATATTGCTCGGGCGCGCGCTGATGAACATCTTCCCCTCCCTAGTCATTACCTGGATTATTTTTCCGGCCCTCTGGACATTCCGGGAGAAGCGATGGTTTACAAGGTAGGTTCTATTTTTAACTTTCAGCTCGCATATGTCTACTAAAAACTTCTTTCAAATAAGTGCGCTATTTCAAATAAGTGCAGAAATCAAGTTGGAAAAAGGTAATCTTTGGGATTAACCCATTTTTGCTCCGCATTCAGCGCAGAACTTTACAGCTGCGTCGTTCTCCTTGCCGCAGGATGTGCAGAACTTCTTACCCGGTGCAGCCGTTGGTGTCACGACCTTGTCTTCCTTGATGTCTTTGATCTCCTGCTCTCTGACTGCGATCTGCTGCTTGAGATCAGTGATTTTCGTTTGTATGTTTGCGACCTCTGGGTTTTCAGGCTCACCTTTGACTTTGGCTTCGTAGACCATTTCGCCGAGTTTTTGGTAATGATCTTCTATTTGTTTATTGGTTGAGCCAATTTGCATCTCGATGCGTTTTATGTGGGCGGTCTTATCCGCCTCATGGGCTACCTTTCCCGCTCCACTCTTTAACTTCCCAAAAATGTCTGACAACTTTTTTACCCGAATATAATTTAGCAAAGATAGTATAAATGATTGATCTCTTATCCAAATTGTTCGTACATGGATTACGCAATTGTATTTTTGCCAGGAATTAGTCTCCGCGTATGCATATAGCAAGAAGGACTAGGGGAACGGTTCACGTATCAATTTCATATCATAAGTAACCAAGAAGCATATAGTATCAGAGTCACTGTGAATATGGTCCCCCAAAGTAGTCTATTGTAGCGCGCGCATAAGCGAGATATAGCTGCTTGGTGGCAGATTTAGGACAACTGCCCACCGCGCGCGGCGAATACTCGGATATGCTTCGCGCTTGGCTGTTTAGAAATTATTATAGATCAAGAAAACAATCCTCTTAGGGGATTACTAATATGAAAGCTATCAGTATAATATGCCTCGGCATAAGGGACCTAGATACCTCCTCCCGCTTCTACGAAGAAATCGGATTCACAAAATCTGGGAAAAGCACCAGGCTCAATCACATGGTTTACAACAGGCGGCACTGTTCTCACCCTATATCCTTGGACTAGTTTAGCTCAAGATGTAGGCGTCCCCGAAACCGGTTCAGGCTTCAGGGGCGTTACACTAGCCCTGAACGTGCAGAGCAGGGAACTTGTAAATGAGTTGATCGAATCTGTGAGGAGAAGTGGCGGAAAAATCGTTAAGGAGCCTGCGCCCGTCTTCTGGGGTGGTTATTCATCTTATTTCAGTGATCCTGATGGGCACCTCTGGGAGGTGGCTTGGAATCCCTTCACGGCTGTGGATGAGGTTGGTAAGCTCGCTGTCAAGAAGTAGCTGAATGCGCGCCTCCGAGGCTGTGAACATCATCTCAAAGATCAACGAGTCAAAGGAGAAGATCATGGTTAGGCGGGAAGAAATCAGTAAAATTAACCAGGGTGAGATCGCGCCTCAGGCGCTTCCACAGACTGTGGTGCCATAGGCTCCATCTCCGACACTACCTCCAGGTAAGAAGCTGTGCCCTAGTTGCGGCAAGGAAAGCGAGGAAAATACCTGTTTCTGCCCCGAGTGCGGTACCAAGTTAGATTAAATCTCGGCTTTTTTTTAAAGACATAAGATTCAAGGTTTTCTTTGCTGAATAATTCTATTAACGATAGTGCTCGATAGAACGCCTACTGTATCTGTGATTGCGTCATGCCCACCGATTTACCAGAAAGCGCACTCTAGGTCCCTTACCATCAGATTGTCATTCTATTAGCTCATAGATAGAAAGTAGCCGACAAGAGAAAAGAGAGTTTGACCAGCTTACTTGCCTATCTTAATGAAGGAGGTTTAACCTTGAAGCCACGACGCTGAAGTTCTCTGACCCTGCACCTGCGGACCAAAGCCTGTAGCTCTTGCCTGCCATCGGTGTGACTACTACACTCGGGGACTTTCCTCGCCCATCGCTGTGAATCTGTATGATACCGCTGAAGGTTAGGGTTATAGACTGGCCTGGCTTCAGGATGGTCTTATCTACCCCCCTAACTCCATCTTTGTCTATGTCACCGAATAGTGGGATCAGTTTGTTGTCACCGACTTTTAATGGGATCGCCTCGGGGTAATACTTTATTACAGTGTTGTCCGGCATCTTGCCTCCACCCATCATTCCCTTTCCCTTTGAGCTCTGGCTTTTTACGGACCAGGTGTAGGTCGAGTTGAATTGACCTTGAATGGCTAGGCCCGTCAGAGTCGCATTTTCGCTACCATTGTTTTTTACGGTGACTGCAAGAGTTGTGACATTTCCGTCTACCTTTAGGGTGGCCGCCGTTATCGTCACGTTGTGAGATGCCTTCATGTGCTCATCTTCTAGCTCCTTCTTCATTTTGTCCCTCATCTGGGTCTTGTAACCGACGCGTGACTGGTTTTCATCCACGCCTGAGCTGACTACTGCTAATGCGCTGGGTGAGAGCACGAAGTACTTTACCAGGCCGCCTGTGGAGTTGGTTGCGATGATCTCCAGTAGGGTGGGTCTTAGGTCGATTAGGGCTCCAGTCGATGTGCCGTTCAGTTTAGTCGACTTGATCGGGATCAATAGTTGGTCGGAGAGAAGGGTGACTGGATATACGACTTTGCTGATATTAGTGGTTGCGGATGAGAGTGTTAGCTGGAGTTTGTCGATTGTAGAGCCCGTTGGCAGACTCAGTGAGGCTATTGTCTGAGTCATGTTAACGAGGGATAGTAGGTTGACTCTTCCGCTCTCTTGTGCCGCGACCCAGTTAGAGGTCCCGTCGCTGGCGACGACATGGAGTTGTATGCTCGAATAGGTCACGTTGAGTTCGGTGGTTCCCCTCGGAACAGTGGGAGGGTCTGTGAGCATGACGGCGAAATTTGTCAGGCTATTCCCGGTTTGGGAGGGTACTGAGGTGTTCACGTATAGAGATGTCCCAATTATCGCTAGAGCCACAATCACTGCGGCTATCCCGTAACGGATGGATAGACTCTTGGTTGCCAATTTTATCGACACTAAGGTGTAGTGCAGGTCTATTTGATGCTACATAATTGAAAGATTTTTTCAACGGCTTTAAAGGTCATTCAATACTGTTGAAAGTCGCTTTGATCAGGGCTTGCGTGGGTCTTGGCTTCACTTGGAGCGATAAATTTTCTAAAATTATATTGTCGCCTTGGCCTCATTGATCCATCCTATGCATTTCTTGACGCTTTCCCTGATTTCATCGTACCTGTGTTGGGTCATGAGGTCCTTTCTTATGAGGGCTGAGCCTAAATTCAGTGCAATCGCTCCTGCTTTCACCCACTCATTTATCTCCTTCTCGTTGAGTGCGATGCCTCCAGAGGGTATAAGCAGAATCTGCGGTGAGGGTCCTCTGATGTCCCTGACGAAATTGGGTCCTAGGGTTCTCGCTGGGAAGAGCTTTACTATCTCAGCACCTAATTCCTCCGCTTCAGAGATCTCTGTCGGTGACTGGCAGCCAGGCACATATAGCACCTTTCGGCGGTTGCAGAGCCTTGCGATATCAGGGACTAGTGAGGGACCAACTATAAAGTTCGCTCCAGAGTTTATGTAGAGAGCGGCTGTCGGTGGGTCAATCACAGTGCCTGCTCCGAGGATTACCTCGGGCAGCTCCTTCTCTGTGCGCTTTGTAAGTTCGTTGAAGACTTGGATTGCCCTGTCGCCCCTATTAGTGAACTCGATCAGTGGAGCCCCACCTTCGGCACAGGCTTTCGTGACCCCTAATGCAATTTCTACGTCGTCGCTATAGAATACAGGGATTAGCCCAACTCTGAGAGTTTCCGCAACAACTTTATGCTTTAAAAATCTAGCCATCGGACCACAACCTATCATTGTTTATAGATTTTTTAAGTCATTGTATGAATCAACGGAGTCATAGTATGGAATTGCAGATGTGAATTAATGATGCTCTTAAGAAGAAGTGTTTAGCGAGTCATCAATTTTTAGTTTTATCGGTGTATGGTTCGTATCCGTAGGCAATTTCCTCAGCCTGAGGGGTAGCCCTGGCGGATGCCTCTATAAAGGGTGGTTCTGGGAACGCTTCGGTAAGACTATCCTCGATTGTCTTTGATACCTCCTTAAGGATGTTCAAGCCCTCAGGAGTCGCACCAAAGGCCTCTTCGAGACCGGTTCCTTTGAACCCAATACTTGTCTGTGACAGTGTTTCTTCGGCGAGTCTAGCTATCTGTTCGAACCCCTTTGTGAATTCGGGGGATATACCCTGGATGTCGTCTACGACATACTTAATCGCCTCAGAGACTGGATCAAGCTGGATGGCCTCGTAGAGATCGAGTAAGCTTTCCAGCCTCATTGATATGCATTCTAATGTTAGCTGGCTCTGAGAGAAGACCTGTTTCATGCGTCGAACTCTAACTAACTCGTTTGCATACATGTTAGCGTGTAGGGAATCCTTCCTCTGGATGGCACCTCTTATCATCTGGAAGAGCTCCTTCTCCCGTACATCTAGTCTTCCGCAGGACTGCTCAAACTTCAGGTTTTGCTGCCGTATTTCTTCGAGGGACTCCTTAGAGACTGGATATGTACGGCGGTCGTTCATTATGTTCAATTATGGTCGTCTCCTATGCCTAATGTGGTGAATCGTCCTTCCCGATTAGTTGACTCGATTTTTGGCCGGGTAAATTTGGGAACCCATCTTTCAGCTTTGACTCAGCGATGTATTGTGCTTCCCCCAGTATTCTGGATGCATCTTCATCTGGAGATTCAAAGGAGATCGGATTCGTCATCATCCCAGTGTCGACTGTAAATCCACTTAGGAGGTTCCCAATCTCGCTTAACTGATTCTCTGCCTGAGGGGTAACCGTCGCGATTCCATTCTTGAGTCCGTTCATTGTTTCGATCGTTGGTATGAGTGTTATTGCGATATCGCCTAGCTCAGTTGAGGTTCTACCTCGTGAAGCAACTACCTCTAATGCGAGTTTCGTCTGGAGGATCATTTGCTCTATTTTCCGGATATTAGCTACTTCGTTGGCGTATACAATAGCTCGTTTGTCATCGTGCATTCTTTGACATTCCACGGCTTTGTCGAAGAGAGTCTTGTCTTGTTTCTTTAGTCGGTCATGTGTCTGGTCTAGGCGCTGGATCTCTACCTCGAGTCTTCTAATCGATGTTTCAAGCTTGGCTTTAAGGGGGTCTGTTGGGCGTATAGTTTCCACTAATTTGTCGTAGGTGGATGGGTCGCCTTTCTTCTCCCATCTCGCAGCGAAGCTCATGATAACATCCATCAGATATCGTGTGTTTACGGGTATCAGAATATTGATTGAGTTATGTAAAAAATAACTAAAAAAAACATTTTTTTTATGCTCGATTTGTCATGTAAATGTCTACATGGTCTGATAGAGATTTAGCATTTGTATATAAAGCCACATGATTATCTCATCAAAATTGTCATGTTTGTTAATCTTGTTTCACTCCTTTTTAATAAGGAGTCTCTATCAGGTCTTCCTTTTTTATCAAAACGGTGCACGCGATTAACGCGTGGAGGGGAGATTATACATTAGCTCTTTGGATGATTACTTATAGATTCTCAGGAATTGTTGCGTGCACTGCAAGTTAGTATGAGAATGAAATTGATCATCATTCTGCCCAATTATCTCTTTTTTGTATGTTCTATCTTTTTTTAATGTAGTTAATGCTTAGCCCGACAGGTGGGCTAAATTCATCATTCATATAATTCGGGATCTATCGTGAATTCCTGGATCATTGCATCTTCCCGTAAACAGCTTGTATTTTTGTTTATTTGGCATCTTTTTGTTACAATATCATGGGCTAATCTTTAATTCCTTCTTCTTGCCAGATCAATTTGGTGGCTGTTTTGGAGGACCTCAGTGAGCCTGCAGGGTTGTTATGGGTAACCGAATACTCGACGATGAGGTGACGCAGGTTCGAGAGTTATTGGGTGATATCGCCATTGCTGGTTCGAGGACGTTCATGTTGTGGTTCCAGGGGGTCGAGTCATATGAGATGGCTCAAAGGGAGAAGATCCTGAATAGTTTATCCAACGCTGGACTGATTGTGCTCGAGTGGAAGGTCACGAATCATAACGCATACATCAAGACGAGGTTAACGGAGAAGGGCACAAAGTTACTACACAAGATCGCAGGTTTGAAGGCTATAATCCCTAACGTTTAGCCTAATTCATTGAACTTCGCATTTTTCCTTTTGTGCGCTAACCTTATAATCTTTTATTAAAAATCGGCATTAGCTAGATTTATGGCGGACCTCAACCAGGCAATTATCGTAATACTCGCAGGTATCGCAGTGGCTATCGCGGATGGCGTCATCAAGAAGACGGCTGTTGGCGCATCCTTCAGCGATGCGTTGAAGAACCCCCTAATGATAGGGGTGGTTTTCTTGTATCTTGTTCAGATTGTGTTTTTCACCTATGTCTTCGTTAATGATTGGCAGCTCGGGGTTGTCGAGGTTCTACAGATGGTGGCTTACTCCACCTTTGTGGTGATGACGGGGCTCTTCGTCTTTAAGGAGAGTTTTACCATGACTCAGTATCTGGGTGTTGTTTTGGCTGTATGTGGCGCAGTTTTAATCAATCTGTGAAATGTGCAGGCTAGGCGCCTTTTCGAGTTATGAGGCCGCCGTAGGTTTCCTTAGCGAAGACTATTATGGTGAGGACCGTTAGGAGGCTGAGGCCGAGGCTGATGATGTTGGGTATGAAGTAGCTCCCGGTCGTATCCACTAGGCCCCCGTATATCGGTGTGAGAAGACTCCCGAGTATGACGCTCAAACCATTCATGAGTCCTAGTCCTATACCGGCTTTCCCGGCTGGGAGTATTTCTCCACCCATGCTGAAGAATATGACCCAGATGCTTCCGCAGAGGCACATGCCACCCCATATGGCGGCGTAGGCTGCGAAGTTGAGACCCGCGGGGGTGAAGATCATGAGGGCGAAAAGGAGGAAGTTTGCGCACGTGAACATTATGACTGGCTTTCTTCGGCTTCTGAGTCTGTCGCTTAGGACGCCGATTGCGATGCAGCCGATGAAGCCCGCGACGGTTCCGAGGCTGCTGACTACCCCCGCCTCGACGTATGTTAAGCCCTTGACGCTGATGAGGAAGGGGTTGATCCAGTTGTTGAGGATGCCACTGAAAGCTAGCAACGCGTAGACTACGAAGATCGTGAAGAAGCGCCTGTCCGCGAGGACCTCCTTGAATGATTCGATGATTTTGGGTCGAGCATGCTGAGTTTGTGAGAAGTCTGGCGGGGCATCCTTTAGGAATAGGAAGTTGGTGCCCCAGTTTAGGAAGAGTATCGCTACGACCACGATGTAGAGGATTCTCCAGTTTCCGAGGTAGGTCTCGGCGAGTGGGAATCCCATGTAGCATAGGAAAGCGCCGATGCCGCTCGAAGCGCTCAAGATGCCTATCGCTGTTGCCTTTCTCTCGGGTGGGAACCAGTGGGTTATCGTGGTTACTGCGTTGATGTAGAAGACGCTTGTCCCGATTCCCATTATAAATTGTGCGAGGAACATCATTTCGTAGCGGTAGCTTAGCCAGAATAGTAGGCTCCCTGCGCATGTAAGCACCGTGAACCAGAGGATCACCTTGCGGGGCCCGAGGACATCTGACAGAATCCCTGATGGGAACTGCATGATGCCGTAGATGAGGAAGAATGCGGTGATGAGTAGACCCATCTCTCCTAGGCTGATTCCGAGTTCCTTGATGAGTAAGGGGGATAGTGCGGCTGCTGAGCTTCTGAGGAAGTTCTCTACGAAGTATGTGACGCAGAGTGTTGCTAGTATCAGCATTACTTGTCTAGGTTTTTCCAAGTATTCACTCAGACTCCATAGACACGCAGGATTGTCTTTTAAGATTAACGTATTTTTCTATAGGTGAAAATGATTCGCCCTTTTCCTAAGGTAGAATATTTTATACAGGATACTGTGCAGGTGATGATGGACGAGTATTCCACCTATTCTTGTACGCCTAAAATTCACGGATTTTAGATCGGCTACTGGGAAGGTTGAATAAGTCGAGTTGAGTCTGTGATATAATTCCGAGGCGAGCATCCTTCGATAGCACTGACTTGGCAATTAGAAAGAATACGTTGCCCGTGGCAGCTAAATCGGATGGTACGATGAAGATTGCAATAGAGACATCATATGATAGCGTTGGGGAGGACTATGAGCAATTAGGAAGAACGTATTTGAGAATAAGGGAAGTTGGAACTTTCACGTCAGATACGCCTTACCCGATTATTCGTGACAAGATTAACGAGACGTTGAATGCTGAGAGGCTCAGAGATAAGAAGAGTATTGACATTATTGAGCGGTCCGGCGAACGGAGAAAGCAAATTCAACGATAAGTGTGCACATATAAGATGCCCACAACTTGCCAGGATAAAACAATATGCATGCTAGAAATAAGATCAGCATATCTGGAACACATATTTCATTAATGATTAATTCCTAAGCGCTCGTAAATTTACCTATTCTTGATGATCTTGAAGTGGGCTTCCAAACCCGAATCCGAATCATTCTCACCTTCAAGGGCGACTAGAGACTTGTAGGATGCGGATAAAATCGATCCTGCTACACTCACAGGGGGGGAACCTAGGGAGGCTTCACAGAGAGGGCGGTCCTTCAATCGCCATGGCTTCGTCATAATCAAGGTGATATCCTCTTGTCTTGCAGTGATGGAGACGGACTCAATTGCTCCTAGGGAGTCCACCAGGACCATTCGTAGAAGTTCATAGACGTCCTTCTCCCCGCTTTTAGACGCCTCCTTTATCACCACTGAGCCTGGGGCTGGGAAGATCAGACCATTTCCTTTTAAGTCGGCTTCTACGGCTTCCTTGAGTGATTTCACCTTCTCCATGGTTTCGGTCTCGTTTCCAACGGGTACATAAACTAAGAAGACGCCTTCATTTGGGGGAAGGTAGATAGCTCGACTTGTCGCCATTTTCTCCTTGAGTAGCTTCTCTACCCCGGTGTAGCCACCCTCTACAATTGCCCTCTGTCGCCTCTTATTTGTGGCGAATGTGGGGATCTGGAATATAGCGGCTCCGATGATCATGCAGACCAGACACCCAATTGTTAGCGGAACGCTAAACAATACATAGTATGAGTACTCTGCAACTGCGGCACCACCTAGCATGAGGGCGACGCCCCCCACTATCAGTCTGTTCAATATGTACCAACCAAGTCTTGTGCTAGTAACCAATAAGCATACTTTCTTGCACGAGCGCGCTCAAAGTCTCGCCATTGATCTTCACGCGTCTATATCAACGCCCCCTAGCGAAGGTTTAAAGTGGGAATGAAGAACCCAACCAGGGATCCAGTTTCGTCTTAATGAACACCCAACCTGCCCCGTAATCCAGGTGCGGAAGATGAAACTTCTCTGAACGACTCTTTAAACGAAAACACCTCTCAATCAGATGTTGAATCACGCGAACATCGTCTTCATTATACTCGAAGAACCTGGAATCGAGCGGTGCTTCGATCTCAACGTGCCTTTGATAGGCTTGAGCAACTTGTAGGCTGTCTAGGTCAGACTGCTTGAAGTCATAGCTGAGATAGGCTCCTAGCTCTTTCAACGCGTAGCTGCTTTGGGGGAAGATGAAGCTCCTCCTTAACAGTATGCATAGGTCAACGTGGGTAAACTCATCGAGTACGGTGGAGTTTAATCCGTGTCTCTTGATTGCGTTCAGGGTCACTCGGTAGTCGAAGCAGGTGCCGGAGTAGCTTACAAGAGTGTATCCCCTATGTGTCTCGAGGAAGTTGAGGAATTTTTCGAGTATGTGTTTCTCATTATCTCATTTATCCGCGTAGAACTGGGTGAATCTGCCGTCGACCAGTGCGCGCGCGCGGCGATATCTGTGATTCTTGCTACGTCGCCGACTGTTTCAATTCCGATTCTTCTGAGGGACTCTGAGTATCTGTGACCGACGCCGTAAATGCTTTCAACGGGGTAGTTTGACGCGGGATTTTTTGTATGCCCCACCTCTGAAGCGTCTTGGAGGCAAGGGTGTGGTTCTGATGCATCCTATGAGGTTTGGGAGTTCAAGGCATCTTTGCCTGTGCTGTTTTTGATTGATAAGTGGTTGGCAGGCTGTGAGGGGTTGGAGGTAGGTGAACGTGACCACTAGTGTGGCACACTCTACGGTGCATATGCGCGCGCGTATTTTGTGTATAATTGTAGGTTGGGGATTGGGGGGTATTAGGAGAAGTGTAGCTTGGCAGATCCCCCGATCCCAAGCATAGTAGCTACTAACATGCTTAATAACATATCTGTTGTAAAGCTAGCCTACGTAATATTCTCCTGCGTTGGCTTTTCCCCAGCTATGGCTCTGTACCATTTTTCGTTGATCTCTGTGGTGTTTCCCTCGTCTACATCAAAATATTTGTTCTCCTTTTCACATTTCCATAGTTTAAATCCGTTTACGTCGAGTTCAGACAAGGAGCCGTCGCAGCTGGGGCACTTGTGTACTTCCATATTTGACCTCATAGGATGGGGCTTTATGAACCTTCTCGGCGTCGCCGAATTTCACACCGTCTTTTGTTCTTGTAATTCATTTGTCTTGCAGTTCATGCCGACGTGGCCTTTACGTCGTAATTTTGGCGTGGAAGTCGGCACACGCAACAAGAAGTGTTACTTAAATTGTGGCTTGTCTCTAGATTTTAGGTGGTGGGGGGATTGGGGAGTGTTTATATTGGGTTGCATAAGCTAAATCGAGACTATACCTCGATCGTTGGTGAGACGGAGTATCACCGGAAGGTCGTTTTGCGGAAAGACGATCCAGTGCTGGTCTTCGCTGAGGTCCGCGGGGAGGAGGACATGATTTACTACATCGATCAGGTGGATAAGCCACCTGTGAAGATTTTGGTTCCCATAGATTTCATTGATGTTAATGTATCGGGTTTGGTTGATGCGTTGGCTGATAGGATCCGTGACGCCTCGAGGGTGCTAGTGGAGTTGATCTCTAATAGAATTGATGACCATTTTATGGATGTTAATTCTAAGAAGCTACTCAGGGATGCGGAGGATAATTTAGTGATGGCGAAGGATTGTTTGGATAATTTTTCAAATTCGTATGGAAATTTTGCTTAAATGTATGCGCGCGCAGTTTTAATCTCTTGGATGCTCTTGAAGTGGGATACGCGCGGGCCCGTATCTTTCATCCCCCTCAAGGTGGTAGATGAAAGCCATCGCGCACGCATTATAAATCACACTCCTGGGTGCGCGTCTTACGGGAGATGTCCTTGTTCAGGTCTTAGCTAGTTCGCCTGCTGATAAGGTTGGGATACCACATGCATCGGCCGCCTTTCTCAGGGTCTTATCCTCGCTTACCAGTGTTGCCTCAAGCCGAATGGCTGATGTGAGGTAACTCGAATCGTAGTAGCTGATCCCCAGGTTGTCCGAGTTTCGAAGCACCTCGATGCACTCAGTGAGGTCAGACTGGGGCTCGACCTTGATTCTTGAGAGAGTCTTATGGAACATCGTCATCAGCATCTCCGCCTCCTCCTTACTGAGTCTCTTAAAGATGTGGAGATCCTTCCATACTGCGTTCCCGAGTTCGTAGGCTGCGATGCCCGTTGAGGCGACGACCGTTTCGTCATCGTTCTCCGGAATTCCCCCCACCCTTGTGAGGAGGATGATGCTGTTTGCGTCTAGGAGGAGAGTCTTTACCGCTCATCCCTGCCGGCTCTGATGAGCTCTACGAGGTGTTCTTCGGGGATCTTCTGGAGGATCTTAGCCGCCTTCCTCTGAAGCTGTCTGTACTCCTCGTCCTCGAGTCGACGCATCTCCT
>Ga0182021_10004941_pt1 | contig 15733 bp, 12 predicted proteins | sample 612E3MmetaG_FD_120493 | JGI IMG/M metagenome (GOLD analysis project Ga0182021, IMG submission 120493) | Permafrost microbial communities from Stordalen Mire, Sweden - 612E3M metaG (Illumina Assembly) | ecosystem: Environmental > Terrestrial > Soil > Wetlands > Permafrost | place: Sweden... | reverse complement strand
GACTAAACGGCAGGCCGGGCAGGCCGCTTTTCTCTAGCTCGTCTAAATGCTGCGCGCTCAAGCCTTCGTTGGGCGTAATCAGCAGCACATCGTCCAACGGCGCAACCTGATAGCGGAAGAACTGCCGGTAGTTGAGATGCAGCAAGAGCGTCTTGCCGCTGCCCGTCGCCATCCAGTAGGCGATCTTGTCGAGGTCAGTGTCGTTGAAAAACGGGTAATGCGTGCCATATACCATGCGGCGATTGGCTTCGGCCACAAAGGCGTTCAGCCGCTTCTTGAAACGGAGGCGATCCGTCGCGCGCCAGTATAGATAGAGCTCGGTGTACAGCGCGGCCAGGTATTGAAAGTAACGAAGGCGGATCGGTTCGAGGCGGCCCCGATTGATGGCGGCGAGGTCGGCCTTGATGTTTTCATCGCACGTCGCCAGCACATCGACCGGCGCCTTGAGATTGGCGCGGCTCTTGAGGACATTATAGAAATGACTGTGACCCTGTTCGTCGTAACCTTCGGCGGTATCTTTGAGCACGGCTTGAAGTTCGGTAAATTTAGCCGCGCCGAAGAGATCGTTGAAGTAGGCGAAGAGGATGAGACGATCTTCTAGTTTGAGTGGTGGTTGACCGTTAGGCATATCTTGTTATCCGCGTGTCATTCTCTGAGAGAGTGTTTCTTAAAGTCGCATTGCTTGTCATTCCCGCATGCTTTCGCCTGGCGCGTCGCCGGCACTATGTGCCGGGCACGACGAAGCGGGAATCCAGAGGCACTGCCCGCGCAACTCGCTAATCGTCACTCTGGATGCCCGACAAAAGCATTCGGGCATGACGTGTTTCGGGCATGACGTGTTACTGAGCCATCAGCCGGCCATGCGCTGCTTGAAAATGGGATCGAGACTTTCCGCACCGGGCACATAACTATCGCCGTTGATGTAGACGCGATCCGGCGCGGCGTCTTTCAGAATTTCGGTCGTGATGAAGGCTTGGTCCTGCTCCAGGTCCAATCCTTCAAGGTCGCGCCAGATGATGGCGATGTTTTCATGATCCAGTGTACCGAAGACAACACGGTAAGTCCGGTCTGGAGCTTCAAAGGCCAGCCGCCGCGTGACGGTGAGGCCGAGCAGGTAATTAAAGGTTTCGACCAAATCCACTTGGGTTTCAACGGTCTCGCCGTTACGCGCCAGGTTGAGCGTATAGTCAAACGGATGCACGAGTTTGTCCACATTGAGGCGTGGGCCACTGGCGCGCGTTTCGTGATCCAGCATGTAGCGCAGCATGTAGTCGGTGAAGGCGGCAATAGTTCCGGTTGCGGCTTCAGCGCCGGATCGAAGACGAGGTTGTTGAGCGTGTCCTCGTAACTTTCCAGCCGTTGATACTTGAAGATGTGGCTGACGCCCACTGCATCTTCAACGGGTTCGCCATTTTTCCATTCGCTGGCATAGATGACTTTTTGGATGCGCGGCTTGAGGACAGTATCGAAGTAATCGCCCATTTCGACCAGAACATATCGGCGCTTGCGTTTATCGCGACTATTAAGGTTAATTAACGCATGCGCAGTAGTACCCGAGCCAGCAAAAAAGTCTAAAAACACTTCGCCATCTTGGCTGGCAAAAGACAAGAGGCGTTCCAGAAGCTGAACGGGCTTTGGTGTAGCATTACTGAAAACTAACTCACTTCTTTCGCCAAACATGGCTGTAATGGTGTATGACCCTAACCGCCCATCGAGTGAAATAACACTTCGGAACGAATCCAAATAATCCTGTAAATAGAGTTTGATTTTTACAATCCGGTTCTCGTCAGGGCCATAAAGCAGTCTGTCTTTATCGATAAAATCGCGCTTCATGGTCGTCCACGGAAAGCGATAGCCATTGACCGGCTTCCGCATGGGCTTCTTTGTGACAGGGTGATGAATCTCGTAATCGTATCCATTGGGGTGTGGATTGTGAACGCTTTCAGAACCAGTGTACGGACCATCGCTATCAACAAATTTATATCTCTCAAGTTCACCGATTATTTCCGAGTTGTCTTTAATGAATTCGCGGTATTGCTTCTCAATATCTGAAAGTGCCAAGCCTTCTGCTTTAAGGGCTTCATAACGTGTTAGCAACAACTCTTTTGCGTAACTATAAGCGCTTTTCCATTCGGACGGTAGCGAATGAATATCTTTAGCGAAGCAAAACAAATACTCATGCTCCAGTGCAATTTGTGTTGGGTTATTGTCAGTAGCGTTTTTCCAGACTATGTCACCAACAAGATTTTCCTCCCCGAAGCATTCACCCAGTAAGCGACGTAAATCTGCTGCCTCATTTTTATCTATTGAACAAAAGATTACGCCATCATCCGCCAAAAGCTCGCGCGCGAGCCACAATCGATCATACATCAATGCCAGCCAACTTGAATGCTGAAATTTGTCTTTATAAATAAACCCATCATGCCCAGTGTTGTAGGGAGGATCGATATAGATGCACTTCACACGGCCATGGTAGTGTTGTACTAACAAATGCAATGCTTGGAAGTTTTCGCTTTGAATCAACACGCCGTAGGTTTGTTCGTCCAAATTTTCAATGCTGGCCAGTAAGCGGTCTCTGAAATCGGCGTCAAAGAACTGCGTATCCAGTACTAGCGACGAGTGGTCTTTCAAAAACTGCGCGGCCGCTTTGCCATTGCCTTTGGGGCGTTTGACCTTAAACAAGTTTTCCCATTCAGCCCATTGGGCCTTGTTGGCCATGATCTCCGGGTAGAAGTCCTCGGTAATGTGATCCAGCGTAATACACCACTCAGTCTGGGTGACAAATTTCTTCTTCTCAAACAGCCGCTTTTGAAAGTCTTCAATCTGCGCCAGAAAGCCAATCATCTGATGCCCCAGATAGCGCACCACCTTGGCGCGGGCCAGCAGGCGACGCGTGGGTTCTTCAGCCGGGTCAAGGTCGCCGCCCAAATCGTCCAGGCGAAAGATTTCATTCTTGATGTAGAAGTCCAATTCGCGCTGCAAGAAACCGCGCAAATCCTTGTGAATGAAATAGTCGGAGGTATTACGCCGGGTGTATTTGGACAGGTGATGGTACAGAGCGGTCTGCTCGTCGTCATCCGTCTTCGCCAATAGGCCGCGCAGCGTCTTGTCGTCGATGGCGCTCAACAACTGCGGCGCAGCCGCCTCATTGATGGCGTCTTGCACTTTCTTGCTGCCGTAGGTTTCCTTCTCTGCGGCGGTGAAGGGCCGATATTCAAACAAGAGCGTGCAGGTTTTAGTCGCGGCGTCTAGTGATACAGGCGCGTTGGCGCGCGGGATAAAGTAGCGATTCTCGCCTTTGACGTTGTTCTGCTCGGTTTCGGCTGCCATCAACTTGAAGTAGACGGTGTAGCCGCCGGGTTGAACTTTGAAAACGTAGTCGCGGAAGGTCTCCGCCGTTTTGACGTAGTATTGATCGCGGTTGGCCCAATGCAGCATGACTTCTTCGCCGTTGTAGGGAATGGCATACTTATCGCGTCCATAACGGCGCAGCGTGATGAAGTCACCTTCGGAGTAATAGCGGGCAAAGAAGGTATAGAGATCGTTGAAGACCTGCGCTTCCTGCTCGGCGGACACGGTCACGACTTTGGCTTCGCCACGCTTGGTTTCGTATTGTGTCACCAACGGCAACTGCAATTGCTTAAACTGCGCAGCGATATTGCCTTCATCATCCATGGCAGTATCGCCCAGCGTCTCGCGCACTCTCTTTTCCAGCACTTGCACTTCGGCCTGAGCGTTCTGACTGACCCCCTGCGCGAATTCTTCAAAGGCTCCGCTGACGGCATCAAGTAAGTCATGCTGAATGAAGGCGTCCACCTCGGCGCGCTTCTGGTTCATGATGCGGTAAATGCCGAAGTCTAAATCTGCCGAATCGAATTGGAACAGTTCACGCAGCAGAGATTGCAGTTTGGCGCGATAGTCAGTAGGCATAGTGGCGATCCTTCAAGCGGATGAGGCAAGTATAGCGAGAATGGGAGCGCGGGTCAAACGGATAGAAAGCAACCAGCCGCCCGGCTCTCAAGTGAATCGAAAGCCGGACGGCTGGCAAACGGGTGAGGCTGCGACGCTGCTTACTCCTCCAGATTGATCACGCTAATGCGCGCGGCCACCTGCCGCGCGATCTGATTCAAGGCGATGGCGGCCACCGCCTCGGCTTTATTGGCCACGATGGGCTTGCCCGCGTCGCCGCTCTCGCGCACCTGCGGATCGAGCGGCACGCTGCCGAGGAAGGGCACTTTCAAGCGCTGCGCCATCCGTTGCCCGCCGCCCTCGCCGAAGAAGACGATTTTCTGTCCCGTCTTCGGATCGATGTACGGCCCCATGTTTTCCACGATGCCCAGAATCGGCACTTCGAGTTTCTCGAACATGCGCAGGCCCTTCAACGCATCGGCCAGCGCCACTTCTTGCGGCGTCGTGACGATCACCGCGCCCGTCAACGGCACCGACTGCGCCAGCGTCAACTGCGCGTCACCTGTGCCCGGCGGCAGATCGATGATCAGATAATCGAGTTGACCCCAATCAACTTCAGTTAGGAATTGCCGGATAGCCGAGTGGATCATCGGGCCGCGCCAGATGACGGGTTGATCGGGATCGACCATGAAGGCCATCGACATCAAGCGCACGCCATAGGCCAACGCCGGCGTGATCTTATCGCCCGCCACGCGCGGCAGCTTATCGACGCCCATCATCAACGGGATGTTGGGGCCGTAGATGTCCGCATCGAGCAGGCCCACGCCCGCGCCCATCTGCGCCAGCGCCACCGCCAGATTCGCTGCCACGGTCGATTTGCCCACACCGCCCTTGCCGCTCGAAATGGCGATCGTGTTGCGGAACGACACCGGCAGTTGATCGATGATGCGTTGATCCGCCGGCACTTCCGACTTCCAATTGATCTCCACTTGCTTCACGCCGATCTGTGCCAGCACGTCCTGGCAGTTCTGCTCCATCTGCGCGGTGAGCGGACAGGCGGGCGTCGTCAACACGATCGTGAAGGCCACGTCATCACCCTTGATTTTCAGGTCACGGATCATATTGAGCGTCACCAAATCTTTGTGCAGTTCCGGTTCGCGCACATTGCGCAGTGCGCCGAGGATGCGTTCTTCAGTTAACTGTGTCATTCAAATTCTCCTTTAACTCAACAAAACCGCTCTCGCCCGGAATGATCCGACGAGAGCGGTCTGCCTGTCAGAATGTGCCAGACCCACCCGCTAGGGCGCGTCAAACACCGCGTTGACATCCAGTTGCAGGGCCGGCAACACGCTCGAGGCGGCCTGTGCGCCGCGCTCAAAATGTCCGTGCTCCACATACGCACCCTGCTGTAGTTGCAGCACCGTCACCGTTTCATTGCGTGGATCAATAATCCAATACTCGCTGATGCCCGCCTGTGCGTATTCCTGCCGCTTCACAATCCAATCGCGATCGGGATCATCGGGGCTGACCACTTCCATGACCAGATCGGCGCCATCCCAGTATTCATTGTGCCGTCGTTCATCGTCGGCCTTAAATAGCATCACCAGATCGGGTTCACGGAACTTGCCCGACTTCAACCGCAGACGCAGCGGCGCGAACAGGGCCTTGCCGCCCAGCGCCTGTGCCACCGCCGATAAGATCGTAAACAGATAAGCGACCATGGTTTGATGATCGTCCGTCGGCATCGCCAGCACCTCAACGCGGCCTTGCGAAAACTCCACTAACCGATTGGTCTTCAACCCCAGATAATCGACCTCGCTCCACAGGCCCTGCGCCGGGAACAGGCGCGCGATCTCCCACGCGGGCTCGGCGAATTCGCTGCGATTGAGGGGAGGCACTGGACGAATAGCCATGATTTAATTCCACTGCTTTACGCGGCGGGCTTTGCTTCACCACCCGGTTTGGCGGCCTCGGCCGCTTTAGCAGCGGCGGCGGCTTTCTTGGCCGCCGCCGCGGCCGCTTTCTCAGCGTCCTTGCGCGCGGCTTCTGCCGCGTCTTGAAGCTCGCGCGCCCAATCGGTGGGATGAATCGCCGCGTGATAGGTATCGGGCTTGGTCAGGCGCGCTTTATCAAACACTAACGTAGTGAAACGCTCGAAGGTCGACAATTCGTAATCGTGATCCATCTTGATGGCGTCGAACGGGCAGAACTCCGCGCACAAGCCGCACGACATGCAGATCGTCGCGTCGATGGTGAACTGCGCCGGCTGCGGCACCGGGCGATTGGTTTTGGGATCATTCGTGCGGACGATCCAGATGCACTGCGGCGGACAGACCTTGGCGCAGATGCCGCACGAGGTACACTTGTCTTCGTTCTTCTGCGTGTCAAAGACCAGGAACGGAATGTAGCGGAAGTTTTCGGGCACGGGCAGTTTTTCTTCAGGGTACTGCACCGTAAAAATGCCTCTAGCCTTAGGGCCCTGCCGCTCCGCCATGTACTTGTCGTTGTAGCGTCCACCCTTGAAGACGAGTTTCAGGTCTTCGACATACGTCTCCACGAAGTGTTTCAACGTGACGCCCATGCCTTTGATGATGCCTGATCCGTACATTGATCTTACCTCTTACCGATCCGTTTCGCCCAGCACGATGTCGATGCTGCCCAGGATGATGACCACGTCTGCGATCTTCTGGCCGACGCTCATCGGGCCCAGCGCCGTCAAGTTGATGAATGACGGGGCGCGGATGTGATACCGATAGGGATTCGGCGACCCATCGGACACCACGTAGAAACCAAGTTCACCCTTGGGGCCTTCGACGCGGCCATAGGCCTGCCCGGCTGGCACCCGCGCCGAATATTGTTTCTTGCCCGCCTGAATCTCGCCCTTCTCTGGAATTTGCTGCAACGCTTGTTGCAAGATGCGAATCGATTGGCGAATCTCGTCGAGACGGAGCAAGTAGCGGTCGTACACGTCGCCGTGATTGCGCACCGCCACATCAAAATCGAAGCGATCGTAAATCGAGTAGGGTTCGGCGCGGCGCACGTCATAGGCCACGCCGGAAGCGCGCAGCACCGGCCCGGCTACACTGTACTTCACCGCATCGTCGCCCGTCAACACGCCGGAATTCTCGCAGCGCGCGCGGATGATTTCGTTTTCGCTCAAGAAGTAATCAAGTTCGTCGACCTTCTTGGGCAAACGATTGAACACCAACTCGCGGCACGTTTCCAGCCAACCGGCCGGCAAGTCGCGCGCCACGCCGCCGAAGCGGAAATAATTGCACATCATGCGCGAACCGGAGGCCGCTTCAAACAGGTCAAGGATCAACTCGCGCTCTTCAATCGCATACAACGCGGGCGTGAAGAACGCGCCCAGATCGTTGAGCAAGAATCCGATGGCCCACACGTGATTACAGATGCGGGTGAGTTCGGCCATGATCACGCGGATGTATTCGGCGCGTTCGGGCGGCGTGACCTTCATTAGCTTCTCGACGGCCAACGCATACCCGAAGTTGTTGCTCATCGACGAGAGGTAGTCCAATCGATCGGTGAATGGCATGTTCTGAATGTACGTGTTGCGCTCGCCGATCTTTTCATGATTGCGATGCAGGTAGCCCATCACCGGTTCGAGGTGCGTGATCTTCTCGCCGTCCAGCGTCACGACCATGCGGAACACACCGTGCGTGGAGGGGTGCTGTGGCCCCAGGTTCACCACCAGCTCATCGGTTTCCAGATGCTCGTGGAATTGCCCGCGGCCATTGCCGTTGCCATTGCCTTCCACCGCTTCCTTGGGCAGAAAGGCGCCATTTTCATCGACGTAAAAATTCTTCAATCGATCGTACATGGCCGCGTCGCCCTGTGCGGTGTACACCGCCGGATCAAAATTGGCGGGGAAGTTGACGTTATCCGCAAAGGCCACGCGGTCTTCCGCGCGCCGATAGTTCCCGCTCGGCCAACGGCTGTCGTAGGGCTTGGTGTCCTGCTCGTAATAAGCCTCTTTCCAATCCTTGCGCAGCGGGTGCCCTTCAAAACCTTCCCACATCAAGATACGCTTCAGATTCGGATGCCCGTCGAACTTGATGCCCATCAAGTCCCACACTTCGCGCTCTTGATAATCCGCACCCGGCCACACCGCCGTCAGCGAGGGAACCACGGCATTATCACGCGGCGTGCGCACTTTGAAGAGCAGCGGCGCCCCGCCCACCCGCGTGTTCAACGCGTGATAGACCACTTCCATCTCGTTCTGGGCGAGATAGTCTACGCCGGTCAAATTGGTGAGATAGTCGTAGCCTAGATCGTCGCGGATAAAGGTCGCCGCTTCGACGAGCCGATCGGCGTTGATCACAACGCCTTCGTAGTCGCCGGGCTTGATGGCCTCGCCGAATTTTTCTTTGAGCACCGCCAGCGGGCCGGTGAGTTCTGCAACTGGAGCGGCAGCAGCTTTAGCAGCCATCGTCTTTCCTCATTTATCGGTACACGAATCCCACGAATAACACGAATATGAATATCATTCGTGAGATTCGTGCTATTCGTGTACTAAGCTTTAGCGGGTTCGGCCACAGGCTCGGCCTGAGGCTTGCTCAACTCAAGGATTTCCGCCGCGCGGCGCACATCGATCAGATCAGGCCCCAGGATCGGCACGGGCACTGCCTCGATCGCCGTCTTGCGATACCACGCCACGTCACGGATGCTCTGGCTCTCGATCTTCTCGAACAACTTCAAGAAGCCGTGCAGCAAAGCTTCCGGTTTGGGCGGGCAGCCCGGAATATACACGTCCACCGGCAGGAATTTATCGATGCCCGACACGACGTTGTAGCCTTCCTTGAACGGACCGCCGCTCGTCGCGCAGGCGCCCATCGACAGTACGTACTTGGGCTCCGGCATCTGGTTGTACAGCCGCACGATGGTGGGCACCATCTTCTTCGTGACCGTGCCGGACACGATCATCAAGTCGGCCTGGCGCGGCGAGGGGCGCATCAGGCCCGCGCCAAAGCGTTCGAGATCGTAGCGGCCCGCCGCCACACAGATCATTTCGATCGCGCAGCAGGCCAGGCCGAACATCATCGGCCACATCGAGCGCTTGCGGCCCCAATTGTAGAACTTGTCGATCGTGGAGATGAAGACGTTATTGCTCAGTTCCGGCGGGACACTCGGATCATTGGGGAATTGGTCAAACGGTTGACTCATGCGACGCAACCTCCTCGTACCATTCGCGTTGAATGTTTTCCAGCAAGTAATGTGCCGTGACAGACTTGTCGTCCGCAAACTCAGGCAATTCGATCACCCACTGGTGCAGCGTGGCCCACTCAACTTTCAGTGGATCGAGACCAGGATGAACCCGGTTCAGCGCCAGCGTAATGGCGTAATCATCTTCCCAGTACAGATCCATCGCATGCTGGCCCCTCTGGCCCGGCGCATCATTTCAAGCCGACAAACAGCGTCCTTCTTTGACCACGTGAAGAACGCCGTATGGGTTAGCGATTGCCTGAATAAACCTGGGGAAATACGTGCCCACGCGGGCCCCAATCGTTGGCTATAACGGATTGCGCTTCTTTAACGGCCCGCGCATGGTTATCAATCCCCGCTTCGTTCACTACGTCACGAATTGTGGTTATTGTACCGTCTATCAATCAAATTGACAACACTTTTGATCGAATTCTTTTCGCTCTGCGATCGTTGCTGCTCAGCCGTCATGCCCGAAGGCTTTCGCCTTACCCGCCGCAAAGCAGCGGAGGCGCGCTGGGCGTATCGGGCATCCAGATGACCTTTGCGAAGCGTGTTATCCCTGCGCTGGATTCCCGCCTTGCCGTACCCAGGCCTCACCGGGGCCTGGCGGCACGCATGAGCGAAAACGTGCGGGAATGACATCGCAGCGAAGGCTGATCTGAAAATGCTCGTAGCCCTCGTCTGCGAGGGCGTTCCCCGAGGACGGGGAACGGAGCGTTTTTATGGTTTGTGGTGAACGCAGTTCATGGCATCTGAGTAGTAACCTGCGATCGTAATAAGACGGGCCGGGAACAGTAGTATCTCCCCGAACTCATTATCACTTCACGCCACCGCCTACTGCATACACTGGCATTTTGCTCGGTTGCGAGAATGTGCCGCACAGGTTACAATTCGGCGGCTTTGTAACCTGAGATTGTATGACACTACCTCCCAGCATTCCGATTATTTTTCTCATCCTGGGCGCGCTGGCCGTTGGCGCCAGTGACTTGGCGCGTCTGCGCCGTCCCTCACTTGTGATGGCTATCACGTCGTTGTTGGCGTTGGGCGCGCTGTTGACGGTACGCAGCGAGGCACCCGTCACCCAAATCATCGCGGCCTGGCAGCCGGTATCGGTATTCAGCGTGCCGTTGAGCTTCCGCGTCGATTCAACGGCGTGGATTTTGGCGGTGGGTTTGTTAGTGGCGTTGAACGCGACCGCCTTCACCTGGGGGGCATATCCCGGGCAGAAACGACCCGCCCCTCGTGCGATTGCATTACTGCTAACCGCGGCCGCTCTCGCGGGTCTATTCGCCAGCAACTTATTGACGCTGGCTGTTGCCTGGGGTTTACTCGATCTGGCTTTTGTGGTGGCGTTGCTTATCCGCGGCGGATCAGAAGTGGGGCGGCGCGCGGCATTGGCCATCGTGGTCAACTTAGCCTCGACGGTGTGCGTGTGGATTGCGGCGCTGCTGATCGAAAATCAGCAAGGCAGCTTGTATTGGCATCTGTTCAATGCGCCAGAAGATGCCCGCGCGTGGTTGATGGCTGCCGCCGTGTTGCGGGTTGGTCTGTATCCTTTCCATCAATGGTTGCCCGTCGAGTTGGGTAAAGAACCCGATCGAGCAGTGATGCTCTTTGTGGTACCCACGATGTCCGGTCTGGCGTTATGGGCGCGCATGGCTGTCGCGCAGGCATTGCCTGAAAGTTCAATTGTGCCGGCGCTGACGGTATTAAGTATGGTCATTGGTGCTTTGCTGGCCTGGCGCAGTCCGCAACCACGCAACGGTTTGCCGTTTATTGCGTTATGCCTGGCCGGGTTCGTCGGATTGCTGGCCGCGTCCAAGCCCACTTCAGCGCAACTGACCGCGGCTGCCCTCAATTGGATGTTCATCGTCGTCAGTCTGTTCATCGCGCGCGGCCTGGATCGCAAGCAGCCGTTCTGGGCCGTCGGAGCATTGATCGCGGGATTAAGCCTGGCGGCCTTACCCGGCACGCTGGGCTTCGTGGTTCAACAAGGTGTCATCGCCGAGGCCATCCACGCCAAGCAGTGGCCCACCTTGATGGCAGTTGTCGTCGCACAAACGCTCGTCATCGCTGCTGTGTCACGGTTGATTGTGGCGGAGCAAACAGAATCTACACCGGCGAGCGTCTGGCGCAAAGCGTGGTGGGGCATCGCCTTAGCATTAGGCGCACTCCCCCTCATCGGACTAGCCAATGTCCCCGATGTGGTGTCAGGTTTACCAGCGACAAGTGTGTTGTTGAGCGAACTCTCTGGAGTAGGCGTGCTGGCGATCTTCGCGCCGATCGCGATCGGGATTGGCGCGGCGCGGGCCTGGCGCGGGCCAGCGCTGCTACGCGGCGCGTCCGATGGTGGAATCTCGATCTGGAGTCGTGTGCTCCGCCTGGAATGGCTGAACTCGGCAGTGTTCTACGTCATCGATCGCTTGACCGGCCTGCTGCGCGCCGCCGCCGGCGTCTTTGAAAGTGAAGGCGGCCTGTTGTGGACCGTGGTCGTGATCGTCATCGTGATCGTGATTTATACCGGCGCGTTACAGTGAAGCGGCGAAAAGGCACACGAGAAGAAACGCATGAACGTTGATATTGTTAAAACCATCGCCGCACTGCCCGGCACCGCCGTCCTAGTCGCGCTGTTGATTGCGGCCGGTCTGCTGGTGGTGTTGACGAATTGGCGCTTGCTCATTTTTGCGCTGGGGGCGCAGTATGTTTTGATCGGGCTGATGCTGACCCGCGTGGTGCCGATCGAACTGGCTGCTGTGAAGGCGCTGGTCGGCGTCATGATCTGCCCGGTGCTGTACATCACCGCACGGCGCATGCATTGGGGCCAAACCGAAGAAGAGAGCGATACGGAAGAAGAAGGGCCTGCGCCACGAGTGGTACGACCCAAACGCCGCTGGTGGTGGATTATGGGCGCGGGCCTGCCCGTGCGCGTCATCGTGACCGCACTCGCACTGGCGATGAGCATCAGTCTGGCCTCACGCAATCCACTGCCCATTACGGCCGATCAGGTCCTCTCCCGTGATTTCACCGTCGGCACCTTCAGCGTGATGCTGTTGGGCTTGATTAATGAGGTGCTGGCGGAGAATCCGTTGAAGGTGGGATTAGGACTCTTGAGTTTCCTGGCCGGATTTGAATTGTTCTTTACGGCGGTTGAACCGACGTTGACGATTGTGGGGCTGTTGGGTCTGACTAACTTGATTCTGGCATTGGCGATTTCTTACCTCACCGCCGCGTGGGCTTCACGCCCCAGCGAGGTGAAACCGTGATCTTCAGCCCGCTGCCCCTGATCGCCCTGCCCCTGATCGGCGCCGTGCTGACGGCGTTGTTGCGCCGCTTCTCGATGCTCAGTGCGTTGATCGCTACCCTGTTTCCCACGGCCGCCGCGTTGATGGCTATCTTTCATCCACTGGATAACCCATTACCGCTGCTCGGGCGGCAACTGTATCTGACCACGCCCGATCGCTACGCGCTGATCTTTTTGTTTCTGTGCGCAGCCGCAACCTTCTTAGGCGTATGGCGCACGACGCCGCGCTGGACGTATTACCCGGTAACGTTGGCAGCGCTGGCGGCCGTAGCTGCGGCCTTGGGCGCACGCCCGGTCATCATCGAGGTGATCGGCGGACGGCCGTTCGATCCGTTCAATTATTCGGTGATGTTCTTCACCATCGCCGCTGTATTGACCATCTTCCCGCTGCAAGGCGGCCAGCCCGGTGTCGCGGTCGGCACCCTGCGCTATTTGACCTTCATGGTCATCGCCGTGCCCGTGTTTTTAGCCGCGGCCTGGATACTCGACCAATATTCGCAAAGTCCTGATGCCGTGAATTTAGCGCAGACGGCGCTGGTGCTGCTCTTATTCGGTTTGGCCCTGTGGCTGGCGGTGATTCCGTTTCATTCCTGGCTGCCTGGTGTGGCCAGCGAATCGCCCCCGCTGTCCAGCGCTTTTGTGTTGGGCATTATCAACGTCGCCGCATTTTTCTTGATGCTCGACATGCTGAGTGAGATCAAACTGCTCAACAATAGCACGCTCGTCTTCACGGTCTTGCGTCTGGCCGGACTGGTGACAGCGCTCCTCGGCGGCACATTGGCTTTTGCGCAGCGCGACTTTGGGCGCATTATGGGCTACGCGGTGTTGGCGGATGTAGGCGTGGCGCTGGTGGCGTTGGGCACTCACACGGTGTCAGGCCTGAGCGCGGCGTTGTTCGTGGTGTTCCTACGCACGTTCGGGTTGGGCCTCATGTCGATGGGTCTGGCCCTGGCGCGCACAGAAAGTCCAGACGATACTTTCCAATCGCTAACGGGATTGGCCTGGCGTCGACCCTGGGCCGCGGTGGGATTGATCGTTGGCACTTTGTCTTTAGCCGGTGTACCGCCGCTGGCAGGTTTTGCCGGACGGTGGGGAGCATTGCAACAAGCGGCCGGTACCGATCTGGGCGCATCGCTCGCGCTGGTGTTGAGTTCGATTGGCGTGGTGGCGGGCCTGTTGCGCGGCCTGCAATTTGTACTCCGCCCGATCGGCAATGCGCCAACCGAGCCGGTGCGTGAAGCACCATTGACCATCGCGTTGATTGTCGGCGCTTTGTTGTTGTGCTTGCTCTTCGGCCTGTTTCCCGATCTGCTTACCCCCGTCATTCGGCAGATGTCCGCCACTTACGTGATCGGGCCGTAATCAAGTGGCCGCCTTGGAGGCCGGTTGAGATGTGCTCCCAGCCCGCGTCTCGTGGGCGTCCGCGTCCACGCGGACGAAGAGCACCGTTCCTCGTGGGTAACGGCCACTACGCGAGTGCGCCATATACCTCTTCAAACTTCGGCACGATACGACGCCAATCGTAATGCTCCACGGCAAACGCTCGGCCCGCTGTGCCCAACGCTTGCGCCCGATCGCGATCAGCTAACAGTTCCACGATGGCGCGTGCAAAGGCCACGGCATCATCCGCCAACAACAACTCTTGCCCACTCGTCACACCAAATCCTTCTGCGCCCAACGTCGTGCTGACGATCGGCGTTTGCAGTGCCAGTGCTTCCAACAACTTCAGGCGCGTGCCGCCGCCCATTCGCAACGGCACCACATAGACGTCCGCCGCGCTGGTGTAAGGCCGGGTATCTTCCACGGCGCCCGTAATCGTGATCGCGGGATCAGTGCGTAACGCCTCCAAGCGCGCATGCGGGCGCTGGCCGACAATGTAGAGATGAACATCGGGCACATCCCGTTTCGCCAGCGGCAGCACCTCGCGCGCGAACCACAACATGGCATCGACGTTGGGGCGAAAGTCCATCGTGCCGGTGAAAATCAAGGTGTGCGGTGGGCCGAAATCGCCACGCGGGCCGAAATCGCCACGCGGCAGTTCAAACGGCGTGGCAGCCTCGCGTTGATAAAACTCGGTGTCGACTCCATTGGGAATAACGGCGGGACGCAACGCCGGATCAAGCTGCTGCACCGCGCGGGCATCGGCCTCAGACACGCATACTACCCGATCGGCTTGTTGGCACACCTGTCGCTCGAAGCGGCGCAGCTTGCGCCATTGAATAGAAGAATACACCGCTCCCGCATTCCAGCCGCGTGCCGCGATCTCAGCTGCGGCGATGCGCTTTTGTAATAAATACTCTGCATTGTGGTCGTCAAAGACGATCCGGCCCTGGCTCTCGTGGCGCAGTCGGCCCTTGTCAGAGTTCAGCACATAGCGCGCCAGTTCCAGGCCTTCCACTTGAATCACATCGTACACGCCGTCGCGCAGCCACGCCGCGAGTTGCTGGCGAAATTCAGGCGACCACAAACGCAAGCCCATATCCGGCCACGTCGAGAGAAGCGTATCAAGCGCGCGGCGTGAAGTGCCACGTGTCGGCAGCTTAACCGTAGCGATCCGGCGGCACAGCTGATCGAGCGGCGTAGGTTGTAGACTCTCGGAGTCTTCAGTAAACGAGAGCAGATCGATCGTGTGACGCTGAGCCAGTCCGGCTATGACGTTGTAATTGCGCAGCGTCGTGCCCTTGTGCGGCGGGTAAGGAAATTGTGGAGTGAGAAAGAGCAAACGCATGGAATGATTGATCACTGCGGGTGAATGACTGAGCAGCCGAGCACGCGGTGATAGACCGCCAACGTTTCACGCGCGCAGCGTTCCCATGAAAATTCTTTGACGCGCTCAGGACCCTTGTGGCGCAGCTCGCGCTGAAGCGCGGAATCGTTCAACACCCGCTCGATCGCATCCGCCAACTTCGACGGATCATCCGGATCGATTTCGAGCGCCGCGCCGCCGGCGATCTCAGGCAGTGAACCACGATCGGAGATGATCGTCGGTGCGCCACACGCCATCGCTTCCAGCACGGTGAGACCAAAACCTTCGTAGTACGAGGGCAGCACAAACAGGGTGGCCAAATTGTACAACGCGGCCAGATCAGCCTCTGGCGGCGAATCGATCCAGCGCACCTGATCGAAGGGCTGCGCTATACGCTGCAGAACCAGACCGTGATGGTTTTGATGAGCCTGGTGGCGGTGTCGGCCTTTCTGTCGATGCCCTTCATGATCTTGATGCCCGTCTTCGCGCAGGGGTCACCGTCCCAAAGCGCCAAACCGATTAATGACTGGCTCTGTAGTTGGGTCACCTGCCAGGAG
>Ga0182021_10004940_pt1 | contig 15734 bp, 15 predicted proteins | sample 612E3MmetaG_FD_120493 | JGI IMG/M metagenome (GOLD analysis project Ga0182021, IMG submission 120493) | Permafrost microbial communities from Stordalen Mire, Sweden - 612E3M metaG (Illumina Assembly) | ecosystem: Environmental > Terrestrial > Soil > Wetlands > Permafrost | place: Sweden... | reverse complement strand
CCTGCCCCGTGGAGTATCCGCGCGCCTGCCCCCAGGGAGAACCCGCGCGCCCGCCCCGGGGGGGATCCGCGCGCCTGCCACAAGGGAAAACCCGCGCGCCTACCCCAGGGAGAATCCGTGCGCCTACCCCAGGGAGAATCCGTGCGCCCGCCCCAGGGAATACCCGCGCGCCTGCCGCCCCCGCTGAGAATCCTATCCGATCGCGTGAAATTTCGCAAGACTTGCGAACAAAACTCTCCGGTAGAACGTCTAGTGGAGTATGCTGGTTGACATGGCGAACCGCGACCGGAATCCGCTGCAAGGCGAAATGCTGCAAGGCACGCTCGATCTGTTAATCCTCCAGAGCCTGGTGCTCGGGCCGGCCCACGGCCACACCATTGCCCATGCCATCGAACGCGGTTCCGAGGAAGTGCTCCAGGTGGAGCACGGGTCGCTGTACCCCGCGCTGCACCGGCTGGAGGATCGCGGCTGGATCGCATCCTTCTGGGGAACCTCGGAGAACAACCGCAAAGCCCGCTACTACCGGCTGACCGTCGCCGGGCGCAAACAGTTGCAGGAACAGACCAGCCACTGGGACCGCCTGGTGCGGGCGGTCAATCGTATCTTGAGACCCCTGGAAGAGTAGGTGCGCATGAGCTGGAGCAAGTACTTCCGCAGGAAGCAATGGGACGACGAAAGGGCGCGCGAGCTTCGTGCGCACCTGGAGCTGGAGACCGACGAGAACCTCGCCCGCGGGATGACGCCGGCCGACGCCCGCAACGCCGCCTTCCGGAAACTCGGAAATCCGACCCGAATTCGCGAGGAGATTTACACCATGAACAGCCTTGGATTCATCGAGGTCCTGTGGCAGGACCTTCGCTACGCCGTGCGCGTGCTGCGCAAGAGCCCGGGATTCGCCGCGGTGGCGGTGCTGTCGCTGGCGCTGGGGATCGGCGCCAATACCGCGGTGTTCAGCCTGGTGCACGCCGTGTTGCTGCGCCCGCTGCCGTATCCCGAAGCCGGCCGGCTGGTGCGTGTTGGGCGGCAAGGCAATCATAGCGATGTGAGCCGGGCCGAGCTGGATTTCTGGAAACGGCACTCCACCACGCTGGCGTCCATGGCCGGCAGTGAGGGCAGGAAAGATCAGAGCTTGACCTCCGCGGGCGGCCGCGAGTGGGTCCACGTGCTCGCCGTGAGTACGGATTTCTTCCGCACGCTGGGAATCGCTCCCTCCCAGGGCCGGGAGTTCGAACTGTCCGAGATGCGGTCTGGCGGGCCGCGTGCCATCATCTTGAGCGACGAGGTACGGCGGCGGGCTTTCGGAGAGGACTCTCAAGCGGCCGGCCGGACTATCAAGCTGGGAGAGACGGCCTACACGGTGGTTGGCGTGACCCCGCGCGGCTTCTGGTTTCCGGAGACCGCCGATGTGTACGTGCCGCTAGTCACTACCGGCACGGCCTACGACCTGGGCACGAACACCGGGATGATTGCCCGCCTGAAGCCGGACGTGAAGCCGTCCCGGGCGGATGCCGAGTTGGCCGCTCTGGCGCCGGACTTTCGACGCGAATACCCCGATGCCGGGGACAAGTATCGAGGGCTCTCCGTGATTCCGTACCAGGAATGGCTGGTGGGCGACGTTCGTCTGAAGCTGCTGCTGCTCTTCGGCGCGGTCGGCCTGCTGCTGGCGATGGCCGTGTCGAACCTGGCCAGCCTGCTGCTGGCGCGCCTGGAAATCCGGCAGAGGGAGATTGCCGTTCGCCTGGCGCTGGGCAGCAGCGCGGGCCGCCTGCTGCGCCAGTTCCTGGTGGAAAATACCTTGCTGGGTTTGGCTGGAAGCCTGGCGGGCCTGCTGGGCGCGTACCTGTCGCTCGACTGGATGGTGTCGCTGATCCCGTTCCACCTTCCCGCCTCGGCTCCGGTGCGGGTGGATCTGCCGGTGCTGCTCTTCACCGTGGCGGTCGCCCTAGGCACTGGTTTCCTGTTCAGCCTGGCGCCGTTTCTGACCTCGGCGCGGCTGGATGTCCACGAAACCCTGAAGGCCGCCGGCAGATCCGCGGGGGCCGGCGCGCTGCGGCAACGCGTGCGCAGCTTCCTGGTGGTGAGTGAGGTGGCCCTGTCGGTGACCTTGCTGGTGGGCGCCGCGCTGCTGGCGAAAAGCCTGTACCGTATGCACCAGGAACGGCTGGGGTTCGAGCCGCGAGGGCTGGTCACCTTCTCCACACCGCCCGCGCGGAAGTATCGCGAAGGCAGCGATTACTGGCACTTCGAGAGCGCCGTGCTGGCGAAGTTGCTGCTCATGCCAGGGGTGCGCAGCGCGGCCGCGATCAGCACGCTTCCGCTCACTTCGCAGAGCAACTTCCCGGTGCAGGAACAGGGTCACCCGGAGCACGGCATCGGCGGCATGGAAATCCGTATCGTGTCGGCGGCGTACTTCGAGACCATGGGGATTCCCATTCGCCAGGGGCGATCCTTCGGCGCGCAGGATACCGAGAGCTCGCCGCCCGCGATTCTGGTCAACGAGACGGTAGCCCGCCAATGGTGGCCCGGCGGCGGCTGGGCCGGCAGCCACGTCCTGATGGGCTGGATGGAAGGCAGGAATCTGGGGCTGATGGACGACCCGCCGCGCGAGGTGGTGGGCGTGGCGGGCGACACCAAGACCGTCTACCTGAAAGCCCCTCCGCGGCCCACCATCTATTTGCTGGCTTCACAGGCGCCCTGGTACGCCGACGGCACCAACTGGGTGGTGCGCGGCGGCGTCCCGGCGGGGTTTGCGAGCCTGGTCCGCTCGGCCATGGCGGACGTCGAGCCCCGGCAGACGGTGGAGCGTTTCAGGGGCATGGCGGAGATCGTAAACTCCAGGATGTCCGATTCCCGCTTCGACGCTTGGCTGTTCGGAGGCTTCGCGGCCCTGGCGCTGCTGCTGGCCGCCATCGGAGTCTACGGGTTGCTCTCTTATTCGGTGGCCCGGCGCACCCACGAACTGGGCACCCGCATGGCATTGGGCGCCACCCGCGCCGATGTCCTGAAACTGGTGCTACGGCAGGGCTTAGTGCTGGTTGGGATGGGGCTGGTGGTGGGCGTGGCCGGCGCCTTGGCCCTGACGCGGTGGCTCGCCACGCTGCTGTTCGGCGTGCGTCCGGCCGATCCGGCCAGCTTCGCGGTGGTGGCGGTTCTGCTGCTGGGCGCAGGCGCGCTGGCAAGCTACATCCCCGCGCGGCGGGCAACCAAGGTGGACCCCATGGTAGCGCTGCGGTATGAGTAGCGGCCTCGCCCGGAGCCGCCCGCCCGGAGCCGCCCCGCCCGCTCGTGGCATAATCGAACCATCCATGCGCAGAATCGTCGCCGTAGTGGCCGTCTGTGTCGCGCTGGCAGGCTGCGCCCACAAGAAGAGGACCGCTGCGCCGCCGGCGGTTCCGGTCAAGATCGGACACACCGAAACCGGTATCGCCAGTTGGTACGGCCACCCCTATGACGGCCGGCAGTCGGCCAGCGGCGAAATCTACAACATGGACGCCATGGTGGCGGCGCACCGGACCATGCCATTCGGCACCTGGGTGCGGGTTCATAACCTCAATAACGACAAGACGGTAGAGGTGCGCATCATCGACCGGGGGCCGTTCATCCACGGCCGCATCATCGACCTTTCCCATGCCGCCGCGGAGGCCATCGACATGATCGGTCCAGGCACGGCGCGGGTCCGCGTGGTGGTGATCCAGGCTCCCAAAACGGCCCCGGTCGAGGTCTACGCGGTCCAGGTGGGGCAATTCCGCAGCCGAGAGACGGCCGAGCAACTGCGCGCCCGGATGGCCTCGGAATTCGGCGCCGCCCGGCTGGTCCGGCGGCCGGGCAGCCCCGAGACCTGGCGCGTGTTGGTGGGGGCCGAACCGGCTGAGGATGCCGCCGCGGCGCTGGCCGAACGCATTCGGGACAAAACGGGTGAGAGGAACGCCTTCGTCGTCCGACTAGATCCGCAGCAGTGAAAACCTCATGAATCCCGAGCGTGAAAGGGGGGCTCACCCCGTGGTGGGGGCGTCTGGGCAGACCGGCTCAGTAATGGCTCACCCCGTGGTGGGGGCGTCTGGGCAGACCGGCTCAGTAATGGCTCACCCCTTGGTGGGGGCGTCCGGGCCGAGTGGCTCGAGTTTGACCCACCCCCTGGTGGGGGAGTCTCCGCAGATTGCCTCGATTCGGAGGCTGATCGGGAAGGCCTCCCGCAACCGGCTGCCCGTGCTGCTGCTGGGTGAAAGCGGCACCGGCAAAGAGGTGGTGGCGCGCGCCATCCACGAGGCCAATCCGCGCGGCCGGTTCGTGCCCATCGACTGCGGTTCGCTGGTGGGCACGCTCATGGAAAGCGAACTGTTCGGCCACGTCAAGGGCGCGTTCAGCGGGGCCATCGAGACCAAGAAGGGGCTGGTGGAACTGGCCGACGGCGGCACCGCCTTTTTCGACGAGATTGGCGATTTGCCGCTCGAAATGCAGGTCAAGCTGCTGCGGCTGATTCAGGAGCGCGAGTTCCGCGCCGTGGGCGCCCTGCAGTGGCGCAAGGTGGATCTGCGGATCATCGCGGCCACCCACCGCAACCTCAAGGCGGAAGTGGAGGCCGGCCGGTTCCGGAAGGACCTGTTCTACCGTCTGGACGTGGTCTCGATCAAGCTGCCGCCGCTGCGCGAACACATGCAGGACCTGGAACCGCTGGTGGAGCACTTCCTGGAAACCGGGTCGGACGCCGGCCTGCCGCCGTTCCAGCCCAGCCGCGAGATCCTGGACACGTTCCGCGACTATGACTGGCCGGGGAACGTGCGCGAGCTGAAACACTGCATCGAGCGTCTGGCGGCGCTGAATTCCGACAGCGCCCTGCAAATGGCCGACCTTCCCTCGGCCCTGCAATACCACCGCGGCGCTGGCGGTTTGACGGCGCTGGCGGCCGTGGCGTCCATGCCGGACGCCGGGTATCCCCTGCCGGAAGTCACGCTGGCTCCCGAGTCGCCGGTGATCTCGCTGCCGGAGAGCGAACGCAAGACCATCTCGAGCGCCTTGGCAGCGACGGGCGGGGAGCGTTCGCAGGCGGCGCGAATTTTAGGTATCGGCCGGACCACGCTTTATCGCAAAATGAAAGCATACCGACTAGCCTGACCATTGCGCTGGACGCCACCTATAGCCTCGGCGACGAGCTTTCCGGGGTAGGGGTGTATTCGCGCGAGATCCTTTTCGGCCTGGCCGCCGCCCATCCCGAGGCGGAGTTCCGGTTCTGCTACCGTCCGCACCGCTATTTCCGCTCGTGGCGCGAGGGCCTGCCGCGCAACGCGCGCCGCAGCCTGCTGGCCGGACCCCTGGGCCTGGGTGGCGCGCAGTTGTTCCACGGTTTGAATCAGCGCTTGCCGGCGCTGGCCCTGCCCCGCTCGGTGGCCACGTTCCACGACCTGTTCGTGATGACCTCGGAATACTCGACGCCGGATTTCCGCGCCCGCTTCACCGAACAGGCGCGCGAGGCTGCGTCGCGGGCCACGGCGGTGATTGCCGTTTCCGAGTTCACCCGCCAGCAGGTGATTTCGCACCTCGGGGTGCCGCCGGAACGGGTGCATGTGGTGCACCACGGCGTCCGCCGCATCCCCCTAACCGGCCGCGCCGAGGAGCGCCGGGAGCGGGTCATTCTCAATGTGGGCGCCATTCAGAAGCGGAAGAACATCGCCCGCCTGGTGGGCGCCTTTGAGACGGTGAGCGCGGACTGGCGCCTGGTGCTGGCCGGTTCGGCGGGCTACGGATCGGAGGAGATCCTGGCGCGGATCGCTGCCAGCCCCGCCGCCGGCCGCATCTCCGTGCTGGGCTACATCCCGGCGGCCGATCTGGCAATCTGGTACGCCCGATGCTCGGTCTTCGCCTTTCCGTCGCTGGACGAAGGGTTCGGCATGCCGGTACTGGAAGCCATGGCGGCGGGGGCACCGGTGCTCGCGTCCAACCGCTCGGCGCTGCCGGAAGTGGCGGGCGATGCGGCTCTCCTGGTGGATCCCGAGAACGCCGAAGCGCTGGGAGAAGCGTTGCGCGATCTGACTCAATCCGAGGATCTGCGCCGGGATTTGGCCCGCCGCGGGAGCTTGCGCGCGCAACTGTTCACCTGGGAGAATGCCGTCCGGGCCACGTGGGACGTCTACAGGCAGATTTCGAGATGAGCCTCTGGCGTTCGCCTTAGCCTTGTAATTTCAACGGGTTTCGTCGTCTACCGAGATCTTGAGCGCCTTCAGAAAGCGCTGGTCCTGGCTGGTGAGCTTGATCTTGCCCGTGGTTTCGAACTTCCGGTGCTTGGGTTCAACCGGCTCGGAGCCTTCGATCTCCTCCTCTTCCTCGCCGCCGTCTTCATCCCTCCGGTTGAAGCCGATGGTCGCTTCCAGTACGAGGAAGACGTCGTACCCAGCTCGCTTGATCTCGCCGATCGCTTCCGCGATCCGGTCGGATTCGGAAAGGGAATCGTTGATCGCGTTCCCCAATTCCTGCACTAAGTGCTTTAAAGGCTCTTCCACACCGTACTCCCTCTATTGGCAGACGCATCGGAGACAACCGGCGTTCCGCATCCACTAGTCCCGATTGTAGTGGAGGCCAGCCCGGTTCACAACCAGGCCAATACCTGCATATCTATCGGCACGTCAGCATGGTAGCATCATATCCCGCCGCACTTCTGTTACGATTAGGACGTGTGGAAGCGGGTAGCCGTCAAACAGGGCCGCAGCTTTCTGCGGCACGTCATTCCGGCCATCGTCAAACCCCTCGCAGCCCTTTGGAATGAGGTGATTGGCTTCCTGTTTCTGTGCATGGGAACGATTTTCGGGTTCTCGGCTTTCCGCTCGTTGCGGGCGGGAGACGGCGTCCGCGGCTTTGTGATGTGCGCGAGCGCCATTCTGATGGCTTGGTTCGGCATATCCTCCTTCTGGAAGGCGCGCAAGATCTCGCGGTCCTGAACGGCCATCCGTCCGGGACGAGGCGCGGCAAGCTTCGCGCCTTGGGTGGATGCCGCCGGGGCTTACGCCACGGGGGCGGATATCGCGGGCCGGTTCAGGAGCGCGGCCGCCGCATAGCGGGGCGCATAGAGCACATCCTGAATGCGGCGCCGATTCCGCCGGCGCTCGCGCAGCCCGAGGCGGTGCATGATGCGGCCGACGTGGTCGGGATCGTAGCGGACGCCAAACCGGGTTTGAATGGCTTCGGCGAATCGCGCCGTGGTCCAGCGTTCCGCGTCGAATCCGTTGGCGCGCGGGCCGGACCGGTAGACTTCGGAAACGATGTGGAGCTGTTCAGCGCTCAGACGGCTGGGACGCCCCGGGGCGCGGCGTTTTCGCAACGCCTCCAACCCGCTTCCGCTCAACGCGCGGCACCAGCGGGACGCAGTCGTGCGGGTGACCCCGAACTTGCGGGCCACCTGGGACTGCGAAAGCCCCCTTTGCAGGTCCTGTGCGGCTAACAGGCGCCTGCTCTCCATTTCATCGCGAGTCAGAATGCCTTGTGCGGCTGTTTCCATAGACCTCGCGCGGTTGTGAATCTCCAGAGCGACTCTAGCATAGCAAAAAACATGATTTATGCAAAATGTTTTTTCTGTGTAGGGCGGACCCCCAGGTCCGCGCGGGACGCCCCCGTCCCGCTCTTCGCTCGCGGGACGCCGGCCAGGGGGCCGGCTGCGGACCAGGGGGTCCGCCCTGCCCGAAACGTTGTCGAGTATAATGAGCCTTTGCGTCGGCGGGCTTCCCCGCGTGACATCCATACCCTTCATGGCCAGTCAACCTCCGCAAATGGACCCCACCCCCCGGCGCTGGTACGCGCGCCGCCTCCTGTTGGCGTGTCTCGCCGCATGCGTGGGCGTAGTCGGTCTCGATTCCCTGCTGTTCCGCACTGGCTTCTACGCCACCATTCTGGAGCCGGATTCCTCCACCGGGCTCTTCGAGATGATCCTGCGGCGCGAGATCGGCGCGCAGGAACGCTCGGGCGGCCCCATGGTGGCGACCTTCGGCAATTCGCGCTTCGCCTGGTCGCCCAAGGCGATCGACCATCGGCCGGGCCTTCACAAGTACGCCCTGCGTAACGCCGGCGTGGCGGGCAGCGACGCGCGGGCCTGGTACTACATGATTCGCGATCTGGATCCCACCGCGCGGCGCTACCGCGCGCTGGTATTCGGCGTGGACGACTACGACGACGAGGACCGCTACTACAATCCCAACGACGACATCCGCGCCCTCCACTACGTGATCTGCCGGCTGCGTCTGACCGACGCGATCGAATTCGCGCGGTCGTTCGACAGCCGCGAGCTGCAAATCGCCGCCCTGCGCGGCGGGGTTCTCAAGGGCATCGTCTTCCAGAACGACCTGCAGGCCTTTCTGGCCAACCCGCGGAAACGGCTGGCGTACGTCCGCCAGTGCGACCGCGACTGGCATATCTGGATCTACGATTACCAGGAGACCACCGACAGCATGGCGGGTCTCAAGATCGACTGGTCCACCCTCAAGGTGACCTACCCTCCAGGCGCCAACGAGGACCAGCACGGCACGGTGGAGAGTTTTCTGGCGCACCAGCCCGAGCCGCAGATCGGGCGCATGGCGGCGTTCCAGCGGACGTGGTACGGCCGCATCATCGACCGGTACCGCGGGTCGCCGACGAAGATCGTCTTCCTGCGGCTGCCGCGCGGGCCGGTGCCGCGGCCGGGCAACCTGACGCACAAGCTCAGCGCCTCAATTCGCGAGATGGCCGGCCGTCCCAACGTCATCCTGATGGACGAGCACGCTTTCGAATCGCTGGAGCAGCCCGAGCTGTTCCGCGACGGAATGCACCTCAACCGCGAAGGCATCGCGCGGTTCTCCTACATGCTGGAGGACGAAGTCACGCGGGTGCTGGACGGGGCGGGGAGGTGAACTGAGATGCTCTTCAATACCACTCACTTCTTCCTGTTCCTGGCCGTGGTGCTGGTGTTGTTCTATACCATCCCGCGGGTTCTGCGCCGGTACCTCCTGCTGTTCGCCAGCTACTTCTTTTATGGAAGCTGGAACGTCAAGTTCATCCCCCTGCTGTTGACGCTTACGGCGATCGACTACACTGCGGGCCGGTGGATCGAACGGACGCCGGTGGGACCGCGGCGCAAGGCCCTGCTGGTGATGAGCCTTTCGGCAAACCTGGGTTTTTTGGGCTTCTTCAAGTACTACAATTTCCTGGCGGCTAACTTGTGCCTGGTGCTGGGCAAACCGCCGAAAAGCTTCTTCTGGGACATCGTGCTTCCGCTGGGCATCAGTTTCCACACGTTTCAGAGCATGTCGTACGTCATAGACGTGTACCGCGGCAAGCAGAAAGCGGTGCGCGACGTAATCGACTACGCGCTGTTCATCTGCTTCTTCCCGCAGTTGGTGGCCGGCCCCATCGTGCGCGCGCGCGATTTCTTCCGCGACCTGCTCGATTGGCATCCGCCCACTGGCGACGACGTGTCGCAGGGCGTGTTGCTGGTGTTCTTCGGCCTGACCAAGAAGATGGCCTTCGCCGACCAGTTCGCCAAGGTGGCCAACGAGTATTTCGCCCACGTGGCCGGCCATCCCGGATGGCACTCCGCCTGGAGCGGGGTGATCGCCTTCGGGATGCAGATCTACTTCGATTTCTCGGGCTACACGGACATGGCCATCGGCATGGCGAAGCTGCTGGGCTTCCATTTCCCGGTGAATTTCCGCAGGCCGTACCTGGCCAGCAGCATCACGGATTTCTGGCGGCGCTGGCACATTTCGCTTTCGAGCTGGCTGCGCGACTATCTCTACATTTCGCTCGGCGGCAGCCGCAAGGGCCGCTGGATGACGTACCGCAACCTGATGATCACCATGCTGCTGGGGGGCTTGTGGCACGGCGCCAGTTGGAACTTCCTGATCTGGGGCGGATACCACGGAGGGATACTGGCGGTGGAACGGGCTTTCCGCGGCGACCGGCCGATCAGCGACAAGTGGACCTGGCTCTACCCTCTGCAAGCCGCGCTGACGTTCCTGCTGGCGATGATCGGCTGGGTGTTCTTCCGGGCGGCCGACTTGAAGCAGAGCCTCCAGGTGCTGGCGCAGATGTTCTCGCGCACCAACGGCCGCGACCTGCTGACACCGTGGCACGTGGGCTTGATTGTGGTGGCGCTGGTGCTGGCCGTGACCGAGGAGAAGCTGGAGTGGTTTGATCGCCTGGCCAAGGCGCCAGCGCTGGTGTACGCAGCGGCGTTCGCGCTGATGTTCTTCTGCCTGGAACTGTTCGGCGTGATCGACATGCAGATTCCGTTCATCTACTTCCAGTTCTGAGGGGGCGGCACGGCTGCGCGGAAGTGGATTCGCCTTGCGTTATGTGGGGCAGGTTTTCAACCTGCGGCGGGATTGCATCCCGCCTCTGGGGCATTGGCGGACGCTCGCGGAAGGCCGGTTGGAAACCGGCCGCAGGTTAAAAACCTGCCCCACAAAAGCACTCCGCGCCCTACTTCTTGGGTGGGTCCCCGTAGACAAGGCCGCGTCCGTGCGAACCCACGTAGACCCGGCCATATTGCTTGGGGTCGCCGGTGACCTGCAGCACCAGGCCCCACTGGTGCCGGTCGTCGTTGATGCGCACCCAGCTCCGGGCGGTGTCATTCGAACGCAGAATGCCGCCCTGGCCGCCAACCGTGCCGACCAGGTACAGCGCCGCGTAGTCCGCCCCCGGCGCGGCCTTGCCGAAGCCGAATGCGTGTACCTCGCTCACGCCGTCCATGCGAGTGAAGGTCTCGCCGGAATTCGTGGAGTGGTAGAGCCCGTTGAAGGCCGCAATCCACAGGTCGCCTTCCTTTCCGGGCGTGGTATACAGGCGGTCCTGCCCGCCGCGATTGTCGCCGCGGCCGGCGCGCTGCGGTAACCCGTCGGGAAGCGTGAAAGTCCGAGACGCGAAAGTCGCCGCTCCGTCCGTGCTGAGGAACAGCTTCCCCTCGAATAGCGACATGGCGTAGAACTTCTTGGGATTCACCCGGTCGGCCACCGGGCGGGCATTATTCGGCAGGCCCTGCGCCCCGGTCCAGGTGGCGCCGTTGTCGCGGGTGACATTCGCGCCGCCCTGGAGCGTCCAAACCCAGGTGGCGCCATCGGCGGAAACGGCGATGGATCCCCCGCGGCTGTCCGGCTTCGGCATGCTGGCCGGAGGCTGCCACGTCCTGCCGCTATCCAGCGAGTAACTGATGTTGAAGCCGGGGTGATGGTGCGACGACACGCCCACCCGCACCACCACCTCGGGTTTGTTCTCGGCGCACGCCACCCCCGAGGTGTTGTTGAAGAGGGGCGGCTCGCTCGCGCCCTCGGGCTCCGGCTTGTCCAGATCCCAGTGCGTGAAGCCGCCGTAATCCCCCACCGCGGAGATCAGGTGCGCGCCCTTGGTGGGGCTGCACACGTCGAGCGGCACGGTCTCTTCGATGCCCGTGGCCATCACGCTCCACCGCGTCGGCTGGTTGGCATCCATGGCGGTGAGGTTGAACGTTTCCCAGCCGCCGTAACCGGTGGTGAACATGGCGTGCCTGGAATCGGCGGGGTCGATTTCGATATCGAACATCCAGTGGATGGGCGTGCGCGCCACGTAGGGCGCCAGCGAGCTGTCGAACGTGCCGGCTCCGCCAGTGGCGGCCGTGCCGCCGAACACCGGCCTCCAGTGCGCGCCGCCATCCGTGCTGCGGAACATGTCGTCCTCGCCGCCATTGCCGTTCATGCGCCCGAACGTGCTGGCGATCAGCACCCGCGGGTTGTGCGAATCCACCGCCACCGCGGCGTACCCGAACGTCTGGTTTTGGGCGGGGTCCGGCTTCACCGGAGTGATGTCGCTCCAGGCGCCGCTGCGGGGGTCGAGTTTCCAGACCGCGCCGTCGGTCATGCGGCTGGGACCGGGCGACGTCCCGTAGGAGAGATACAGGATTCCGTCCGAGGCCATCGCCATGTGGGTGGGCCGGTACTGGGTGGGCTGGCCGGGCACCGCCTGCCAGGTCTTGCCGGCATCGGCGCTGCGGAACAGGTTGTCCCTGCCCATGAGGGACACCGCGGCGTAGATGGTGGAACTGCCCTTGCCTTTGGAGCCGCTACGCGGATCGAAAAGGGTGACCACGATGCCGCTGCCACGGCTCGGACGCGCCCCTCGCCCGCCCGCGGCGGCCGCAGCGGCCGGAGGCGCTTCCGTCACGTCGGGGAAGCTGTCCACGCGGTTCCAGGTCACGGCGCCATCGGTGCTCTTCCACAGGCCCGCCTGGCGCGTGCCCAGGTACAGCACGTTGCCGCCGTTGGGGTCCACGGACATGCGTTCGCCGTTGCCGCGGCCATCTTCGTTGCCGCCGAACTTGAAGGGTACGTTGGTCCGCTCGAACGCCGCGCCGCGGTTCTTCGAGCGCAGGATGGCGCCATTGGGCGTGCCCTGGTTGGTGTAGGTTCCGCAGGCCAGGTACACGCGGTTCGGGTCCGCCGGGTCCACCGCGATGCTCTCGACGCCCATCAGGTTGAGATCTTCGTAGGGAACCCAGTCCAGCAGCGGGTCCCACCGTTTGGCCCGCTCGTTCCAGCGGTAGGCGCTGCCCATATCGGTGCGGGCGTAGCGCACCCCCTTGGCGGTGGGATGAAAGACGATGCCGTCGACGAATCCCCCGCCCACAATCTGCACGCTCTTCCACGTGTATGGCTCCGCCGCAGGCCGATTGCCCTGCGCCATGATACTCAGCACGGCCGCCAGAACGCCCACCGGCGCCGCCAGGAACTTCCGATTCGCGAACATGAGCCTCCATTGTAGGGCCAAGCCGCGCACCGCGGAAGATGGCTGGCTTATGAGGATGCGCAGAAGTGGATTCGCCGGGGTTGTGTGGGGCAGGTTGTCAACCTGCGGCCGAGTGGTACTCGGCCCAATGCCGGCAGTTGAGCAAGTGCCGGAAGGCGGACTGCCAGTCCGCCGCAGGATGCCATGCTGCCCCACAAAGGCGCGCGGAGCCTTGCGCACAGGTACGCTCGGATTCCAGCGGTTTCGCGGGCGAATCGCCTCCGGGCCCACTTCCACGTCGCACAGCTGGCTTATGAGCGAAACCCGTCCACCAACATCAAGCCGTAGAGCAGCGGGAGGTAGATCACGGAAGCCAGCAGGACCTGGCGCGCGCGCGCCTCGGTCCGATTCATGGAAACCCGCAGGGTGGCGGACAGATAGCCCAGTCCAAGCAGTAGCGCGCCCGCCCCGTAGACCCAGCCTTCCATCGACAGGTAGATGGGAAGGAGGCTGACGGGGATCAACAGCAGAGAGCCGGCGACCATCTGCCGGGCGGTGGACCTGCCGCCGGTCTCCACCACGGGCAGGAAGACGATGCCGGCGCGGGCGTAATCGTCGCGGTACATCCACGCGATGGAGAGGAAGTGCGGGAATTGCCAGAGGAACAGGATGGCGAACAGCGCCCATGCCTCGCCGGTCAGCGCGCCGTGCGCTCCGGCATAGCCGATCAACGTTGGCATGGCCCCAGCCAGGGCGCCCACGGTGCTGGAATGCGGCGTGCGCCGCTTCAGAGGCGTGTAAAGAAGGAGGTAGGCGGCCAGCGTCAGCAGACCGCACAGCGCCGCCGTTGGGTTCGCCTTCAGGGCGAGATCGGCGAAACCCGCGGCGGATAGAACCAGTCCGAAAACCAGCGCCCTGGCCGGCGCGACCCGGCCGGAAGGGATGGGACGCTGCCGGGTGCGGCGCATTTGGGCGTCGGACTCGCGCTCCACCCACTCGTTCAGCACGGCCGTACCGGAGGCCAGCAAAGCGGTCCCGAGCAAGGTGTGGAACAGGACGCCGGGATGCCAGGCGTGCCCGCCAAAGTAGTAACCTACCGCGGTGCTCAGCAAGATGAGCCAGGTGACTCGCGGTTTGGTAAGTTCGAGATAGTCTCGCATCCGCGCCTGGCCCTCAGTGGATGTGTCCTATATGGCCGGCATCCGCGGGCGCGGCAGCCGCGGCCTTCGGCTGGCCTGGAAGCGGCGCGCTTTCATCCCCGAAGTACCAGGCTTCGAACTCCGGTACGGACGTCACGATGGCCTTCGAGAGCATTCGGGCGTGGCCGGCGCCGCAGATGACGGTACACTCGATGTCAAAGGAACCCAACATGGTCGGCTTGAACCAGGTGTAGTTGTTCTTTCCGGGAACGATGTCCTCCTTGATCCGAAAGGCCGGTATGTAGAAGCCGTGAATCACATCGAGGGAGTGCAGTTCCATCTTGAAGGGTTTGTCGAGCGCCAGGTACAACTCCGCGGTTCTCTTCCCATTGGGGTAGGTGAACGAATAGGCCCACTGGCGGGCGGTGACGCCGATTCCCATGGCGTCGCGGGGGACATTGCGCTGGTACTCGAAGTTGGTCCAGCCGTAGTAGAACATCGAGAGGAACAAGACCGTGGGGATGACCGTCCAGGCGATTTCGAGCGGAGTGTTCCCTTCGATATCCACGCCCCTCGGATGCCGCTTCCGGCCGTACTTGACGACGAAGTGCACCATCAGGTAAGTAATCGAAATCAGGACAAGCAAGCAGAGTCCGACAGTGAAGAGGAACACCGTATCGACTCCACCGGCCGCGCTGGATGCTTGCGGGAAAAATGGCATGGCGTTTTACCTGTTTGAAATGTCCGCGAAAGTCAGCCCAATGAATATGATGAGCACCACCAGCACGAGGAAGACCATGCCTCTGAAGAAGGGCTTCTCGTATTTCAGGTGCATGAAATAGAAAAACACCAGGGCCGCCTTGAGCGGGGTAATGGTGAGCAGGGCCGGCACGGCCAGGAGGTCATGATAGACCGTGCTGACGAATACCAGGACGGCCGTCAGAAAAAGCAGCAGCAGCCAGACCTTGACGAGTGTCCCGTAGGGAATGATGTGACCATGCTCTTCGGCGTGTTCCATATCATCCTCCGTCAAGCCGCGAGATATAAGAGCGGCAGCAGGAATATCCAAATCACATCCACAAGATGCCAGTAGAGACCTACATTTTCGAGCTTAATAAAGTCCGTACCGGTGATCTTCCCCCTGCGGACGAAGTCCAGCACGATGGACAAGGCGATGACGCCGGCCAGAACGTGCAGGCCATGCAGGCCGGTCATGCAGTAGTAGAGGCCGTAGAAGATCTTTTCGCCATTGGGGAGTTTGAGCAACGCCGGGCCGTTGGGGTAAATGCCTCGGCCTATCTCTCCCGTCCACTCGATGTACTTATTCACCAGAAACATGAGAGCGAAGGCAATGGTGATTCCCAGGCACGCCATGGTGAGCTTGCGGTTGCCCTTCTGCATGGCGGAAATGGCCAGGGCGACGGTCAGGCTGCTGGTGAGCAATATGACCGTATTGGCAACCCCGATGAAGGTGTTGAGGTGCTGGCCGCCGGCGCGAAAATCGAGCGGATAGGTGGCCCGGTAGACCGAATAGAGAAGGAACAGGCCGCCGAAGAGCAGGATCTCGGTGAATAGAAAAAGCCACATCCCGAGCTTGGAGCCCTGGTAATCCTTGTGGACGGGGTGGGGGTGGACCGGTTGGGGGTGGACGGGATGCGCGTGGACTGGCTCAGTGCTCATTTTGCAGCCACCGGGTTGAAGATGTAGGGACGCTCCGCGATGGCCGGAATCTCGGCGAAGTTCTCGAGGGGCGGCGGCGAAGGGGTCTGCCACTCCAGGGTCACGCCTCCCCAGGGATTCTGTGGGGCCTTCTCGCCTTTGAAAAGTGCGGCGGCCAGATCGGCGAAAAGCACGACAAGCCCGCCGGCGAGGATGAAGCCCCCT
>Ga0182021_10004939_pt1 | contig 15734 bp, 18 predicted proteins | sample 612E3MmetaG_FD_120493 | JGI IMG/M metagenome (GOLD analysis project Ga0182021, IMG submission 120493) | Permafrost microbial communities from Stordalen Mire, Sweden - 612E3M metaG (Illumina Assembly) | ecosystem: Environmental > Terrestrial > Soil > Wetlands > Permafrost | place: Sweden... | reverse complement strand
GTTAAAGTTGACGATGTAATTTCGCTTTCACCGAAAATTCAAAATAATAAAGTGGTTTTGGAAACAAACCAGGAAAAAGAAATCATTTTACCCTTTCTTAATAAAAAAGGACTTTCCGGAAAGCTTGTCAGGATGCCCAAAACGGAAGATTTACAAGTTCCGTTCGACTTGCAATTGATTATTGAATATTACTCCAGGTAATGGTAGAATAATAAACTATGGTTGAGCCAACCTTTAAAATTAAAGAAGAAAAAGTCACCGAGGAATACGGCGAGTTCGTCATTGAACCGTTGGAGCCGGGATATGGTCATACTTTGGGAAACGCTTTGCGCAGAGTTTTGCTCGCTTCTATTTCCGGAGCAGCTATCACTTCCGTCAAAATTTCCGGAGCCAAGCACAAATTTTCCACCGTTCCGGGTCTTAAGGAAAACTTGGTTGATTTTCTCTTAAACGTTAAAGGTCTTAACTTAAGACTTTTAGACACCAAAAACGAAGCCACAGTTAGACTTTCGGTTAAAGGCGAAAAAGAAATTACCGCTAAAGATTTAGAGCTTCCGGAAGACGTCGAAGTAGTTAATAAAGACCATTATTTAGGTTTTTTAAGCGACAAAAAAGGCAAATTAGATGTCGAGTTCACGGTTGAAAGAGGCATGGGCTATTCTTTGTCGGAAGAAAGACGCACTTCGGCTTTGGGCGTAATTCCCACCGACGCCATTTTTACCCCAATCAGAAGAGTTAACTACGAAGTTTCGGCGACCCGTGTCGGAAGACAAACCAACTTAGATAAACTCACGCTGCAAATCTGGACCAACGGCGTAATTAAGCCAAGAGAAGCTTTGGATGAGTCGGCCAGAATTTTAACCACTTGTTTCCATCAAGTTTATGAACCAAAGAGTTCGGTCGCCGCGGAAGCGGTGGTTGCGCACGCCGGAGTTTCCGAAGGCGTTTTAAGAATGACAGTTGACGAGCTTGATTTGCCGACCAGAATTTATAACAGCTTAAGAAATGGCGGAATCGAAACCATCGGACAGCTTTTGGATACCCCCAGAAAAGAATTAATCGGTATGCGCAACATGGGCGGAAAATCAATTGGAGTCATTGAAGAAAAGTTAAAAGAAAAAGGCATTAGCCTGCAAGTCTAAATCTCAAATCTTAGATCTCAAAGTAAGAAGCTAAAAATTGTTTGAGGTTTAAGATTTTTTTATTGTTGAGCCAGGCGAAATACTGAGCTAAGTCGAACGTATATGAAGAAAAATGTATTCGGAAGAAAATTAAGTCGGGACAAAAACGAAAGACACGCGCTTTTTACAAGCCTGATGTCGGCTTTGGTAATGAAGGAAAGAATTATTACCACCGAAGCTAAAGCCAAAGCGATTAGGGCCGACGTGGAAAAATTGGTCACCAAAGCCAAAGAGGGCAGTAACGCCGCCAAATTAATCTTAAAAAAGGGTTTATCGCAAGCGGCTTTTGATAAAATTCTTAACGAAATCGCGCCAAGATTTGCCAACAAGCAGGGCGGATATGTGAGGTTAATTAAATCAGGCAGAAGATTTGGTGATGACGCGCCGACAGTCGTGATGGAATGGACGGAAGTGGCATCAGCAATTGTTCCAGCTCAAGCAGTTAAGGTCAAACCCTCCACCTCCACCCACTCCGCTGAAGCTTCGAGGGTCAAGAAGGCTTCGGAAGGGCAAGGAAAGTCAAAAGCAAAGAGGGTAGTTAGAAAAGTTGCGCCAAAAAAGAAAGTAGCTGCCAAAAAATCTAAATAATATGTTAAAACTAACTAAAGCAACCAAAATCAGCGAAATCAAAAGAGAATGGCACTTAATCGACATTAAAGGTGAGACTTTAGGTCGGGTTGCATCCAGAATCGCCCAGCTTTTAATGGGCAAAAGCAAAAGCAATTTTGTGCGAAATCTTGACTGCGGAGATTATGTCGTCGTCATCAATGCCAAAGACGTTATTACTACCGGTAATAAAGAAAAGCAAAAAGAATATTACCGACACTCGGGTTACCCGGGCGGATTTAGACGAGAAACGCTGGAAAAATTAAGAATCAGAAAGCCGACGGAAGTAATTAGACGCGCGGTCGCCGGAATGGTGCCGCAAAATAGACTTAAAGCGTCAATGCTAAAAAGACTTTACGTTTTTCCAACAGAAGTGCATACTTATGGTGACAAATTCAAAGTTCAGGCAGAAGCTAAATAACTATGGCAGAGAATAAAAATTACAAATCATTTACCGGCAGAAGAAAAGAAGCAGTCGCAAGACTTAGGCTTTATGTTACAGGTTTACCAACGCTTGTTGATACCGAAGTTAAAAAAGGCGACATTATTATCAATGGTAAAAAAGCGGAAACGTATTTTGGCGGATTAGTTGCTAAAGCCACTTATGAAGAGCCGTTTAAAATCACCAACCTCTTGGGAAAATATACTCTAGTGGTTAAGGTGACGGGCGGCGGAACAAAAAGTCAGCTGGAAGCTTTTATCCACGCCGTTTCCAAAGGACTTTCTTCGCTGGATGAAAAAAGCAAACACATTTTAAAGAAAAAAGGCTTTTTAACCCGTGATGCAAGAGTAAGAGAGCGAAGAAAAGTAGGAATGGGCGGAAAAGCCAGACGCAAGAGACAATCTCCAAAGAGGTAAAACTACTATGGTAAACGTTGAAATAAATCCTGCAGTTGCCCACATAATCATAGAGCCCGTAAAAGGTTTAATATACAGTTTTGGGCCGGATGGCAGCGTACTAGTTGCAGGTAGAGAACATAGGTATTTCTCGCAAACTACACAAAGATCTGCAAGGGAAATAGGTTTCGTTGAAGACGTGCCATTTAAAGACAGAGTAGCTCGATCTAAAAAAGAAACAAGAGCTGCGGTAAATACGATTTTCGACACTCTCCTTAGCCCCGCCGTCTAGTCTCCGCCACCCCCGCCTAATAATCTCCTCGGCAGCTTGATACAGCCTCAAGATTTATTTCCAGTAGTGCGTTGGGATTCTAATTTATCAGCCGCTTCTAGGAAAAACCCTCTATCTTCAAGACTAATTCCTTCAACAGCTTTTTTAAACGATTCTACTTCTTCTGAGGTTGGTCCTATTAATATATCTTTATGTTTTATATTAAACCAAATGCGAAACGCACTCATAATTCCTGTAATTTCTGAGGTTAGTTCTTGATACATATTAATGCTATCCCAAATATTAAATTCACTAGATTCAGGATTGAATGCTAATAGCTTATCGGGATCATTATTTGCATGTTTAAAAAAGTTATAAGGCTCATTAAGCTTCTTCTGCACGTATTCTAGTTTTTCAGGTTTAATATATTTTCCCATTTCAGATTTCATAGAGGTTATATGTGATGATTTTCCAATTCCAGATAATATTTCTTCTGCTGCACAAACAGATAAATGAATTATTACAAAATCACCATGGTTAAAGAAAAGCTTGATTGCATGCTCAAGTTCTCTTTTTGCAACGTCGAGCTTCGAGAGGTTAATAAATTTTTTATTTGTCTCTGTCATTGTTGCCATTATACTACTTACCATAATATTATTTTTGGATTTCCCCTGTGGTATAATTTTGGTAAGTGAAAAATGTATTTATATTTCATGGAACTGAAGGATATCCTGAGGAAAATTGGTTTCCGTGGATGAAACAAAAGTTGGAAGAAAAAGGCTGCCGGGTTTTTGTTCCGCAATTTCCAACTCCTCCAGTCGTTCCGGCAAAGATAAGCGAATGGTTTGATGTCCTCAAAAATTACGAGCAATACATCGATGAAGACGCAATCCTTATCGGTCATAGTTTAGGCGGATTGTTTGTATTGCGGATATTGGAAAAATTAGATCATCCGGTTAGAGCTGCATTTTTTGTTGGGGCACCTGTAGGCGTTAAACCGATTTTAAACTGGGATAGAGATAGTGCTTTTTGCGGATTTAATTTTGATTGGGGTTCAATAGAGAATAAAGCAAAACACTTTGTGGTTTTTCAGTCCGATACAGATCCTTATGTTTCTTTAGGAAATGGGGAAGAATTGGCGAAGAAATTAAATGTAAAATTAAATTTTGTTCCAAACGCAGGCCATTTTAATGCAAAAGCCGGCTATCTAAAATTCGAAAAACTTCTGGACGAAGTCAATAAAATACTTTAGTGTCGGGGTGCTGAGAATTGAACTCAGTCCACACGCACCCCATGCGCGCATTCTACCGGTAAACTACACCCCGTCGTCGAAGCTCAATTTCGCGTCTTCATCCTTCGGATTTTGACTGTCATTGGCTTCTCCTCTTAAAATTGCTCCGCAATTTTGAAATTCGCTAAGAAATTAATCAGCGATTTCGCGTTGTCGAATCTTGCAACCCAACTCTTAACTTGAAATGAGCTATTGAATTATATCATGAAATTGATTTAATTCTCTTCAATCCAACTCCTACTTGAAATTAGGAAAGGGTAATGGTAATATCAAATTGAAAATAAATTCTCAGGAGAAATTCAGTATCAATGATTTTACTTAAGAATAAAATTGTACTATTAGCATTGGGAGCGGTTGTAATTGTTGGAGTAGCTGCGGTTGTTGTTTTGCCTAAGAATGGTGCCACAATTTTACCTCAATTAACAAATCAGATAGGAGTAAGTAATGATATCTGCGCGCAGTTTCCCAAAGAATGGGTGGAGTCGGTTACCGGTAAGACAATAATTAAGGCAGTACCCTCCGGCACAAAAGGCATTGCTACTTACCCTTGTGACTATTATGTTAACGAAACAAATTTTATCTCTATTGACGTAAATGATTTTAATGTTGAAACTCAGAAAAAAGGCAGACTGCAGATGGGAGATACGCTTAAAACAGATCCGCGTATTAAAATGGAGCATTTCATAGTCTTTGAACAAGATGGACTCATTAACAGTATTTTCCTTATTTTAAACCCCAATAGATTTGTTACAGTTGATAGATTTTACGGAAAAGTTTTTGACAACGAGGAAGTAGTTGCTTTTGCGGCTAAAGTTGCCGATAGAATTCAAAAAGGAGAAAACCACGTTGCGGGTTCTGTTTCGGATTCTAACTCCGTTCCAACTTCAACTCCAACGCCCGCAGTAAAAACAGCCGCCCCTCTACCGCAGGAGACAGATGTAGTCAATTCGTTCTTCAATCTTATAAATGAGCATAAGCCATCCGATGCAGTTGGCATGCTTTCTTCAGCCCTAATTAGCGATGACAGTCAGAAGCAGGCCTGGGCGGTAATGTTTAACGGATTTGAATCAGTCAATGTAACTAAAATTGCATCTTCAATGCCCGAAGATTGGACAGCGAATGCACATACTTACAGAGTCACCTTGGATGTAAAAATGAAACCGGAGTCGGCAAATGCCGCAATTCCTTATTTTGGTTACGACAATGGTGTAAATACCCGTTTTATAACTTTAGAAAAAGTAGGCAATCTTTGGAAAGTTAATGGCATTTCGACCGGTCCTTAAGGTTTGAAAGGAGGTGCTTAATGAAACTGCTAGTTTTTATGCCAATGATAATCTTCATGGCATTTTTTCTTCTTCTAGTCGGTGGCTTCTTAATGCTTATTCTAAAGATCATTAACCAAACAAAAAACAGCTATTGGAAGGGTAAAGTTACGGATAAACTTTATAACACTCAACGTGGAAGCTTCGAAGACAGCGACAGAGTCTCAAGCTTTTATACTTTAGTTGTTAAAACAGACGAAGGAATAACGCGAAAAATCGCCGTCAGAAAGGAAATGTACGACTCCACCAAAGTCGGCGATACTCTTGAAAAGCCCAAAGGTAAGCTTAATCCGGTGAAAATTTAATGAATAATTTAATCGGGAGCTTAATCGGTCCTAGAATCAACAAATTTCTAGTTATTGGATTTATTTTATTAGTCTTGGGATTTCTTCTTACGCCTATACTGATTGGAATCCCGATTTTAATGATTGGATCTTTAGTTTTTGTTGTTGGCGTAATGATTTATCTTGCCAGAATCTTGCCCGGCGGAGATAAAATTGTTTCTTCTTATGAGAATATGTTTTCGCAAATGTGGTCATTTCTCAAAGCGCTCATAAAAGCCTAATTAACTTTTCCGCACAAGACAACAAAAAGTCATATTGACCTAATTTGACCTATTGATATTGTTCGTATCCTTCGGCTTCGCTCAGGATTTCGCTTTGGCTCAAAATTGACCCATATTGATATCTTGTCAAAGTTCCTAAAAATTACTAGAATGGCTTTATGGCTAAATCAGACAAACCAGAGAAAACTTCCAATGGCCCCTCGGAAGGCACGCAAAAGATGGAAGCAGTCAAGTTGGCGATGGAGCAAATCGAAAAACAGTACGGCCGCGGGTCGATTATGCGCTTTGGTGACACCGGTCAAAAATTTGATATTTCGGTTATCTCCACGGGCTGTCTTCCCCTCGATTTAGCACTCGGAGTAGGTGGAGTGCCAAGAGGCAGAATCATCGAAATCTACGGTCCGGAAGCTTCGGGAAAAACTACAGTTTGTCTTTCAATTATCGCACAGGCGCAAAAACATAATGGCGTGGCGGCGTTTATCGATGCCGAACACGCGCTCGATCCGCTATGGGCAGAACGCATCGGCGTGAAATTAGATGAGTTATTAATTTCACAACCAGACACCGGCGAACAAGCTTTGGAAATTGCCGAGTCGCTTATCAGGTCAGGAGGAATTGACGTCTTAGTTATTGATTCGGTGGCGGCGCTGGTGCCGAGGGCGGAAATTGAAGGCGAAATGGGAGACTCAATGATGGGTTTACAGGCCAGGCTTATGTCACAGGCCTTAAGAAAATTAACGGCGGTAATTTCCAAATCAAAAACCGTTGTCATCTTTACCAATCAGCTTAGACAAAAAATCGGAGTCATGTTTGGAAACCCCGAAACCACTACGGGGGGACTCGCGCTTAAATTCTATTCATCAGTTAGGATGGATATCCGCAAAATCGAAAGCCTTAAAGAAGGAGATCGCGTTGTTGGTTCAAGACACAGAGTAAAGGTGGTCAAAAACAAAGTGTCTTCACCATTTCGCATTGCCGAGTTTGATGTAATGGGTGACACCGGAATATCGCGTGAAGGCGGGATTATGGATGTCGGAGTAGAAATGGGTATTATCCAAAAGTCCGGCGCTTTCTTTAGATACGGTGAATTAATGCTTGGGCAGGGAAAACAAGCGTCGATGATTTTCTTAAAAGAAAAACCCGACGTGGCCAAAAAAATTGTCGAGGAAATAAATACCAAAAGCAAAACCTCCAGCGCTCCCGTTGAAGTGGGAATCGAAACTAAAGAATAATCAATGGTTGATGATTTTGAAAAATTTTACAAAGCCGCGGTCCGTTTTTTGTCTTTTCGCCCCCGTAGCGAAAAAGAAGTAAGAGATTATCTTACTAAGAAAAAATGCGATGACCTCACTGCAAAAAGAATAATCGAAAGTCTCAAGAGGGATAAATTTATTAATGACGAGGAATTTACCAGAATGTGGATTAGGGAAAGAACGCTGATTAAGCCAAAGGCAGTTCGGGTAATCAAAATGGAGCTAAAACAAAAGGGGATTAGTAAAGAATTGATTGAAGAGGCTTTTGAAAATAGTGATGACTCCCCTATCGATTTGGATTTAGCGCTAAAGCTGGCGGAGAAAAAGCTTAGGACAATTCATGATCAGTCGGATAAGTTTAAGGTCAAAGAAAAGCTCGGAAGATATCTGGCGTCAAAAGGTTTTGATTGGGATACGATAAAAGCGGCGATTGACCAAAGTTTAGCAAAATAGTATAATATAGAAGACAAAAGGAAATTATATGGAGAAATTTTTGTTCACACCATATTTTACCGCGTAACTCACGAAAGTTGAGCGCTTCTTTTTGTCTTCAAATTTATGGCACAAGATAATCAAGATTTAATACAATTAGAAAAGAAACTTTTAGATAGGGAAGAAAAATTAGAGGAAGAAAATAAAAAACTTCAGGAACTAAAAGAAAAATATCAGGAAAAATTGGAAAAAGTTTCCGGTCTTACTCCGGAACAGGCTAAGAAAGAATTATTTGACCAAGTTGAGTTAAACGAAGCTAAGGCTGTGGCAAAAATTATTAAAGAGCGGGAAGACGAAGCCAAAGCCACCGCCGATAAAAAAGCGCAGGAAATTTTAATGGACAGCATGCGTTTTGGCGCAGTCAATTACATTGCCGAATATACAGTTTCAATTGTCAAAATCCCCGACGAAGATATTAAAGGCCGCATCATTGGTAAAGAAGGTCGCAATATCCGCGCTTTTGAACAAGCCACCGGAGTAGATGTCGATTTAGACGAAGAAGGAGTCATCAGGCTTTCATCCTTTGATCAAGTCCGAAGAGAAATCGCTAGACGCTCCTTAGAAAAACTCATTAAGGATACCAGAGTACAACCATTCAGGATAGAGGAACTAGTTGAAGAAACCAAAAAAGAAGTCGAGAAGATAATGTTTGAAGAGGGAGAAAAACTGACGCATGAAGCAGGCGTTTTTAATCTGTCTAAAGAAATTATCGAAGTGTTGGGTAGGTTTAAATTCAGGACTTCTTACGGGCAAAACCTTATTATTCATACTTTGGAAGATGTAAAAATTGGCGTGCATATTGCCGAAGAAGTTGGAGCCAATGTTAACATTGTCCGCTTGGGTTGCTTGTTTCACGACATCGGGAAAGTGCTGGAAGGCGAAGGCAGCCACGTTACTTTGGGAGTAGATTTTCTAAAAAAGCACGGTATCCCTGAATTAATTGTTAATTGTGTTGCCGAACACCACGAAGATAAACCGTTCTCGTCCATGGAATCGGTGATTGTGCATATTGCCGATCAAATTTCGGGAGCAAGACCGGGCGCAAGATATGAGGATGTGGAAAATTACGGCAAGCGGCTTTCCGAAATGGAAGAAATCGCCAAAAAATATGAAGGCGTCGAAGACGCCTATGCTTTTGAAGCCGGAAGAGAACTAAGAGTAATTATCAACCCCGGAAAATTAAGCGATGAAGAAACTACAGTAGTTGCCAATAAAATTAGAGATGAAGTCAGTAAATCTCAGGCAGTTGCGGGAGAAATAAAAGTTACCGCTATCCGAGAATTCCGCGCCGTCGCCACCGAATTCGCTGCCTAAGTATCCGCCAAGCGCTTTAGCTCGCTTACTAAAGTTTTCTAGCTTTCCGCTCATGCTAAAATAACGCACGCTCATCATTAAGGAATTCTGAGGAAAGCAGCGAAAATTTTGTAATCTCACCGCGCTTCAATGGATATTATTATCGGCTTTCAGTTCTTTCGCAAATGGATTATCCCCTCGCATTTCAGAGAGTTTCTGCATACTCTTGTCGGCACAAGAGTATAAAAAATCCTCTTGACAAGTTTTGGTTTAGCTTGTATTGTTGATGTTATCGATTAGTAGATAGTTATTAGCGTTTAGCGTTTAGTTAACTATACGCTACCTGCTATTTGCTATACGCTAGCAAAAGGGGGTGATAATTTTGACAAAAAAAGATCTCGTTGAACTCGTTGCAAAAAAAGGAAACTTTACTCATAAGGCCTCTAAGGAAGCAGTCGCTGCTTTCTTAAATGGTATTCGGGATTCACTAAAAAGAGGCGAAAAAGTGGTTATCACCGGTTTTGGCACATTCTCAATCAGGAAAAGAGCCGCCAGGCCAGGAAGAAATCCCAAGACCGGAGAAAAAATTACCATTGCGGCCAGAAAGGCGCCAGGATTTACACCGGGGAAAACACTTAAAAAATTAGTTAGATAGTCATTCTAAAGCTTAAATTTGCTATAATGCAGGTATGACTTTAAGACTGAGGTCGGTTTTTTTAATCGTTGTTGGACTTTTACTTTTGTGGTTTCTGTATTTGGAACGCGCAATTTTAACTCCGTTTGTTTTGGCCGCCATTTTTGCCTATATTTTTAACCCAGTTGTTAACTTTTTTTCCCGCCACTTAAGACTTCCCAGAGCCCTTTCGGTGCTAATTATTTATGTAGCAATTGTGGTAGTGGTGGCAATGGCCGGGATGGCCTTTTCCAGCCGTATCGTTGAAGAATCAATGGAGTTAAAACAAGAAGCCACCGTTATTACCAAAACCGCTCAACACCAGATAAACAGCTTACCCAGTTGGTTAAAACCGGCTGTTAATGAAACTTTGGTCAGCTTTGAAAAAGGCACTTTCATTTCTTTCCCTTCGGTTATCTCTTTTGTCCCACAGGCATTTTCGCGAATTTTAAGTTTTATCGTTTTCCTTTTCGCGGCTTTTTATTTTCTTAAAGAAGGCCGGAACATGTTTGATAAAATGCTTAATTTTGTCCCCAATGATTACAAAGTGGAAGTAGATATTTTAATCCGGAAAATTAATGCGGTTTTGGGCGGTTATTTAAGGGGTCAGATATTCTTAATATTTTTTGTCGCTTTGGCGTTATTTATTTCTTTAACAATTTTGGGCGTAAAGTTTGCTTTGATTTTGGCGGTGTTTTCGGGCTTTGCGGAAATTGTGCCGATTATCGGTCCAATCGTGGCCGCATCGGTGGCGGCGTTGGCAGCCTTTATTGGCGGCGGATCTAATTTTGGATTAGCGCCTTTGCAAATGGCACTAGCAGTAATAGTCGTTTATGCGGTGGTTCGTCAAGTGCAAGATTATTTGGTTAATCCTTACGTGATGGGAAAAATCACCAAACTGCATCCGTTAATTATTCTATTCGCGGTTATCGCCGGACAACATATTGCCGGAATTGTAGGTTTAATACTGGCGGTGCCGATTGCGGGCGTTGTAAAGATTATTTTTGAATATTCCTTAGATAAGATTAATAGTGAATCTTCCTCTTAAAATCGCCTACGGCATCAAAAGATCTGCGGATGGAGTAAGCCAGATTCTGTTTTAATTGCAATCTATCTTAGTACGATAATTGGTCGTTCTATTCCGATATTCTCGGAATGCCCTTTTTTCGATGCTTCCTTAAAGCAAGGTCACGTCCGCCTTTCGGCGAGACTTCGCATTAGTCAAAGGTTGCAGCAGGTAGGATTGCCCGTTTCACTCCCACTCGTCTCTGTTGCTCTCAGATTCTGTTAATTCAAAATCTGTTCGAAAACCTTAGCGTGGGTGAGATTTTCGAAACTAGCTATTACTAGTCGGAACTTACGTTCCAACCCCGGCTTTATACCTGTCTGGACTTTCCTGTCCGATGTAACATCGGACTAGCAATTCTGCATCCGCAGACAAGGCATATTTTAACAAAAAAGGGGCCAAAAGTCACTTTTTAGGCGTGGCACAAGATTTTATACTCGCAGTTTTTGCAGAAAAGTGACCCACTACACTGGAAATCACTATTCTCAATTTCTGCTACTTTTTCCAAAATTATTTTTTTGGCTTCTTTCAATTGCTCCTCAGTTCGGGTAGTTGTCAGTTTTAAATCCTTTTCCAGATAATACAAAGATAATAGAATGTCTTCCGGTTCTTTACCCAAGGTTTTATCTTTGACTTCGCTGGCCGCTAAGGCATAAAAAGTCAACTGTAAATCCTCTTCTAACTTTTTTTGCGTGAGAACGTTGTCGCCGGTTTTATAATCTATAATCTCAATTTTATTTTTGTCTAGTTTATCAATCCGGTCGATCCTGCCGGCTATTTTGATACCGTTTAAATTAAAATTAAATGGATATTCAAGCGCCAGTGGCAAATGTTTGCTGTCGAAATTATGCACTAAATAATTAGTAACAATTTTTGTCGCTTTTTCCAAAGCCTTCTTCTCGTGAGTTTTACTGGAATATCCCTCGTTTATCCAAGCGTCAGCAATAATTTTTTTAACATTACTGATTTTTAGTTTCTTGCCGGTTTGCCAATTTTGATAAAAATTGCGAAGTGCCGCGTGTACGCTGGTGCCAAAACTTTGCGCTGAAGTTTGCGGAGTGGGGATTTTAAGAATATATTTTAATTTATAGTGCAGGGGGCAAATGTCAAAGGTTTGCAGTTGGGAATACGAAAGATAATTAACGGATGTTCCAACGCTTAATTTTTCTTTCTCTTTAACACCTTTTTTATTGGCCCATTCGAGTAACGATAATTGCACATCTTCCGGTTCGTTTTTACTCAATACTTTTTCAACGTCTTTTGCCAGTAATGTTTCATAAATAAAAGGAGAAAGTTTTCTTTCCCGTTTGCCTTCGCCGTAAAAATTGGCAGCGGTTAAAAATAATAAATCACGGGCGCGGGTCAACCCGACATAAAAAAGCCGGCGTTCTTCTTCCAAATGAAAATCTCCACTGGGCAAAATTTCCTTAATCAGTTTTTGCGGAATAGGAATTTTTTCATGTCGTTCGCGGGTCGGAAATCTTTGCGCAACTAAATTTACCAGAAAGACAACCGGGAATTCTAAACCTTTGCCGGAGTGAATTGTTAAGATATTCACAGCGTTATTTTCGGACCAGTCTGTGTCTGTAGCCAGAGGACTTTCTCCCATTTGCATGGAAAGATCAATCCAATCAACCACGTCAAAAACAGATGCTGTCTGGTGATCGGTCTCGTAAGTTTTTAATTTATCAAAAAACTTGGCGATATTTTTGGCAATTGTTTCATCCTTAAGCGTTTTATATTCAACAATGTTTTTAATTAATCCGGAGTCTTCTAAAAAGTAATATAGAATTTGTCCGGCAGTTTCTTTATGGATTAATCCCAAATGTTTTTTAACCATTTTGTAAAAATTATCAATCGCCTCGCTTGTCTTAGCGTTGAACAAAATCTCACTATTTTTTTCCAAAGCTTCAAAAAGCGAATAGTTTTTTCGCTTGGCTAAATTTATCAGCGCGGCAATTTCCACACTATCTAAACCAAAGATTGGCATATTCAAAACCCGATACAAAGAGGCAGAATCCTCAAAATTATAAAGTACTTTTAGGTAGGCGATTAAGTCTTTAATTTCTTCCTGATGGAATAATCTTCCCGGCCCTAAAAATTGGTAGGGAATCCTGGCTCTTTCAAGCGCCCTGACGAAACTTTCCGCGTGATCGTTAGCTCTGACTAGAATCGCAAAATCTTTATAAGCGTATTTGCCATTTCCGTTCAACCTTTCAATTTGTTTTACAACCGCTTCCGCTTCATCTTCAACTCTAGTCTTGTAGAGAAAAGATATTTTTTCGCCCTTAATTTTGCGGACGGAAATAAGTTTCTTATTTAACTTTTCTTTAACTTCCAGCCGGTCGGGATTATTGTTTTGGATTAGCTTGTAAGCGCTGTCTAAGATTTCTTTGGTGGAGCGGTAGTTATTGATTAGTGTCACAATTTTCACTTTGAGGAATCTTCGTCTGAATTGGATAATGTTGGAAATGGAACTGCCGCGGAAGCGGTAAATTGATTGGTCGTCGTCGCCGACAACAGTAATATTTTTTTTATTTCCGGCTAGCATTATCGCCAATTCGTTTTGGGCGAAGTTAGTGTCTTGAAACTCGTCAACTAAAATATATTCAAATTGATTTTGATAATTTTTCAAAATGTTTTTTCTCAGACGGAAAAGCCTCAAGACATTAGAAATTAAATCGGAGAAATCCATGACGCCTTCTTTATTTTTTAACTCTTCGTAAGTTTTGTAAGCATTGGCTAGCTCAAAGTATTTCAGGTATTCCTCTTTATTCTTTTTTAATTCCTTGTCATTTCTAGCAAATTTCAGATACTCAACTGGCGATACGTCTTCATCTTTTAATCTGGAAAAATGTTGGAGGAGCGCCTCTAAAAATTTATTGGGATTGCCTAAAGGCCGGAAATAATTTAAATCAAACTTAAAAAGATTTTGTCTTAAAAATAAAATGCTTTCCGCTTCGGTCATTAATTTATAAGAGGGATTTAATCCAATGTGAATACTTTCATTGCGTAGAATCCGGTCGCAAAAAGAATGGAAAGTGGAAATCCACATCTGGGTATAACCGTAGGGCATTGCTTGATCAACTCTTTCTTCCATTTCTTTGGCCGCTTTTTCGGTAAAGGTTAAAGCCAAAATCCGGGAAGGTTCAACCTTTTTTTTGAGGACCAAGTGTTTAATTCTTTCAGTAATGACGGTAGTTTTGCCTGTGCCGGCGCCGGCAATAATCAAAAGCGGTCCCGTGCCGTGCTTCACTGCTTGAAGCTGATGTCTATCAAGTTTTAGACCTGCCTTCATCAGGGGTATTGTATCATTTTGTGCTTTTAATATTCCAGCTTATTCTACAATGACCGTTCCTTTTTGACTTTGGTTTTGGCTTAAGAAATTGTAGTAAGTATAGGTTCCCGGTTTATTAAAAACAGTAGAGAAGCTGGAGCCGTTGGCAAATTGTCCAAAATTTAAGAATGGATACAAAAGATTGGTTGGATAATTATCGGAATTAACAGTTCCAACTACGCCACTATTATTTAACCAAACGATTCTTGTCCCGGTTTTTATAGTTAATACTTGTGGATTAAAGCCTGTGCTAGTTAGCGTAACTGTTTCTGACGGAACATTTTTTTGATTATTAATTTTGGGAACGTTTTGTGTTACCGGATTTTGCGTTAGATTTTTCTGCTGGGAATTATTTAAAAATAAATAACCGGTGACTAAAGCTGAAACGAACACTATTAAAATAAGAAAGGAGATTAAATATTTATTCATTGCTCACCTCCTCTTTGTCTATTTCTTTTTGTTTCCCTTCTAGAGTTTTTGTTGCATGAAGTTTTTGACCAAGGCTCGAGAATCCGGATAAGACATTGCCAAACTGTGAATAAGCATTATTAATATGCTTTCCAAGCGTTGACATATTCTCTTCAATTTTTTCGTAATCAATCTGCATGCTTCTTAAAAGTGTAAATAATTCTCTAGATTTACTTTCGATTTTCTTGCCCTCAAAAGATAAGAGAATGGTTTGCAAATGCGCATACAAAGTGGATGGGGAAACCATATAAACTCTCGCTTTTCTTGCGTAGTCCAAAACTTCAATTTGGTTTACAATTTCATAATAAACCGATTCACTGGGAATATACATTAATGCAAAATCCATTGTCCCTTCGGAGGGCAAAATATATTTTTTGGAAATCGCGTCAATGTGTTTTTTAACGTCCCGCACAAATTCTTTTTCAAACATTTCTTTTTCCGCTTTTTCCGATGTCTTAACCATTTTTTGGTAATTTTCCATCGGGAATTTACTATCAATCGGTAAGATTCCTGCATCAGTTTTGATGGCGGCGTCGACTTTTTCACCGGACTTAAATTCGTATTGCAAATGGAAACTGCTTTTGGGAAACATCTGGGCAATTAAATCTTTCAGTACTTGTTCTCCAATATTGCCCCTTAACTTCGGGCTTTTCAGAAAATCCTGCAGTTCGCGCATATTACGCCCGATTTCACTCATCTGCCCGACCTCTTTTTCCACGTCCCTAATAACTCTGGCAGCAGTATCCAAGCGCTCATTCATTTGTTTCGTGTTCTCTTGAAGCGTTCTCACGGTTTCGGTAGAGGAGCTACTGATGGTTGACTGCATAGTTTTTAACCATTCCAAAAGCGCAGCATCTGGTTTTTGTTCAGACAGTTTTTTATTCAAAATATAAGCGAGGAGTATGAATCCAAGGATGATTATTGCGGTTGAAATTAAAAACTCATTGGGCATATTCCTATTTTAACATTATTATAAAACTTTTACCCAAAATTGATTAGCCTCATTTTGACATCTGATATAATAAAAATATGTCCGATAATTCTTGGTACATGGACCGTTCAATTACTACTCCCAAAGC
>Ga0182021_10004938_pt1 | contig 15735 bp, 18 predicted proteins | sample 612E3MmetaG_FD_120493 | JGI IMG/M metagenome (GOLD analysis project Ga0182021, IMG submission 120493) | Permafrost microbial communities from Stordalen Mire, Sweden - 612E3M metaG (Illumina Assembly) | ecosystem: Environmental > Terrestrial > Soil > Wetlands > Permafrost | place: Sweden... | reverse complement strand
GGACTCTTGTCACTGCTCCAGATGCACTATCGACTTCAATCAACCTTATGAACCGCCGTATACGGAACCGTACGTACGGTGGTGTGGGAGGACGGCGGGGGTAACCCCGCCTCCTACCCGATCATTTCTTCTCAACTCCACATTATCAAGCGGCGCTGAAATTACAGGCGCTGACACTGACCAGACCCCACCTCTTGCGATTATTCCGCGATTGCCATAGATTCTATCAGCCACGTTCCTTGCAAACATCTCGTTTCCGCAGCCCTACCACGGAAGGTCTCCTCAAGGGGTGTTCTGCCGGTTGGCTGAATGCTCTTCAAAGCACCCATATGGAAGGCTCCCGTGGTTCCCTCAGTCATTTCCCACTACAAGATACTTGAAAAGCTCGGTGAAGGCGGCATGGGCGTGGTCTACAAAGCCCACGACACCAAGCTCGACCGGCTAGTTGCGATGAAATTCCTCCCCGGCCATCTCGCTGCAAACGAAGCCGTACACGCACGCTTCCTGCAGGAAGCAAAAGCCGCATCTGCGCTGAATCATCCCAATGTCTGCACGATTTATGACATCAAGGAAGAGGACGGCCAGCAGTTTATCGTCATGGAGTTCGTTGACGGCACGACAATCAAGCAGAAGCTCCCCATTCAGAAACTCCAGGATGCCTTGACCTACGCTCTTCAAATCGGCGATGCACTCCAGGAGGCGCACAGTAAGGGGATCGTCCATCGCGATATCAAGAGCGAGAATATCATGGTGAACTCGAAGAATCAGATCAAAGTGATGGACTTCGGGCTTGCCAAGCTGAAAGGCTCGTTGAAGCTTACGAAAACATCCAGTACAGTTGGCACGCTTGCGTATATGGCACCTGAACAGATTCAGGGTGGAGAAATTGACGCGCGCTCTGACATCTTTTCCTTTGGCGTTGTCTTGTTCGAAATGCTCACAGGACACATGCCGTTCCGCGGCGATCATGAAGCGGCAATGATGTATTCGATCTTGAATGAAGATCCAGAGTCTGTGCAGAAAACCCGTCAGGATATTTCTGCCGACATTGGTCATATCATTCATCGTGCATTGGAAAAAGATCCCGAGGACCGCTACCAATCGGTCGCAGACATGGTAAGCGAACTACGACGTGAACAGAAGAAAACGGCAAGACTTATCCGCCCATCTGAGGCAGAGGCAACAATGCCGCGTACTTCGGCACCCGAACTGCCTGTTGGCATCCCGGTGGTAAGTTCGAAGAAAAGAGTGACCCTATTGAGTGCTCTGGGTGCAGGATTGCTCGCTGTTGCACTTGTGATCTATCTTTTTGCCGGGCATCATCAAACCATAGATTCACTCGCTGTATTGCCGTTTGAGAATGTCGGTGCCGACCCGAACACAGAATACTTGAGCGACGGTATCACGGAGAGCCTTATCAACACTCTGTCGCAATTATCCAATCTCACCGTGATGTCGAGAAGTTCTGTGTTCCACTACAAGGGGAAAGAAGTTGATCCGCAGAAGGCAGGCAAAGAGCTGGGTGTGAAGGCTGTGCTTGCGGGTAGAGTCACTCAACGGGGTGACAATCTCCAGATCAGCACGGAGCTTGTGGACGTTTCGAACAATACTCACATTTGGGGCGAGCAGTACAATAAGAAACTTTCCGATATTCTTGCCGTGCAGCAAGACATTTCGAAAGAAATATCCCAGCAACTGAGCGTAAAATTAGTCGGCGAAGATAAGAACAAACTTGTACAGCGTTCTACGGAAAGCACAGAAGCGTATGAACTCTATCTCAAAGGAAGATTTCATTGGAACAAACGCAACGCAGATGATCTCCAAAAAGGTGTTGACTATTTCAATCGAGCGATCGAAAAAGATCCAAGGTTTGCACTTGCCTATGCTGGATTGGCTTCGACGTTTGCAATTCTTCCAGAATATTCGGGTTTGCCAGCAAGCGATTTTATTCCAAAAGCTGAGACAGCGGCAAGGAAGGCCCTGGAATTTGATGCGGCAGTGGCTGAACCCCATGCCGTGCTTGGATTGATTAAGTATGAATATCAATGGGACTGGGAAGGTGCAGACAAAGAGTTTAAACGAGCTATAGAACTTAATCCCAATTATCCTACAAGTTATCATTGGTACAGCAATTCTCTGGAAGAACAGGGCAAATTAGAGGAAGCCTTGTCTGAGATCAAACATGCACAAGGACTTGATCCTCTTTCACCTGTTATTACCAGCAATGTAGGGGAAATTCTCTTCCTCATGCAGCGCTACGATCTGGCAATAGAGCAGTTCAACAAGGTGCTTGAGCTTGATCCGAACTTTCCCGGGACGCACCAAACTCTCGGTCTTTTGTATGCGCAGCAAAACAAATTTGATGAAGCAATCAGTGAGCTGCAAAAAGTCAGACAGATCGTTGGGGCGAATGATCCTTATGGAGCTGGACACCTGGGTTATGTCTATGCGAAGGCAGGGAAGAAGGACGAGGCAATCACAATCCTAAATCAGTTGCTTAAATTCTCAAGACAAGGCTATGCACAGTCGGTTCAAATAGCCTACGTCTATGCAGGGTTAGGGGATAAGGATAAGGCGTTCGAGTGGCTCGAGAAAGGATATAATGAGCAAAACGAGCAGCTTGGATATCTCAAGGTTTACCCTATATGGGATAATCTCCGTTCCGATTCTCGATATACGGCCATGCTGAGGAAAATAGGATTGGAAAAATGATCGGTCAGACAATCTCCCACTACAAGATGCTCGAAAAGCTCGGTGAAGGTAGTATGAACTTGGTTCTCTAGGCCAAGGACGGTTGTTCGATGTAATCACAAAACGTCAGGCAAAAAGCTTTGTGCAGACGAAACGCTCGATGCTGCTGCGATGAGGTCCTGCAATTGGTCAAACAAAAGTCGACCATCCATCAAATGGCCGCCTTGATCGATTTACCACCATCATCCACCTGTCCCACTGCGTCAGAAACTCCCGCGTCCGAATCCTGCAGCGCCAATTCTTTCGTAAGCTGGAATCCGCAACATAGATCGCACCTCGCGCATATCCATACACCACGCACCAATGTTCGCCGTCGTACGTACTGATTAACGCAGGACATCCGGAATCGATTGCTTGACGTAGCACCCGGATGTTGGCGTATGCATTCAGCCTGCACACGAGACGATTGCGCTTGAGCACCCGCTTGATATCTGCCAGATTTGTTCCATATCCATTTGTTCGGAGCTGTTTCTTCAGCCTCTTCTTCGAAATACTCCTGCCAAAGTACCTCAAGATGTTATACATGGCGTGCATCCCGCAGCTGAATTCGTCGAACTGAATTGAGCGGGGAAAACCGCTGAGTATCTTCGCCGCTTGATCCAACTCCTCGATCCTTTTGAATCCATTCGCAACGACATCGACAATCCTTCTGAACTCCATAATACCTCCTGGGTCTTCCTCATCTTATACCCACAAATCGGCCCCCTTTTTCTGTGATAAGAATGTGGTAGCAGAATCCACATTCACAAGCAGAAGGAGGTATCAGATGTCCCCCCAGGAATTCAGCACGCTCAAACGTTATGCAATGAAGATGACGCCAGATGAAGATGACAGAGATGAGCTTGTACTGCAGGCATATGAGGAAGGAGTACGTCTGGGGGAACGACGGTCAATGCCGCTCTTAGTAAACTTCATGAAACTCCGCTCTCGTGAAATGAACAGATCATTCGTCGGTGCGAAGCTCGGAGGCAAATCCATTCGGGACGTATGGCATCAGAAGCCTGTGTCGCTCAGCAAGCCGATCAATGACAACAGCCACACACTTGGAGACTTCCATGCGAGCTGTGCTGAGGATCCATATGGGATATGTTTGGTCAACGAATTCAAAGAGGCGCTGAGCATCACCGAATCAGAAGTAGCGTGGGAGATTGTAGCAGGATACACGGAGAGGGAATCTACAGATCGGCTTGGTGTCGGATATGAACAATTACGGAGATTGAAGCAGGTCATTCGGAATAAAGCGATCGAGTATCTGGCGTAGGATAGGAACGGCCGATGCGTGGCCGTTTCTTTAGCCAATGGGTCCTTCCGTCACTAACCACTGGAACAGCGGAGAAAGGATTGTGAGAACGCGGTTTTCTAGATTTATCTTTGTTTTCTTGAATTTGCTTCTTCAGGAGGCTATAACAGCCTCTCTTAATTGACATTCGTTTGGACGGGAGCTATTTTTGGTGTAGCTGCGTTTGTGTTGACCGACAAAGGCTTTGGCACGGCCTCATCTTTGAGAAATCGAGGGTGGGGCCGTTTCCATTTTGAGTGGGCCGTCTGGCGATACTAGATAAGGGCGCCGTGTTGGGGGGTCATCACATTAGCTAAATCATCACTGGATGGAGGATGCCATGGTACTTGAGATTGCCGTTCTGGTTGCAACAGTCGCTACTCTTGCGATTCCTGCACTAACCGACTTGCGCGAGACCAACCGAAAGCTCAATCGAATGGGGAAGACCTTTATCGCCTTTGCCTGTGTTGTTTTCGTTGGTAATCTTGCGCTGGCATATCTTCGGAGTATCAAAGATGACCAAGCCGAGAAGACAAATGAAAACCTCTTAAGAATGATCGACGACCAAAAGGATATCTTGTCGCCAAATGATTTTCAGCTTACGATGATATCCTTTTTCGATGCAACCAAAGTTGATGCGTCAAGACTGCAAACTGGCCCAGTGCGGGTAGGAGGTTCACTCGATTCCGCAAGGATTTTCTTTGAGTTCGTTCAGGTTGGTAAACCAGAGACTGTCGCATTGAGCCGCGCTGGGGGTGTCAGAGGACAGCTCTATCACAATGCCGAGCACATTAAATTTGATGGATTGGACAGATATCGATACTTGAGAGACCTCAATGGCAAGACTTTAGAAATTCAACTGCCTCGTTCATACCTCGACCTAGTACATGGAGGATATGGCTACAGCGTCCAGCTTTATATCAAGGGAAGACTGTTCCGAGCGCGCCTTGAGGATAATCGGTCGGTGAAGTTTCCGATTGCCGTTCCATAAAAGAGTGAATTCGAGCTTTCAGCAAAGACGGACCAGCGCAATTCGATAAATGAAGTCCGGTCTCAAGCGCCAGACTCTGGATGTGCTCACAATTCATGATATGATCATGACACATCGCCAACTCATGACTGAGATCGATCAGATGTCCCTGAGTGGACCATATTTTATATCACACCTGATCGGGTGACAGGTTTCGCTAACATGAGCAACTTGTGCACGCTCAGGCGATCCGATGGCGTGACTGCTTGGGGCTTTGAATCCACGTTTCGCGATAAAGCGCGACCCCAAATCGCGTTTGAGCACAGCCTTATCAAAGTGCTCCAGAATCATGTTTGCCTCACCTACTTGCATTTCAGAGTGTGAACCGCTACCGTAGCTTTCATATTCCCCGGTTCAACACCTTTCTTTCAGAATAACCTTCGCACGAGGACGTATGCAGCAACCTATTCACAACTTCTCGGCTATTCTACTTGCATACCCATCGGTGCTTCAACTGATGCCAACGCAATTTAGTAGCCATCAGTTTATTCTGGAACTTGCTTACCGATATCAGGATCTCTATGTAGATGTACTTTATTCCTACAAAGATACGTTACATGATGGGGTGCGCAGGCCCTTCGTCCACATACACCGAAGGCTGGCCCAGATGCTGAGCGAATCGCCGTTGGTCACGCTGATAGGCGAAGTTCAGAGTACCGACATTTTTACCCACGAAAACAGATGCGCCCTCTGGGAGAAGGTCTAGCCCTCTCAGCTTTCCGTCAGGAATTCTGTTGCTTCTTTTGGCAAACCACGGAGATGTCTGAAAACAATAAGAGAGTGTATGCCAAGTTGGGCCGAGGTCGAAAGGGCGAATGCAACATTTGCACGAAGAAGGGGCCTTTAACTTGGGATCATGTGCCACCTCGCGGCGGGATAACGCTTGGCCCGATGGAAATTCGTTCTGTCTTCCAGGCGCTGACGGGCCATCCAGAGGACTCCGGTACCATACCGTCTTGGGACGGTATCAGTTTCAGAACGATATGCAGCAAGTGCAATTATCTGCTAGGGGAACGGTATGACCCCCACATTAACGAGTTTGCGACCAGTGTCGGCCGGTACTTACATTCGAGCATTGCACTGCCAAAAGTTGTGATGCACCCGACCAGGCCGGCTGCCCTCATGCGAGGAGTGCTCGGGCACTTGATCGCAGCAAAAGCAGAAAAGGATGAAGTTCGTTTTGACAAAGAGGCCGCCGCATGCGTTCTGGATCTGGCAAGCCCAATTCCCAATGACATCCATATTTACTACTGGCTATTTCCATATGATCATTTGGTTGTACTCAGGGATTTCGCCATCTTCAAAATCGGCCTGCCGCCGGAGAACTACGTTTTTTGTCAACTCCTGAAATTTTTCCCAATAGCATTTGTAGTTACAAACGGTCCCTGGGATTGCGGCCTCGAAGACCTAACCCAACATCGGAACGTAGGACTTGGTCAGGATGTCCGCATCCCGATACACTTAGGTGACGTTAGGCCTTCCAATTGGCCAGAGGCGCCCGATGACGAAACCATTATCCTCGGTGGCCAAAGCACAAGAAATTCTCCCACAGCTTCAAGGTTAAGTTAATCTGCCCTTGTCCTAGCAGCACTACAGAAGGGGTGCCTCCGTGATGCTAGTGAAATCGATATGGCCAGGCAGCCTGCCCGATTGAAGAAACGTCCCGACACGTAACTAAAGCTGAACTTTGGAGGCTAAGGATGACCGATTTCAGACGCTCCAGAATCGCCTACTATGAAAGTCGCCTTCGTGATTTCTCCTCGAACGGCATCCTTTATCTATTCGAGCCAGAGGTGGCAACATCTCCACCGCTCAACTTCCAAGACAACCAAGTTCTCAGGAAGATAAGGTTCGCTTTTCGGTCATTCATGGGCCGTTCGGATAGAAGGCCCGAACCTACCTATGAGGACAATGCAATCGCGTTTATAGATCCACCATACTATGAGATAAGATGCTTCTCAAGTGGAAGGGTTGAAATCTTCCGATCGCCTATCTTTCGCCGCAATGTTCGGGATCCTAGCATAAGACACGTAGATTTCGACGGGATTATACTTGATGGTCATCGTTTGGACAACGTGTCGAAACTGTTAAGGGAGACGTTCAACATCAGATCAGACGTTTTTCTACACATTGTCCTTTTTGGTGTTCAGGAAGCATTTCCATACGCGAAGTTCTTTACCTACAAAATGAGTACCACTCCTTTTAAGGATAATGTAGTTGTCCTACCGTCACTTACTATGCCAGCAGCTTCCACAGTTTCTCTGGTTATCCTTCTTAGAGAACATCTACTAGGGGGTGACATAATTCTACCCGAGGATCTTTGACAAAAAAGTGCATCGGCTCTAAGAGCGGTATGGCATATGTGCTGCAACTATGAAGCCGTCGATTTCTCAGCTCAAGACCAAAATGGAAAACGTTACCAGGTGCAGACTTTGCAATCAGGCGCGTCCGCTCCTGCGCAAATCGCACATTATTCCTGAATTCATGTACGCTTCGCTCTATGACAAGCACCACAAACTCTATAAGCTTGCGCCTGCCGATTATGTGAAAGGGGAGGGCCGCGTCGAACGCCATTCGTCCGGAGAATATGAAGCTGATATACTGTGCAAGGAATGCGACGGAGTGATAATCAGCCGCTATGAAACATACGCTCATGAGGTGCTATTCGGAACCAATCAAGAACGCTCAGAGATGATGACCTGCCACAGTCTTGTCAGGCCTGGCGGAATCAAATACACTCTACGTGAAAATGTCGAGTATGCACGGTTCAGACTGTTTCTCCTTTCTGTATTGTGGCGGGCAAGCATCAGTAGGCGTCCGCTCTTCAAGGAAGTTAGCCTAGGGCCTTACGAGGAGCGGGTACGCCAAATGGTTCTCATTGGAGATCCCGGCAATCCCGAGGAGTTCCCCGTTGTGCTCTTCACGTGGCTTCATGAGCACTCGGTTCCAACCGACATCATCGGTCAACCAGGTATTAACCGGAAGGAAACAGGAATTCGTTACATTTTTCCCATAGGCGGGATCGTATATGTCTATCATATCAGTCCGGATAGTCTTCTTAAGCAATGGAGAGAATTCATTCTCACCGAGGAGAACAGACTATTTCTGATTCACACACCTGAAGGACATAGCGGGGCTCTTCTCAAAACCTACTTCAGCTGATTCGAAGGTGTGAGATTTGTGCTACAACAAAAAAAAAGGCGACCTACACCCGGCCGCCTTTTTCCATTTGTAACCAATCGCGAATAACGCTGGGACTTTCTGGAATAAGATACGGGTAAGCAATCTCCGATCACTATTCCAGAGGATCAGATATCAGACAAGGACTATCACACGCTGCGCCGCTATGCCATGAAGTTCGCAAACGACGTGGACGATCAGAACGACCTCGTGCTTCTCGCCTGGCAAGAATCCGTGAGGCATTGGAACCGTGCATCGATGACGTTGAAACGCTTGTGGATTGGCGAGCGCCGGATACGATCCGCTTGGAATGACGGTAGTTCATGAACTGGAGGAGTCGCTGAGTCTGGATGAAACAATGGTGGTGCAAGAAGTGGAGGCGGGGTATACGGAGAATGAAGCAGTCGTGCGATTAGGCGCCGGTCATGGACAGTTCCGGAAGCTAAGGCAGGTTGTTCGTGAGAAAGCGATCGAACATCTCGCATAGAATGTGGAACGGCCGATGGTGGCCGTTTCATTTACGCCATGAGCCTCAACCTAACTTCCGCGTACAGGAATCTTAGGAGCTTCTTCTACTTCGAGATAGCCGGTGGAGCAAAAGGCCGATTACCTGGTAAAGATCCGATTTATGGATTTGTTCTGGATTTTGAAATGGTCCATATAGATTTTTCACATTCATAAAGCCGCGACATATATTGTTCTTGAACTTCTGTTCTCCATAATGACCGCCTTCTGTGCATTCCGAAAGAAGGCTTTTTTTCTGTTGCACCCCTTCCGCGTGACGTAGCAAAAGGCTCTCCACAATGTCACACACCAAACTCGGACCCGACGCCCGGCTCTTGGTCGCAACGACCAACCAAACGATAAAACTCTGCGCCGAAGATGCCGATCATTGTAAGAACCAGCTGAAGACATTCCTGAAGGACAACAAAGACCGCTTTACCGAAAAGGATGTCGCCATCTTGCTTGATATGTGGGACAGCCTTGATCTCATGGAAGAGCGTCTGAAGACGGCCAACGTGTCGAGGACCACGTATATTCCCCAGTATAGAAGGCCGTAGGGCCACTTCATTCCCCAGTTTCAGGGTCACCTGATTCCCCAGTCTCGGGGCCACTTCATTCCCCACTTCCGGGGTCAGGTCATTCCCCAGTCCTGGGGTCAGATGATTGGCCAGTTTCAGGGTCAGTTCATTCCCCACCCCCAAGAGAGTTGATTTCCATCCACCATGAGCCGTAGTTTGCTTCCCTCTGGAGCGATCATGCCAGTTTCGCAACCTCGAAAAGGGAAGCACGCGCTATGGCCTTCAAACAGGTACTCACCTTGGAAATCTGAATATGATAAAGAAATCCCCTTTCAATAAATCTGTTGAAAGGGGATTCTTATTAACACCCTTTCAGTAAAACGGCAAGCAAGAGAACGATAGATATAGGCACGCCCAGAAGCAGGAGCAAAATAGATCGCATTGCGAACCTCCATTGTTGTTGAGATCGGAACCATCGGACTTTCGGACGGGGCTAAATAGCAACGACATGATCTCTTTGCCTGCCCCCTATGGTAGCTGCGTAACTTGCGCAAAACGCCCCTATTAGGAGGGCAAGGAATATCCACACCAAGGCACGTGATGTTGCCTCCCGGGCAATGTTAACAGCTCGCTGCGCACTCGCAAAAGCGTCAGACACTCGTTTCAGAGCCTCAGGTTGGCCGAGTCCCGTTCTTGCAGCAACGAGCTGGGCGAGATAGTTCTTGTCGGCTGACGAGAGATTTTCCTGAACAAGGGATCTCGCAAAGATGCCTGCGGCCTCGCGGTTCAACGATGCAGGATCTGAGTCTGCTCTGACATTTTCTGAACGGAACAAGGAATCTACAAGATACTCATTGGGACCGGCCGCCAAACCTGCTTTATTGCCGGCATCCCCTGCCGCAGCTGATGCCGCTCCTCCCACCATATAAGTAGCAGCGGTCGTCAAGAAAGTTGCTGTGGCAACAATGGCTACAGCCCACGCCAGAAATCCGTGCGCCGTGTCCCGAAAATACACCTCATCCGTGTGAATATGGCTCCATTTCGTGCGCAAACGCCCTGCGAGATAGCCACCCATCGATGAGCTGAGGATTTGCATAACTATCATCCATACGATGGCTGCCATACCAATTTTAGACGATGATAGGCCCACCCCCGCCCAGGGGGAAACCGAGGACAAGCCAAGCCCGGTGCCTAATGCAAGGAGAATAAGCGACAGCGCGGCAATCACAAATGCTCCTGCCATCACCGCAGGCCAGGCCACACCCGACGAATACCCCTCACTCTTCACAGAATGCCCCTCAAGCCCATGCTGAGTGCTGGAGGTTGACACTGGTTGAATTGTTGATTCCATTGAAGTCCCTGCCCTTTCTCTTTTGTCCATTACAGTTGATTGTACCAAAATCAACCAACAATAGGGAAGAAAGCAATACTCGAAAAGACTGGTAATGTAGTTAGCTCCTCGGGATGAACCTGGGGCGTGACAGTTTCTTGGTATGATAGGTCAATCGCTTTACATCCACGGTGGCTGAAATATGGTATCGGGTTGAGCTAACCAACCGCTGGTTCCGGAAGCTGAAGCAGGTTGTGCGGAATAAAGCGATGCAGTATCTGGCGTAGGATTGGAACGGCCGAGGGTGGCCGTTTCTTTACCCAAAGAGCCTCAACCAAACTTCCGCATACAGCAGTTTCAGGAGTAGCTTCTGCTTGGATCTACACCGGTGGAGCGAAAGGGCCCAAGCCTGGTAGAAAGCGGGTTTCTGGAATTTTTTCTGGGTTTTTGGAATGGGACTATTAGGGGCTTCAGTCCTGGGGCCTTGAAATGTTGTCGCAAAGCTGATAATTGGATCAAGAGTCTTCTCACTTTCCCTTCCTCAATGCGTCCGTACGGAATATTAACCCCATCAAATTCTCTCTCCAACACGCATCCGATTTGTAAGTCTCCCGGATAGATAACTGTAGAAGAAGAGCGCCCCAAAAGCTCACGCCCGGTCAGCAGAAAATTGTTTCTTGGAGTCCGCGTAATTATTAATCGGGTGATCCTATGCCAGGTGGCTGTCTCAGAGGATCATGGGAACCGATTTTCTTTCCCGGGAATGTCTCCGACTTGTATGGCTCCACGAGTACAAACAGGTACAAGGGCGGCAAAAGTAAACTCCCTCTATTCGGCGGGATCATTATCCCTTCGGCACCCGATTTCGCTAAAGCCAAGTGCTATGTTTCAGACCACGGTGCGCGGCCATGCGTAGTTGCCTGAATCTTTTGTGGCAGCTGTCTAAGAGAGTACGTATTACTACTTTCCACAAAAGGGAGAAGAAACATGGGTTCCTTGACAGTCCACGTTTTAGACTCAAATGATAACCCAATAAGCGGCAAACGGGTTTATTGCAACTTTGTCGGCAGTCATCTTCTTGGACTCGCCGACTCACACACTGAAGAATACACTAATGACGACGGGGTTTCGGAATTCGATGATGTTCCAGTAGGAACGGTGGAGGTCTACGTCAACGGGGACAAGCAGATTGAAGTCGGTGTCGGGACAAATGACCACGAAGATGTTACGGTGTCAATCTAGTACGAAGGCGACACTTACTGCCTCTGGCAGTGGTAATGTCCAGACGGCTATGCCAGTGCGGCGAAGTGCATGATTCTTCCGCGCTCTCTTTCACGCCTGTTTGACATTCGCCAATCCGCCGCCTATCTTACCGCTACAGCAATTGTGCCGACTTCGAGGCTTTAGGCATGGCCCATTTCTCTGATGAGGGATGGGCTAATCCGTTTCAGTAAGATGTCAAGATTGTGCTCATCGTCTCTGCAGTCGACTAAGGAGTTTGATCATGAAGATCAGAACGCAACTTCTTCTTCTAGTAACTTTTACGATACCGTGGCAAGTAGCAGCTCAATCAAAGGAACTGCAGATCGGTAATGTCACGTTGCGTCTAGGAATGTCCAAGAAGGTCGTGTGGGAGAAGTTGAAGGATTTTAAAATCGTGAGCGCTTGGGATTCTACGTCTTCCGAACCAGAGATCTGTCACGTAACGGGATCATCTGGTAATCCAACATATGGGAGTGTTGTTTTCGAGCACAACAAACTAACCTACATAAGCAGAAACTGGTATAACCACTTCTCTCCTGATGGCGGTGAAGCATACAAACTGGCGGAAGCCCTTTTCCTTCTCTTGGAGGGTGAGACAAGAATGCACCCATCTACCAGTATCAGAACGGTTTCATACAATGAGCCAGAGCACCACAATTACTCGGTCAAACTCCTCGTTGGAGATAAGACGATAAATATCTCCTTCGCAACTATTAAGGCGATTGCCGCCTCAGATGACATGACTAGACGTAGTGTCTCCATTGATGAAGAAGTGAGACAGATCGTACCAACTATGCATGCACGCTAAGACCCCGGCCGGAAGAGTACCGTGAATGTTCTGATGAATTGTCGTCATTGTAAAGCATCCAGAGGGGTATTCAGAAATGGAAGAACAGGATAAGTCGACGCTGGCCCGAGAGCTAATGCTTGGCTTCCACACTCAGTTCGCTGAGAACCAGCGCAGCCGAGAGCAGTCTTTCCTCCGAATCCTGGCATTTCTGGCAATCCCATTGGTTGGATACGCGTACGCCTATCAATACTATTTCCATCACTCCAGGGAGTTCCCGGTTGGTCTGACTGAATTCTGTTACGTCCAAGTGATCGCATCACTACTCATTTCTGCGGGAACATGGACGATCGTTATTATTGCAAACAATTTCCGACGAGATCAGTATGTGAACGCGAGGATCAGAGAAGCAGCTGGAGTGTTAGGTGATGGTAAGGTATTCCCTTACAAATACGATCCAAAAGAATCGTTTAAGGAAAAGGCACTATTCAAGTGGATGCCCGACTTCCTATTCGCTTTCTATGTCCTATTCATGTCCGTTCAAGCCGTTCTCCTTTATATATTCTACAATGCTGTAGAACCCGTATCGATTGTGTTCGGAACTCGGATGAATTGGACACATACGTTTGCTTTCGTAATCCCGTGCATACTGTTCCTAACATGTTTGCTCCTTCTACCGTGGTACTACAGGTCGGAAGTCATCAGGGTGATGGGCGTCGACAAAAGGGAGTATGAGGTCCTGCGAGCATGGAAAAGGTGTCTCAACAAGACCTTCCGAAGCATCAGGATAACGGTATAGCCATCAAAGAATGACCGAACAGTCGGTTGATTTGAGGGTTTCATTGATATAGGATTGGGGAGATGACCAGCATGTACTCGTTCCTGCACACACTCATGCAATGAGTGCAATAAGATGAGGTCCGGTGCTGCGTGGTGCGGCGAGACGTTATGCGCCACACAACCTGAGCTGTGCTGGCGAATTGACCTTATACACAATTCACAATCTCTCACTTACCTCTGGAGGCCGTCATGAAAGCTTCTCTCTTCGGTCTGATACTTGTCATCGTTGCGGTGGTTGCATTTTCCTGTCAGCCACAGCCAACAACTCTCAGCGAGGCTCAGAAATCGGCTATAGCTGACTCTGCGAAGGCGGTGGTACAGTTGATGCTCTCGTACGCTGACAAGTTGGAGTTCGGAGCCTATTTCAACGGGTATTCCACTGACGCTGATGTTCGGTGCGTCGAGAATGGCTCTTTGTACCCGTCGCTTGACTCTATGAAAAGAGCATACGCGCAGATGCAGCCCATAATGGAAATGATGGAATCCCAGCACAACACCCCAGACGCATGGAATACAACGGTTCTCGGAACAGACGCGGTCGCCATCACCATGCCTTATCATTTCAGTCTTAAACCGAAGGGCCTTCCTGAGTACAAAGGACAAGGTGCCTGGTCCGGTATCGTGCAACGCCGGGGCGGCAAATGGACAATTATTCAGAGTCACGAATCATGGGTCAATCCCGAACAAGTGATGGCAGCGCTTATGCCACCGCCGCCAAAACAGTCGCGTCCGAAGAAGTAGCACTTCTTTCGACTGAATGCCTGCACGGCGCATAACACAATTACAAACCGGCGCTGCGTGGTGCGGCAAGACGTTATGCGCGACCTAGCCAATCTGTATTCCGTGCGGGGTAGACTGCTTAGGAGGTAAGAGATAATCATCAGAGTGCATTCGATCATCTGCAGCGGGGATCCAGAAGCGTACTGGGTTTTCCTGCTCAAACTGTGATCTCTGCTTGGGAGTCATATGATACCTTTGCCCTCCTGGTTACTTGAGCTAATCAGATGTCCGCAAACCGGCGAACGTTTGGTGATGCAAGGAAGTGCGCTTCTTCGGCCGGATGGAAAATCCTATCCAATTCTCGATGGAATTCCGCGCCTGGTCTATCCTCCAGCTGCGGTTGGCGATGACGCGAGATGGCAACGATTCTACGATTGGTTCGCTCCATTCTATGACTTCAACGAGAGAGTGTTGGGCGGCATACTCGCGGGAGTGAATATGCGTCAGGAACGAACGTGTATCATTGAGATCCTGGGACTCCGCAGGGGAATGAGAATCCTCGAGGTATCTCCTGGCCCCGGGGTGTATCAATCTGACATTCGAGCGTCTGTGGGAAATGATGCAGAGTACGCTGCGATTGACCTATCTATGGGGATGCTCACTCAATGTCAGAAACGGAATCGTCATCTCAATATTGCATTGCTGCAGGCAAATGGATCCAATCTGCCTTTCGCCGATGAGAGCTTTGAAGCCCTTTTTCACTTCGGCGGAGTGAATCTTTTTGGTGAGCCAGAAAGAGCACTAAAGGAATTCGTTCGAGTCGTTCGCAAGGGCGGAATCGTATCCTGGGGTGATGAGGGTTTTTCGAGTTCTTTCCCCGATGGATGGAAGAAGAGGGTTCTCATTAGAATGAATCCCGGATACCTCAAGCAACGTTTGCCAATTCCCCAAGGGCTTTTGAATCCACAAATAACAGAAGTGTGCAATGGCTTAGGTTATTTGGTCGTGGGCAACAGACAGTGAGCCGGAGTGATGCACCTTACGATTCTATGCCCATAATTGCAGCGACACGACGCGGCTTCGTTCAAGCCATTTTTGTCTATGACTGCGCCTGAGGTGCATCGGAATCCTCGAGTCCATATTGGTTCATTCCGCGGACAGCCCTCCAATTCACTCTTCCCACCAACGCCGGAGTGAATGGGAACAGATGCCATATAGCTGGCTTTAAGAAATCGAAACTCAGGTCGAACAGTTGTGCGGTTTTGGTTCAACGTCAACCTTCAGGCATACGTATCATTTCCGGGAGGACCGATGAAAACGCTCTTTGCACTTGGCGTGGCCTTTGCGATACTTGCGGTTTGTCCGCAAGACGCTCAGACACAATTCAAGAAATATGACATCAAGTCGGGGATCATCACCTTCGAAACCGTTATCGACATGGGGACAATGAAGATAAAGAACAAGAGCATGGTCTATTTTGACGATTACGGGATGAAGGAATGCCATGACATCTACGCTGGAGAAAGGCTCACG
>Ga0182021_10004937_pt1 | contig 15736 bp, 15 predicted proteins | sample 612E3MmetaG_FD_120493 | JGI IMG/M metagenome (GOLD analysis project Ga0182021, IMG submission 120493) | Permafrost microbial communities from Stordalen Mire, Sweden - 612E3M metaG (Illumina Assembly) | ecosystem: Environmental > Terrestrial > Soil > Wetlands > Permafrost | place: Sweden... | reverse complement strand
GGCCTGGTGACCGTCGCCCAGTGCCATGCGGATGCGCCCGCCTGGCGAGTCCCATTCCGAGCCTTTCAGTGCGGTGGCGATCTGTTCGGGCGTGGGCTTCTTGCCACCGTTGGCCGCCATGGCCTTCTCGACCGCCAGCTTCAAACCGAGCAACGCCTGCGCCATGCGGTACGGCGCCTGCACCGGATAGACATTGTTGGCCTTCTGGTAGATGGCCCACCACCAGTCGTTCAGCGCCGACTTGGGCGACATCAGGCCGTAGGCGCCGCGCGCGCCTATGATGGTTCCGTCCGGGACTTTGTCGCCCAACGTTGGCAACACGTGGTCGGCAGCCGACAACACGACCTGCGACTTCTTGAACAACCCACGCGGCCCGGCCTGCAGGATGAAGGCCTGCAGGTCGCCGCCCCAGAGACTGCTGTGCGTCAGGTCGGCCGGCTTGGACATCAGCGCCGAGATCTCGGTCCCATATTGCCCGGCGCCGAATTTCGGCAACTGGTCTTCACCGGGCTTGGCATTCGGATACAGCTTCTCCATGGACAAGGTGAAGTCCTTCTTGGAGTCCTGGCCCCAGGAGTAGTCCTGGTTAATCATGTTGAAGGTGTCCACCTTGACGTTGTGCAACTTCAGGTATCGCACCAGCGCCACGTTGTCCATCGTGGCGTGGCTGGCGGTGCGAAAGACGTAGCTGTATTTTCCGTCCTCGAAGATCCGCGGCGTGCCACAGTCGTACAACAGCAGGAACTTCTTCATCTCCTCGGCCACCGGCGCCACGGCCAGACAGTCGCCCGAGCCCACATAGCCGACCACCACGTCGACCTTCTCGCGCTCGTACAGGTTGCGCAGTTCCTGAACCTGCTTGGTCGCGCCGCCGTTTTCGTCGACATAGACCGGCTCGATCTTGACGCCACCGAAGCCGACCTTGTCATACGGGGCCGGCGCCGTGCCGGCATTGAACGCTTCGACCAGCACTTTCGCACCGTTGACGGCCGGGATGCCGAAACTTTCAGCCGCCTGTCCCGACAGAAAGCTGACGACACCGACTTTGAACGTCTCCTGCGCCAGCGCGCCGCCCGCGCATAGCGCGCCGGCGGCTGCCGCCGCGAATCCGACCACTATCCGTCTTGTCATGTCATGTCTCCGGTTGAATGGGCCCGGCGATGGGCGTGCTCATGTCGAGCCCGGCCAAAGCGAAGCCCCGTTGAAAATCGATCATGTGTTTGAGCGTCCATTGGACGGCCGTGTCGTCGTCGCGACGCCGCACCGCATCAACGATCTGTTCGTGCGCCCGCAGATTGCGCGCTTGCGCCTGTGGCAGACGACGAAAGATCTGCAGCAGTGTCGGGTTGTAGAGCAGCCCGATCGGCTCACGTGCCATCATCAGCGCGTGGTTGTGGCCGGCGCGGCCCACGAGGGCATGGAACTCCACGTCCAGTCGCACCAAGGCAGTCTCGTCGCGCTCCATGCGGGTGGCCACCAGGTTGGCCTGCAGCAAAGCCAGGTCCTGCGTCTGGTGCCTTCGGGCCGCCAATCGCGCGGCGAGCGGCTCCAGTGTGTCCGCCAGCTCCCACAGTTCCTGGAACGTCGTCTGCCGCAGCATCAGCAAACGTGTCGCGCGCGGCACCAGGTCGTCGACGCCCGGCAGGCAGACGAACAGGCGACGTCCTTCGCCGCGCTGCAGGAGACCCTCCTGCTCGACCTGGCGGATGGCTTCGCGCACGGTCGAGCGGTGCACCCCGAAACGTTCGCACAATTCCAGTTCGGTCGGCAGCGCTTCGCCGGGGGCCAAGGAACCATTGACGATGGCGCGTTCGATCGCCGCCGACACGGCCTTGTAGGCAGGCTCGGTCACGATGCGGTGGAACACGTTGGCAGCGGGTGTTGCACCCAATTCATCGCCCTCCTGGCAGAGCGTGCGATCTTTGTCCGACAAGCGGATCATGTAAACGGGGATGACCCGTAGGGGTTTCGACCGGTGGCGGCGTGGCGGCCAGGAGACGGCCCGGATTGCGCCGTCAACGCGCGCGAACGGCCACGCTTGTGCCCGATTTCGCAGTGGACGAACGACATGTCGCGAGTCGACGCGGGCCGCCCGCGAGCGACATGCTTCTAGCCCTTCGCGTGATAGAAGATGCAGGTGGCGATATAGGGGACACGGCCAAACTGCCCGATGGTCGACGCATCGCAAGTCGCCGTCGGAGCAGTGCCGCCCATGGTGTGCACCCGCTGCACACTCGTCGCGCCGGCGAAGGTGCCTGGCCCGTTGACAGTCTTCGAGGTCAACAGCAGCCGGGCAATTGCGCCGGGATCGGGACCGGGTTCGTGCTCCTTGACTTTGCCGACCACGGTGCTTCCATCGACCGACTCCCTGGTCGGACCGGCATAGTGCTTGCCAATGACATGTCCGGCGCGGTCGGCGGGCGTGGCTTCGGGCGCACGAAACCGCCAGGCAAGCGAATGCGAGTCGCCGATCTTCGCGGAACACTCATAGATTCTCACGTCCGGGCGAGCGCCTCCAATTAGGCGACTTGATCGGCGGGCGGTCGCAGACTCGCCGGAATGTCCGCCGTAGACCTTGCGGACGACGTTGCACAGCCCTCCAAGAGCCAGCCAAGCGCTGCACAAAGCGCAGCCAGCCACGCATTTGGCTTTCATCGGTCTCTCCCGGTACGGTTTCAGCACCGCAACCGGCTACATCACGGGCTACGAAGCCTGAGCACGTGTCGTCTGAAGAACTCGGCCCGAGGACGCAGCACGCCTGCCACGACGTCCCCACGGACGCGCGTGGCGGTTGGGCGCCAACCGTCGCGGCTCGCAGCGCCATTCTCCACGGGAATCGAGATTCACCGCACTCGGCCATTGGCCCATGATCCATGACGACCACGCTGCTGCGCCAGGAATCCGTTCTGGGACCCTGCCAAGGTCGGCCTGGTCCGACCCACGCCGACACGGTACATTGCGCACAATCGCACCTGAGATGCACACTTGGCACGCCGACGCGGACGGCCGCGCGAACCAGGCCAGACGAGCGACTCGCACGCTTCACGCAGCCCAATCGCCAGACTGACATGCGCACGAATCCCATCATCTACGCCATCCCGGTCTTCATCCTCACGATCGTGCTCGAAGCGTGGCTGACTCGCCGGCGCAACGCGGGCATCTACGACCTGCCCGATGCCGTGACGAGTTTGCAGCATGGCGTGCTCAGCCAGGTCGCCAACGCGTTCACCAAGTTGGCTACCGTGGGTATCTACGTCGCTGTCTACGATCAGTATCGAGCCACGACGTGGCCGACGTCCAGCGCACTGGCCTGGGTGGCGGCCCTGATCCTCTACGACTTCTTCTACTACTGGTATCACCGGCTGAGCCACGAGGTCGCCCTGCTTTGGGCCGCGCACGTCGCGCATCACTCGTCCGAGTACTACAACCTGTCCACCGCGTTGCGTCAATCGTCCACGGCGGCGGCGCTGGGCTGGATGTTCTATTTGCCCATGGCAGTGGCCGGAGTGCAGCCCGCGATGTTCGTCGTCGTGGCTATCATCAATCTGCTGTACCAGTACTGGCCCCATACCCAACTCGTGGGCAAGCTGGGATGGGTGGATCGGGTCCTGGTCACACCGTCCAATCATCGCGTTCACCATGGTCAAAACGACTATTGTCTGGACGTGAACTACGGTGGCATCCTGATCGTTTGGGACCGACTGTTCGGTACTTTTTCAGAGGAGCGCGACGACGAAGAAGTTTGCTTCGGCGTGCGCAAGCCGCTCGTGAGCTTCAATCCACTCTGGGGCAACCTGTACTACTACGCAGACTTGTGGCAACAGGCCCGAGCGACACGCGGTTGGCGCGACAAGCTGCACGTATGGCTCGGGCCGCCCGGCGGATGGCGTGCAACCGATGCCCCGCACTTCGACCCGTCGGGTTTTCGGCGCTATGACGAGCACACCCCTGGACCACTGCGCTGGTACGGGGCCCTCCAACACGGCCTGATCACACTGATGCTGATGCACTTTCTGGCCGTGGAAACGCGACTGACCATTGTTCAGGCTGCCACCTACGGCTTTGTCATGGCCTGCGGCATAGTGAGCGTCGGCGCGTTGTTCGAACAGCGACACTGGGGCAAATGGCTCGAGCAAGCGCGCGTCCTGGCTCTGGGCGGTGCGTTCGCCGCAATACCAGCTTGGTTCGGGTCCGACACACCGATCTGGCTACGCGCGGCGGTGGCTTTCTTCGCGCTGTGCTGCGTCGCATGGTTGTCGCGCCAGAATGTTGCGCCTCAGACGAGGCTGGCACCAGCGCCATGAATGCGGACGCCGTTTCCGACCTCGTGCTGGCCGTCGTGTGCGGGCGGCAATTCGGGCATCACCTCCGACATCGGCCAGGGATCGCAGTGGCCGTGGCATTGATCGGTCTGGCAGCATGTTTGGGTGTCGTGCACTTCAGCGGGTTCGCCGTCGCGAGCGGCCCGCATCGGTTCGCCAGTCTGGTCGCCGCGTGCGCGGCCTTTCCGCTATTGGCATGGTCATTGCGCTGGCCCGATGACCCGGTTGCCACCCAGCGACGCTCGGCGGCGTATTGGGCCACCCTGCTTGGCGCCATCGGCGTTGCCGCAACCGTCTCCGGCGTCGAACAGTGGGGCCAAGTGGTGCCGGGGGCGGCTGCGATCACCATACTATGGACGATGTTGCACGCCCGGAGTCGCATGGGCATCCTCGGCGCCATATTGCTGCTCGCCAGCTTTGGCGCGGCCGCCCTGGTGCCGCCTCAGACCCTGTCTCTTGCGGGGTTGAGCCGGGTGCAAGCACTGCACTACTTGATGGCTGCTGCGCTGCTCGCATTGGCGCCGCCATGGTCCCGATCGCTCGCGACGCGCACGGCCTGAGTTGCCGCCACACCGGCCGTCGCGCCGTCAGCACGAAGATAGGGACGCCCCTTGGCCGCACGATGTGCGCGAGACGCACAGGACGTGACGGCGGTCTTGCGCTCAACGTCGGCGCTTCTCCTGTCCAGTCACCGGGACTCGGTCGCAGGCCAGCCGCACAACGCCCTGCGCATGTGGTTTGGGGATCGGCGCCGCGTGACGAGCACATTGCCACCCTGCCCTGGCGCGGATCGCGCTCAGTCAGGTAAGCTCACTGCAACGCCCGACCAAGGAACATCGATGGACAAGGAAAAATCCACGCGCTTCATGCTCAAGGTCGTGAGCGACGTGGCGACGGCGATGGCCGTGGGGTTGCTGGTCGTGGGCGACCAAGCCGGCCTGTTCAAACACATGGCCGGTACTGGGGCGATCAGCGCGTCCGACCTCGCCGATCGCTCCGGCGTGCTGCTGCGCTACGTGGAGGAATGGCTGGCCGCGATGGCCGGAGCCGGGTATGTGGAGTACGACGCGACGAGCGACCGATACACACTGGCGGACGAACACGCACAATTCCTGACTGACCCCGGGTCCGAGTACTACCTGGGCGGACTGTTTGGCAGCGTGCCCGGCCTGTTGTCGATGGCCCCTAAACTGGCCCAGGCGTTCCAGACAGGCAGCGGCATCTCGTTCGCCGACTTTGGCTCCGGGATGCCGCAGATGCTCGAGGTGATGAACCGCCCGGTCTACGAGGCGCGACTCATTCGCCACTGGTTGCCGGCCATGCCCGAGGTGATGGCACGGCTGCGGGCAGGTGGTCGGGCGCTGGATGTGGGCTGCGGCACTGGGGTCGTACCGATCACGCTGGCCAAGGCCTTTCCCGCGGCCACCATCGCAGGGATCGACCTGGACGCACGCTCGATCGACATCGCCCGCGGTTACGCGCGTGATGCCGGACTGGAAGATTCCGTGCAATTCATGGCACAGCCGATCGACGCACTGCCAGTCGAGCCGCGCTGGGACCTGATCAGCACGTTCGACGTGATGCACGACCTCCCGGACCCGGTCGGCGCGATGAGACGCATACGGGCTGCGCTGAACGACGGGGGTACCTACTTGATGGTGGAGCCAAAAGTCGCCGACGACTTGGAGTCGAACCTGGGAAACCCGTTTGCGCGCATGTTCTACGGCATCAGCTGCCTGCACTGCGTACCGCAGTCCCTGGCGCAAGGGGGGCTGGGACTGGGTGCCTGTTGGGGCGAGAAGCGAGCTCGCGCCCTGTCCAGCGAAGCTGGCTTCACGCGCTTCGAGCGCCTGGGTATCCGCACCGCGGGGCTGGTGTTCTATGCGTTGGGCGACGCTGCGGCGACTGCCGCCTGAACGGTGCGGGAGCCCTCCTGAGAACGATGCGTCGGGGCAAGTCCTCAGATGGCAGGTTACTCTGCCCTGGCCTGCCGCCGCGGTGTTCGGTAGACTTGGCGTGGTCAGGTGCAGTGCGATGGGCATCGCCGCGATGTCTTGCCGAATCGCACGTATCGGTCGCCGTGGGAGCGCTGCGGGACAGTTCTGTGCACCGCGGGACTTTCCTAACTCGTCGATGTGGAGCCATCGACAATGCAGTCGAATTCGGCGAGCGACTGCGACTGCTGTGCGAGCAAGTCTTCTCCTTCATCCGCGAGCAGGCCCGTCTGAACGTACCTGCCCTCGCTGTCCAAGTGGCACGGACGTCGAACGCCGACGTGTCGCGAGCGAAGGCGATCCGATTCAGCGAATCCGGGCCGGTGTCGCGGCGGAGGAGAACAAGCCCGCGGTGATGGTCGGCGTGCCACGCCAGCGGCGGCGCGGCTCCCGTCGCTACCAAAGCTCCAGGCAGGCTCGTAAGCTCACCGGTCACCGTGGCGGGCGGCGGAGGGAATCGGCAGGATTCGACGCCGAGGCGCTGATCGGACGCAGTCATTGCTTGCCGGCAGATCTGCCGCATCGGATGATCACCCTTGGCAGTCCAGCAACGGTCTTAGACCTTTCTCTCGAAATAGGTCGTCGGCCCAGCACGCCGCCGCACGAATGCCAGCCGCGTCGCTGGCCATGGTGCACGGACCCGCCCCGTCCTGCACGAAGGTCCACGGTACTGTGCCGCAGCGGGTCCGCCAGTGGCGTGCCCCGCTGCGCGGCCCGCTTGTGCATGACACGAGCCCGGATCGGCCGCTCCGATGCAGGCACGAACAGTTCCAGGTACGCAAAAGTCGCTCCCCAAGGGTCGCATTGCACGAAACCGGGCCGACCACGCAAGCTCAAGCCGTGGCGCCAAGAGCCGATACCGTCAGTGAGCGAATGTCCCGCTTGCCTAAGATCGCGCCGGGCGTAGCCATGCCACCAGCACTTTCAGCCGTTCACTCCGCGCGAATGCCCGCGCAGCGCCATGCGCTGCGACTGCGCCGCTTCGGCATGGCGTCATCGACCTACGCACTGGGCATGATCATCTTGGGCCTGTGCACGCTGTTGGGACTGTTCCCCGGTACGGCCTTGATGCAGATCGGAGCGCTCTTCCTTTTGATCAACCTCGGCCTGCTCGCCGCGTTCATGACCCATTGGAACGAGCGCTTCGAAGACCCATCGCTCACCAGTCTGCAAATCAACCTGGCCGTCACCATGGTGGCCGTGATCCTGGTGCTCGGACGCCAAACGCAGTTCATCGCACCGCCGTTCTACAGCGTGCTCTTCGTCTTCGGCATGTTGCGGATGCGAGCCCGCGAACTGGCTTGGGTCGCGGCGTACATACTGGTGAGCTACTGCGCGGCGGTGCTGGTGCGGCACAGGCTGTATGGCGACGCCCTGGACCTGCGCGTGGAATCCGTGACCGCAGCCCTGGTCGTGGGCAGCGCGATCTGGTTCGCCACTGCGGCGAGCTACATCAGCAATCTGCGTGCGCGTCTCAGCGCATCGCTGCAACACATCGCGACTCTTGCCACGCATGACGCAATGACAGGCCTGTGGAACCGACGCCAGATCGATCTGGACCTGGAATCCGCGATCAACCACGCTGACCGGCACGGTAGCGTGCTGTGCATCGCGCTGGTGGACGTTGATCACTTCAAAGCCATCAATGACCGGTACGGCCACGCCGTTGGCGACCAAGTGCTGACCAGCATTGCGAGCTGCCTCGCACATTCCGTGCGCGACGGCGACAAAGTGGGTCGCTTTGGGGGAGAAGAATTTCTCCTGTTGCTGCCAGCCACCAGCATGGCGCAGGCCAGCGCGCTGGCAGAGCGACTGCGCCATCAACTGGGAATCCTGCAGTTGCCACCCACGTGTGAAACGCCCGTGACCGCGTCGTTCGGACTGGCAGCCTGGCAGCGCCAAGAGAGTGCTGCCGATTTGCTGCGCCGAGCCGATCAGGCGCTCTATCGCGCCAAGGCTGCCGGGCGCAATCGCGTGGAGGCCGATAGCCTGTTTCGTGCACTTGGTTAAATGGCCGCACGGCGCTTGAAGAGCGCTCGTCCGGTTCGGGCAAACCCCATCGGCAGGCCGGAATCGACGCGTCTCCCACCGAGGCACACATCGAAGCAGTCTGCGCCGTGATCAAGTGTCGGCGACAGGCCGTCGACGGGTCAATGGCAGGTGCACGCGACCGCAGGTCGTCGACCAACGACCGTCGATTCGTATCCTCCGGCCAGTGGCTTGCCAGCCCGTAAGGTGCGCCGCGAAGGCATTCGCAACGGGTGTGCAACCGCGGACCGCACCATCAACTGCTTGACGGCCTCCTCAACCGGCACGGACGGCTCATGCAGCCTTCGTGGCACCGCCGCCGACGCAGGAGCGAATGGACCGGGCCACTCGTGGCGCTTCGAGGGCTATTTCGCGCAGAGCGCCGGTCGGCGGATTCTTGAAGCCGACAAAGTACAAACCGGTAATACCGCACTCTTGTCCGAATCGGTTTGGCCAGCCGCGTTGATCTGAAATCGTCTCGAATCCTTCGATCATCCTGGCCAGGCCCGGCGCATAGCCGGTGGCGAAAATGATCGCCTCGAAGGGATGCACAGCGCCGCCCGCGAAACGCACACTGTCGCGAAGGACTTCCTGCACTGCCGGCAGCACGCGAATCTTCCCCTGCTTGATCAAGGCAATCGTGCCCAGGTCCAGTATGGGGACGCGCCCGGACTCCTCGATCATGCGATTGGGCCCGATTGATGGCCGAACGATGCCCCAACGCGACAAGTCCCCCACCGCCAGACCCACGGTACGCACCGCGATGGCATCACGCAGACCCAGTGGCAAGTGCGACAGCAGCACATTGGCGTGCTGCGTGGGGTGGCCGAACATGTCACGAGGAACCACGTGCACCGGACCGCGCACCACCATGGCCACCTCCACGCCCTGCTCGGCCAGATCAAGCGCGATCTCCGCGCCGGAATTTCCGCAACCCACCACCAGGGTGCGTCGGCCCCGGTACGGCACGGCGTTCTTGTAGGCACCGGAATGAACGACCGGCCCGACGAAACCGCCCAGCCCAGGAACCGAAGGCAGATTCGGCACGCCGTTGTAACCCGTGGCCATCACGACGATGCGCGGGGTCAGTACGCCGGCGCTCGTTTCCACGGTGAAGCGGTCCCCCATGCGACGCACCGCGTTCACGGTTACACCCAAACAGGGTTCAACGTGGTGTTCCACCGCGTAAGCCTGGAGGTACTGCACGACCTGATCACGTGCCGGGTATCGCGGTGCGGCGCGCGGCCACGCCGTCATGGGAAGTCCGGAATAAGTCTTCGTGGTGTGCAGATGCAGCCGGTCGTAGTGCCGGCGTCAGGTGCAGGCGATCAGTTCGTCGCGCTCCAGCACCACATGGGCCAATCCTTCCTGGCGCAGGCAGGCCGAAGTCGCGAGTCCCGCAGGGCCGGCGCCGATCACGAGAATGTCCTCAGACTGCATGGCCTGTCCTTGAATTTGACGGGGTCTGGATATCAATCGCATTAGCCGAGACATCGCAGACCGCACGCCGTCCAATTATCGGCAAAACGGCCCTTTGATCCCAGCGGGATCGAACGCGCGCGGTCCCGCGGCCGGTGGCAAGGCCACTTGACCGAATGTGCACAGGCCGACGTGCACGGCGCGATCAACAGGGATCGAGCCATGTGTTGCATCGTCATTGGTCGATAGCCCGAGCCCAACGATGAGCACGGCGCGCTGGCTGTCGCCATGCTCGCCCAAGGAGACTCTGTCGCGCGACCGTCCCAGCGATCCGCCCTCGCGCCGATCCGAATTCGCCTGCCCCGCCCGACGTGAGCCGGGCGATCCTCGGACCTTGTCAGCGGTCGAAGCTTCGTCGTGGCAGGGTCAACTCGGGCTGCTGTACCCTCGGCGCATGTCGATGAACCATTCATTGCGCCAGACGATCTCGCAGCGCCTGTTGAGATGGTCGGTGCAGGCAATCGCCGACGCGGGCCGGCCGCGCGCTGCGGTGGCGTTGACACTCGTGCATGCCGGGTTCGGTGCCGGGCTGCCGGGGTTTGCCGAGTACACCTCATGGAGCGAGGCGCCAGCACTGCTGCTGACGCGCCGGCCCGGCCATATGAGACGCCATGCGGGCCAGTGGGCGCTGCCCGGTGGACGTATGGATCCGGGCGAGACGGCCGAGCAGGCTGCGCTCCGCGAACTGGAGGAAGAGGTCGGGCTGGCGTTGGACCCGAATCAGATTCTTGGTCGGCTCGACGACTACGCGACGCGCAGCGGCTTCGTCATTACGCCACTGGTGATCTGGGGCGATGCCGCACGAAATCTCCACCCAGCGCCCGAGGAGGTCGCTTCGGTGCATCGAATTCCACTGTCTGAGTTTTTGCGCGAAGATGCGCCGCTGCTGGACCCACCGCACGAAGCCGGCGGCCAACCGGTGTTGCGCATGCCGCTGGCCGACAACTGGATCGCAGCGCCGACCGCGGCGATGCTCTACCAGTTTCGCGAAGTCCTGCTGCTGGGGCGCGAGACGCGCGTGTCGCACTTCGATCAGCCACATTTCACGTGGCGTTGATCACGCCAGCGCAAGGCCGAGGCGCGAAGGCCGGGAGATTCGCTTCGACACAGTCCGTCGCTGCCCAGATCACAGGATCAGGCCGTCGAGCGCCATCGTCGCACTGTCCGCACCACCACGTTTTGGTGCCCCGTTTCATACCGGGCTACCGCCGGAAATTACCGTGTGCGACAAGCCTCAGATCCGCCGTGAACCCTCCCTGCCGGATCTGATACGGCCTGACACCCAACCACCGGTCGGTGAACGGCCTGGGCGAGCGAATTCAAACGCGATCACCCGCCCAACGCCGCAGTACCACCAAGCATTGGGGCTGGTTGAGCAGCAATCACGCGAGTACCTACTTGCGTCGACGAATTCAATGGAACCAGCTGACGGCCGCTACGCCAGATCTGACGGACCGTCGATGGGCATCAGACGCGACCACGAACCGGTCCACCGATCGAGTGGACAAGCCCGACTCGACCCTCTGGCCGGACCCAAACACCTGTGCTGCATGCAGCGTAATTCTGTTCCGAATGCTCGTCGTCTGCCCGCTCGCGTCCACGAGAACCTGGGAAAATCATGCAAGGCGGCGGGTCAATCGTCGATTCGGCCGCTATCGAGCTCAACCTGGCGTCCATCAGGCACACCGGCACCCTGATCGAGCGACGGGAGTCCCGGTTCACCGGGCGCGATCATGGACGGCGCATGGCCACGATCCTCGGTGGCTGCCCCGGGAGCCCACACGCCGAGAGCAGGCGTCAGAAGCGACGGCGCATGCGGGCGGCAACTGGCACGCTTAGCCAAGACGGCAGCCACGCGCTCTTACGCACCTATTTCGGGGGTACACCCACGCCGCTGCGTGCAGTAGAGTTGCCCTCAGACGGCGGTGAAGCGAGTGAGTCACGCACCTTCACCAAACAGTTCCGACAGTGATGAGTGTCGACGCCGTTTCCACTGGCCAGGCCAAGGCCGTAGGATCGCACGTGTCTCGGCGCGCTCCAAGTCGCGGGGCCGACGTTGCATCAACCAGGCGCGAGCGATCTGAGGACGTCTCTCCAGGTCACGATGCCAACCGGCCTGAACGCAGCGTCGACAATCGGGATGCACGAAATGGTGTGTTCCAGAAAGAGTCGAGTGGCGTCGGCAATCTCAGCGTCCGGTCCCAACGTGACCGGCTTGCGCGACATGATCTGATGCGCTCGCTTATTCAGTGTTGCCGCATCCCTGGCGGTTTCCACGGTGCTGCCGACGAATGGACTCAACGCTCGAAGCAGGTCTCGATCCGAAACGACGCCAAACAGCTTCCCGTCCTCAACGACCAGCACGTGATGGAACTTCATGGCGTCGAAGACCTCTTTGACCGACTCCAATCTGTCGTCCAGTTCGATGGTGACGATTCGCGTTGACATGATGTCCCGCAGCTTCATGACTCGCTCCTTGGATCGCCATCCGATGCGCCGAAGGCCTTGGCAATCAGTAAGTTTGACGTTGAACCCGTGACGTTACGCTTGCTAAAGGTCAACGTCGCTCGACTGCTGCGGGCAGCCCATGCGCCAAATTGCACAGCTCAACCGACTTCTCGACGCCCAACCTCCATGTCCGGCGAGTCGCGTGCCCGGCAAGCGGAAGCGCCATTCGCCCCTCCCCGTCGAGTTCCACAGGCTACGGGTCGGGCTGGTGTTGCGCGCGGTCTTTCCGCCCACCGTCCTGGCCCATACGGAGAACACCAGGCCCTCCGCGTTCAGGGCCGCGCCCAGCCAGAACGTCCACGCCGTCGCGGGGAAGAAAGCGATCACCAAGGACGGGAATCGGCATCGTGGGCAACCAGATGAGGATCCCCGCCAGCGCGAGCGGGACGATATGCAGAAGCCGCGACCATAGGGGCTCGCGCCGAGTCGCCGCCTTGACGTGGTGAGACAGCGCCCACCTGAACGCGGCTCAACTCAGCCACAAGGCGGGAAAGAGATAGCGGTCAATCAGCGTCTGCCGTGTGCGCCTGAGCGGCGACTCGGACAGCCTGCGCCACCGGGCGAGGCTTGGGCACCATCGACATTCGCGTCGTCCCCGCGCGCAGTCCCCAACACTCGCTGCGCATCGTCCATGTATCGGCTCGATTGCATCTGACCCGGCGGCAGCCCAATGCAACTTCATCGCCGCCTATGACCTCGTCCGGCCCAGCCAGCCCGAGAATCGGTACCACTCGACTGGTGGGAGCTCGATGGGACCAAGTCACGATCTATCGCACCCACTCCGGTGGCACACGGCAGGGCACGGCACGGTTCGCCCCGCCGCGCGCAGACTCGGCGCTACGCCAAGGGCGTGCTATGCCACCAGATCCGGCACTCCTTGCAGAGCCCATTGACAAAGTGGGCCTGAAGGACACCATCCAGTGCCATGCGCGGCAACGGGTCGCCGGGATTTCGTGTGACGAGGTTCGTCCCGGCCGAGGCGGCCCAGATCCGAAACAGTTCCTCCGACGCCACTTGGTACGTAACGTTCCAGTGCGCGATGCCGCTGTCGGTCATGCTAGCCAGGACGTCGTAGTCCAGCTTGACGTTGTCCTGCAGTTTCACGCGGCGCCAGTACTGGGCAAGCTGCACGTGACCGCGCTGTTCGGCGAATGGCGTGTTGTGGTAGACACCGTCGCTGGCAAACAGGCCGCAGAATAGGGACTCGTCACGCCCCTCCCAGGCCGCCTTGTAGCCTTGCATGAAATGCTCGATATCCACAAAGTTCTCCCTTATGCGGCGGCAATCGCTCGATGTGATCGGTGAACCACGGTGGCTCGGGCACTCCGCGCTGATGCCTGCGGACCATTGACCTCGATCTCGAGCCCAGCCGAATCGTTGGATCATAGTGGCGTGACAGCGTCTCGGGGCCCGCTCGACGATCTCGCGTGCGGCGCCCCTGTCGCCGGGCCGTTTCGACTCGCGATCAATACGCCTCGATGGCCTACCGATCGGGTCGGAGACTTGATCGTCGGAAGGGCACTGGCTGCGGCCGTGCAGATCGACTCACGACTGCCACCTGCTGCCGGATCCAGGCCTGGCGCCCGCCGGTCGCCAGGCGCCACGGACCTTCAACCAATCCTGCAGCGCGATGAGGTCATTGAATGTTCCGTCGACACAGGCGACTGCGCGCCCAACGTCAGGCTGCCGCACGGGCGTGCAGATCGCGCTGAATCCACCAGACCAATGCAAGTGCAAGCAGCGTCGTGGCGACCAAGACATAACCTATTTGCGGAAAGTGTTCCAGCTTGCCGTCCGCCGCTCTCGTCACGATGTGGCCTGCCATGACCGAGGCGACGCCGCCAGACAACTGCTGGATCGACGCGCTGATGGCGTTGAACGCGCCGCGCTTCGTCGGTTCGGGCACCGATGTGACAAGTGCCTGGAAGGGAATCATGCGAGCGAAGATGCCCACAAACATGAGGACGTTGACGACAATGACCACAGGCAGCGGCGTGACACCCAGATGCGTATAGAGCAAGACCATGACAATCGACAGGACGCTGCCGAATGTGAATACTCTGGACTTGCCGAATCTGTCGGCTGACCTGCCGATCATCGGCCCGAAGAAGATCGTGCACAGACCTGTCACCAGATAGATGGTCGGCAATTGCGACAACGGGATGCCAAGGTTGTTCACGGCGAAGGCGCTGCTGAACGGCATCAGCATGAATCCGCCTGTGGCCAGGAGCGTTGTCGTGAGGAACGCGGGCAAATGCCGCGATTCCGTGATGGTGTGAACCAGATGCATGAACGCGCTATGCTCCTGTGGAATTCCCAGATGCGCGTCGACCGGCTTCATGTGCGCAGCAATCACGCCGACGCCAGCAACTCCTAGTGCAGCGAGAACGATGAACGGCGCGTGCCAGTTCCAGCGGGTGGACAGGTAGAGCCCCAGCGGCAGGCCCAACACCTGGCTGGCAGCGAACGCGGTCTGAACCACGCCCATCACGCGGCCGCGCACCTTCATGTCGAACAGGTCGGTCGCGATTGCCAACACCACGGAGCCGATCACACCTCCGAACACGCCAGTGACGATCCGTGCCAACAGCAGCGACTCAAAGGTCGACGCCAGACCGCACCACAACGTGCCGAAGAGAAATCCGACGTAGAAGAACAGCAGAAGATACTTGCGGTCGAACCGGTCGGCGAAGCCGGCCGTCGTGAAGCCGGACACGCCCGCACTGAACGCGTAGGCCGACACGACCAGGCCGAACTGCTTGGGAGTGATCGAAAGCGCGGGCATGATCAGGGCCCCCAGCGGCGCCATGATCATGAAGTCGAGGATCACCGCAAATTGCAGGTACGCCAAAAGTCCGATCACGAACTTCTGGTACGTTGAGAATTGAATCGTCGGTGCCGGTGATGCAGTCGTCATTGAATGGACGCAAGGGGTTGCAACCCGCTCACGCCGCCGCGTATCGGCGGCCACGGGCTCGCCAGGTCAATCGGCACCGAGCACGAAGCCTGCTCGATCGTCATCTCAGCCGGACGGGTCAAGGCAAGCCGTTTGTGCGGCGTGAGTACTCGCCGCTGCGATCGATTCGACGAACCCCGGTCCCTGAAACGGCGCGTCACGCCCGGGAACGATTGCTCGAGTCGATTCTGGACCGTCGCCCCGACCTTGCGCCGCCAGCCTCGATCGCGTCACAGGTGTGAACGGGCCAAAGTTTGGCGTCGTTCGACGTGCAACGAGATCGACGCTGGCGGAAACGGGACACGAAGAGCGCCGCGGCCAAGCGGCGCACGGGACGGCAACGGGCCTGAATCCGACGAGGCTGGCCACCGTCACACCGCGCGCACTCTTGGCCATCCGGGTCCTCGCCGTGGACCGCGTCACCGACGTCAGCCGCTGAACGTCGCCAG
>Ga0182021_10004936_pt1 | contig 15741 bp, 14 predicted proteins | sample 612E3MmetaG_FD_120493 | JGI IMG/M metagenome (GOLD analysis project Ga0182021, IMG submission 120493) | Permafrost microbial communities from Stordalen Mire, Sweden - 612E3M metaG (Illumina Assembly) | ecosystem: Environmental > Terrestrial > Soil > Wetlands > Permafrost | place: Sweden... | reverse complement strand
GGCGGGCAGGATGTAGTGGTGGAACTTGGTCATGGACAGGGACACGACCGCGTAGCCAGCCACGAACCAGATGGCGCCGAAGCGGAGAATCTCGCGGCGTTTCGAGATCGATGTTTCACTGGGGGCGCCGGCTAGGCTGACCCGGCGGAACGGGCGCATCACCACCCAAGCCAGGGCCGAGGGCGCCAGCGCAATCCACGGGAACACGCCGTAGCCCAACTCGCGGATGAAGTACTCGAAGGATCCGCGGTCGCCGTGCCGGCCGAGCACTAGGCGGCGCCAGTGGTTGTCGCCGTACAGCTCATTCCAGAACGGGAACCCGTGGCGAATCAGCATGGCGTGGTGCCAAGGCACCGCGACCAGGGCGCAGGCCAGAAGCGCGAGCGGCAGGGCGGGCAGAAGCTGCGCGCGAGCCAGGCGCCGCCAGTTCCAGGTGAAGAGCAGATAGGCCAAGAACACAATCACTGGCAGGCCCAGCCCGGCCAGGCCCTTGGCAAGAATGGCCAAGCCGCACAGGATGGCAGCCAGATATAGATAGAAGGGCGCCTTGTAGCGGGTCTTTGCTGCATACCACACGAAGAGCAAGAACCCGATCGCGTAGGGCAACATGGCCACCACGCCCGGGATCTGGAGATTCCGCTTGGGCCAGATGTTCCAGGGTCGCAGCTGGATGGAATCGACCACGATCTGCGGCAGCACGGTAAACGCCAGAAGCCCGAGGGTCAGATAGAAAGATGCATGGTGCGGCCAGGACAAACGTCCCCAACGTCGCCGCGGCAGCTCCCGGTCCTGGTCGTCGAACAGGGCGAGCGCACAAAGGGCCAGGGCCATGGTCATGGGCCCGATGAAGGCCATGTCGGTCATGGCCTGCCGGGCCACCAGACTGAACATTGGAAAGGTGGCCAGCGCCAACACCGACAGAAGGCCGGCGCGGCGACTGACGAAGCGAGACACGGCCATGTACACGCCCACCAGCGCCAGCAACGACATGCAGCAGAACGGCAGACGCAAGGCCCACTCAGCCCGGGTGGAGAGCGCGAACGTCCCGGGCGAAGGGTGCCCGGCCAGCCCGAAGACGGCCATCGACAGACTGATCAACCAGAAGCTGAGCACTGGCTTCGACCAGAAGACCTCGGGATCGATGGGTGAGCCAGGCCACCACAAGCTGATGAAGTCCCCGCGGGCAACCATCTGACGCGCGACCTCGCCGTAGTGGGTTTCCCAGGGATCCCACAGCCCGTATGTCCCGGCGAACGGGAGGTAGAGCAAGAGTCCGCACAGGATGACCAATGTGATCATCTGTCTTTCGGAAAGGCGGTCGAGCAGGGCCGCCCATCGGGCACGGCTCGATCCGGCGACCGCGGGGACCGATGCGTTGTTTGACTCTTGGGGTGTCATACGAGCGAGGGGATTCGGAATCTAGTCGCCCCGCGCACGTCTGTGAAGCGCGAAGGCGGAAAGGGCGAAGATCAAAGTCGCGGCCAGACCGGGCAGCCAGATGCGCAGGACTTGGGGGAGCCAGTACCGTTCGGGCGCAAGGCCGGGGCTGTGCCGGCGCACGAAATCGATCTGCCCGGCCAGATAGGTGCCGGGCAGGCTCAAGGTGGCCAATGCTGCCAGAAGTCGGACGCTGCCCTTCATGCGTGGCGGAGTATAGCCAGTTCGAGGGTCAGCGCTCGTACGCTGACATCGTCCGTCTGATGCGCTAGCGTTGGCCTTCACGCTTCTTGAGCACGACGATCAAATTCTCGCGACGCCGACCAGGTTTCACTAGCAGGGAGAGCAATCATGGCTGATTCGGAGCATGTCAAGGTCGCCATCGTGGGCGGCGGGCCGGCCGGCTGTACCGCCGCGATCTATGCGGGGCGCGCCAATCTGGCGCCGGTGATGTTCGAGGGGGGCGGCCTGCTCATCGAGCCCTGTACCACGCCGGGTGGACAGCTCACCATCACCACCGATGTGGAGAACTTCCCGGGGTTTCCCAAGGGGATCATGGGGCCGAAGCTAATGGAGCTTCTGCGCGCCCAGGCCGAGCGTTTTGGGACCAGCATCCGCACCACCGATGTGACCGCGGTGGATCTCGGCGCGCGGCCCTTCCGCATCACCGCCGGCGAGGACAGTTTGCTGGCCGACACCCTCATCATCGCCACCGGGGCTTCGGCCAAGTGGCTGGGAATTCCGTCGGAAGACAAGTTTCGCAACCACGGCGTGTCCGCCTGCGCCACCTGCGATGGGGCGCTGTTCAAGGGCCGCGAGGTGTTGGTGGTGGGCGGTGGAGACACCGCCATGGAAGAGGCGAACTACCTGACCCATCACGCCAGCAAGGTCACCGTCATCCACCGCCGGGATGAGTTCCGCGCCTCGCGCATCATGCTCGATCGCGCGCGCAACAACCCCAAGATCCAACTCATCACCAATGCCGTCATCGACGAGATTTTGGGGCAATTGCCCAGGCCGGGCGTCACCGGCGTGCGCCTGCGCGACACGCGCACCGGCGCGACGCGCGAGCTGGCCTGCGGGGGAGTGTTCATGGCCATCGGGCATCAGCCCACGAGCGAGCTCTTCAAGGGCGCGCTCGACATGGACGAGGTCGGATATGTCCGGACCAAGCCGGGATCGACGGCGACCAACGTGGCCGGCGTCTTCGCCTGCGGCGACGTGGCCGACCATGTCTACCGGCAGGCGATCACCGCCGCGGGCACCGGCTGCATGGCCGCCATCGACGTCGAGCGCTTTCTTGCCGTCGGGTAGTCGCTTGAGAGTGGACTAGACGCGCGAAACCCTGACATAGTCGCTCTCCGGCGTGTCGCGTCCCAGGTGGCTGTTCTCCCTTGCATCACGCTCAGTCATTTAGCGAAGAGGAGGTACCCCGTGATCTTCGATGTTCTCGCCAATGCCGATCGCTATGCCTCGGTCCACCCGCTGTTTGCTGAGTGTTTCGCATTTCTCAAGAACACCGATCTGACTGCCTTGCCCGTGGGACGCCAGCCGCTGGGTTCGGGCGGGTGCACCGTGATCGTCAGTGAGGCCGCACCCAAGACGAAGCAGATCGCGTGCCTGGAAGGCCACCGCGTTTTCATCGATATTCAGTACATAGTGGCGGGCGAGGAGATCATCGGCTACGTGCCGCGCGCCCACTGCGCGGAGAAGTCCGACGATGCGGCCAACGATTTTCAGGAACTGCAGGGAAGCGCCGAGTACCTGACCCTGCGCCCGGGCTGCTTCGCGGTCTACTTTCCCGAGGACGGTCATCAGCCCGGCATCGGCACCGGCGCCCACACCGGTCTCATCCGCAAGATCGTGATCAAGGTTCCGGTGAGGCGCTAGAGCACCGAACAGTTTGAAAGCGGTGGAACATCAAGGTGATACGCGAGTCGCGTGAGGCGTGTTGCGGGCCGCGTGAGCGAGTGCGTGAGCGTGTTCGTGTGGGCCACGCGGGATGCGGAAAGCGTGGGCGAGTTGCAAGCGGGGCAAGGGACCGCACAACGCCAGCCGCACATGCTCACGCGACCCGCCCACGCCGACCGCAGGACGCCAGTCGAACACGCTCACGCGACCGCTCACGGGGTACGCCAACCGTCTTTGAACCAGTGTCATAACATCGCGGAATGACGGTTGTTTCAAACCGTTCGGTGCGCTAACTAACTTCCCTCGCGGAAGAATGCGTTTCGTTTGGGATCGTTGTAGGTCGCGTACTCGATGGGCCAGGGGGTGATCTGGCTTTTGCCGTCTTCGTACGACAGGGTGAGCGCCATGGGCGTGACCAGCCGGTAGCTCGACTGGGGCGGCAGATCGTGGTTGTCATGGCCACCCGCCGAGAATAGCGTGATGAGCAACAGGTTCTCGTCGTCGTAAGTGCGCCGGAAGCCTTCAACGATCTTTTCGTGCCCGCGCACAAGGGTGTGGCAGCCGATTCGCTGCAGGAAGCGCTGGGCCTGCAGGCGCCCGAAGGGGAAACGGGCGCTTTGTTCTTGCAGGGCGGCCGGAATCACGTCGACTGACGACGGGTCGCTCCACATCATTTCGAAGCGTAGATCAGGGTCGTTCAGGCTGCCGAGGTCGTGATAGCGGTTCTTGAAGGTCAGATCGCGCGGGATGCCGCCATGGACGAACAGGGTTTGACCAAAGAGGAAGGCAGTGGGCAGGGCCTCAAACAGGCACATATAGTCGCGGAACACGTCGTCTGGGGCTCGCCCCTTGAGCGAGTCGATGGCTTCGGAGGGCTTCACGCCGCCGAATATCTTGCCCTCGAATTCGACGAAATACTCGTGGTTGCCACGCAAAAGCACCACGTGTTCGGGGGCCGTGCAGAAGAGCAGGAGGGCCGTGCGCAGCACCCCGTTGAGGCTGAAGATGCCGCGATCGATGTAGTCGCCCAGCAACACCAGCTTGGGCTCGGGGTGGCGGATCGGGTCTTCGCGAAAGAGGCGCACTTTCTCGAAGAAGTGCGACTGCATGATGGCTGCTTTCAGGCAGCTATAGCAGCCATGCAGATCCCCGAGCACGGTGATCTCGTAGCGGCGGCCGGGCTTGGGTGGGCACGCCCAGGTGTGGCCGTCGAGGAAGAGTTCCTCGCCTGCCAGGTCGCCGAGAGTGCGTTTCCCGGCCAGCTTGCCGCGGCCCTTGTCGCGCCACTTCTGCAGGATCTGGCGGGTCCGGGTCATGGCCTGCTGGTCGGCCGCGATCTGCCTCACCATCAGGCCAGGATCCAGCGCGTAGCCGTGCTCGAACTGATCGAAGAAGGGGTGGAGCGCGGCGCCCGATGCCCTCATCCCGACCGGTTGGACGGTGGTGGTAGCGGGCACGCCCTCGTCGAGCAGCTCGACCCGCAGGTCCGCCTCCAGCAGCTCGGCCAGCTCAGCGCGGAACTTGATCTCGGCCGGGTGCGCCTCGCCATCGGCCATCAGCAGCTCGTCGATGGTGTCCATCAACTGTTCCTGGCCGGCGCGATCAAACTCTTGGAAGATTTCGAAACAGCGCAGCTTGAGCCGGCTGTGCACGAACCTGTCGCTGTCCTCGTCGTGAGATACGGCTTCGCTGAAGAGATCTTCCACCTGCAGGTCGATGGCCTCGAAGACCTCGTGGAAATGCGCCGTGTACTTGGCCACCAGTTCGCCCTGCGTCGCCGCGGCCAGACCACCCGCGCCGGTCTTCACCCGGTGCTCGACCAGCCGTCTGATGTAGGTACGGACGAACATCTTCTCCGAGAGGTCGAAGTCGCCATCGATGTGGCCGAAGGTGGTCAGATAGAAGATGACCGCGCGCATCTGCCTGTCAGCGACCGTGGGATCGGCGTCCAGTTCCAGCATGGCGGCACCATTCTAACGTGGCTGCAGCACAGGTGGTGCGTTCATCGACAATCCTGGAATCACCTCACGCCCTTTGGTTGCGGCCGCAAGGCTGCCCTGTGGCATAATCCCCGCGATGATTGACACGCCTGGCATCGGGCCGGCCAGCGAGCCGGTGAGCATGGACGATGTGGCCGCGACCACGTCGGCGTCGGCAGGGCTGTCGGTGGTCGAGCAGGACCAGATGGCGGCCTTTCTTGCGCGGGTGGCGCTGTTCGCCGATTTGCCCCTCATGTACCTGCGCCGCATTGCCGCGCTCGGCGCGGAGGAAACCTATGCCCGCGGCAGCCTGATCTTCAAGGAGGGCTCGGCGGGCGACAAGTTGTATCTCATCCTGTCGGGCTCGGTGCGCATCAGCCGTCAGGTGCCGGGCATGGGGGAAGAGGCGCTGGCCATCCTCAAGACCGGCGACTACTTCGGCGAGATGGCGCTCATCGATGATTTTCCGCGCAGCGCGGATGCCCTAGCCCACGAGGCCTGCCGGCTTTTCGTGCTCAACAAGGACCGCGTCGCGGACCTGCTGTTCGTCGACCGGGATCTGGCCTATGACCTGCTGTGGACCTTCGTGCGCACCTTGTCGGCGCGCCTGCGCGAGACCAACGACAAGATGACCTTCCTGGCGGTCAGCAGCCGGTTCTAGATCCCCAAGGGATGGATCCGGACGCCAAGAACATGTGGGCCATCGCCGCCAACACGGGCGCGGTCGGTCTTGAAATTTCCCTGGCCATCGGCATAGGGTACTTCGGCGGACGGTACCTGGACGGAAAACTCGGGACGGCGCCCTGGCTGGGATGGATCGGTTTCGCGGCGGGAGTGGGGGCCGGCGTCAAGGCGCTGGTTCGCGTGGTCAGGACCTACCGCAAGTCCCTGGAAGACGACACGGACGACGGACCCAAACAAACATGACCAGAAAGCCTCTCGGAGCCATCGAAAAGACCAATCTGGTGCTCGCCTTGGCCGTGACTGCGCTGGGTGGGCTGGTCTGGGGCAAGTCGGGCCTTTGGGCTGCCGGCGCGGGCGCGGCCCTGGCGTGCCTGAACCTGTGGGCCATTCACCGGCTGGCGGCGCGGGCCATCGCGCGGGCCACGGCCGGGGCCACTGCCGCCGCGGCGGGGCTGGTGGCTGCCATGGGCGGGAAGATGCTGATTCTCTTCGCTCTGGTATGGGTCGCTATCCGCGTCTACAATCTGGCCCTCGTGCCGTTCGCAATCGGAATCTCGATTCTTCCTGTCTCGCTCGTCATGGCCGGGCTGTGGATCGGCTCGACCATGGGTGAACAGGGCAAGGCGTAACCATGGGTCCGCACTCGACTTGGTTTGAGCTCTTCCCCGGCTACGAGACGCTGAAGGAGAATCTGCAATTCTATCTCGGTCGCCGGTGGACCTGGCAGGTGTTCGCGGCCACCCACTTCGAGATCAACCACATACTGGGCGGGCTGCTGGTCTTTCTGGTGCTGGCCTTTTTCGCTGTCCGCTATGCGGCAAGCGTGCGCAAGGCGTCCGACGGCGGCACAGTGCCGCCACCGCACTTCTGTCTGCGCAACCTGCTCGAGTTGCTGGGCGACATGGTCTACGGCTTGATAGAAGGTCCCATGGGGGCCAAGAATGCGCGCCGCTATCTGCCGCTCATCGGCTCGCTTTTCCTGTTCATCCTGTTTTGCAACCTGCTCTCGCTCATCCCCGGATTCTTGCCGCCCACCGCGACCCTGAAAACCAATGTCGGCCTGGCTCTGTTGGTTTTCGTGCTGACCCACGTTTTCGGCTTGCGCGAGCATGGCCTGAAGTACCTCAAGCACTTCATGGGGCCCCTCTGGTGGCTGTCGCCGCTGATGCTGCCCATCGAGCTGGTCAGCCACCTTGCCCGGCCCGTGTCGTTGTCCATGCGCCTGCTCGGGAACATCACCGCCGACCACAAGGTTGGGGCGGTGTTCTTTGCCCTGCTTCCACTCCTGGTTCCCGTCCCATTCCTACTGATGGGCGTATTCGTGTCCTTGGTGCAGGCCGTGGTCTTCTCCCTGCTTTCCACGATCTACATCTCGACTGCTATTGCTCACGAGGAGCACTGACCGTATTGTCCGTACCTATTCCCAAGGAGGATCCCCAGATGCGCCGAGTCACCAAGATTCTCGCCCCGCTTTGCACTTTCGCCGTCGCGGTGCTTTCCAGTGCTGCGGCTTTCGCCAGTGATGCTGCCGCGCCTGACATCACCAAGGGCTACCTGGGCATCGGCGCAGCTCTGGCCATCGGTTTGGCGGCGATTGGCGGCGCCTTGGGCCAGGGCCGTGCCGCGGCTTCGGCGCTCGACGGCATCGCGCGCAACCCGCAGGCTTCGGGCAAGATCTTCACGCCGATGATTGTCGCGCTCGCGCTCATCGAGTCGCTGGTCATCTACGGCCTGCTCATCGCGTTCAACCTGGCCGGCAAGATCTGAGCACCCCGCCTTCCTGCCGGGAGGGTGAATGGGTATTTCCTGCGGCATCGTCGGCTTGCCCAACGTGGGCAAGTCGACTCTGTTCAATGCGCTGTCGGCCGCCGGCGCTGAAGTGGCCAACTACCCCTTCTGCACGGTGCAGCCCAACCTGGGCGTGGCCCTGGTGCCTGACCCGCGGTTGGATGCCGTGGTGGCGCTCTTCGTCGGCAAGCCCGCGGTGCACGCCACGGTCAACTTCGTGGACATCGCGGGCCTGGTGCGCGGAGCTTCACAAGGGGAGGGCCTGGGCAACCAGTTTCTGGCGAACATACGCGAGACCGACGCCATCGCCCATGTGGTGCGCTGTTTCGAGGATCCCAATGTCGTGCATGTAGAAGGTCGCATCGACCCGGTGTCCGATGTGCTGACGGTCGACACCGAGCTGTGCCTCAAGGACATGGAGAGCGTCGGCAAGCGCATCGACAAGGCGAAAACGGCGCTCAAGGGCCCGGCGCCCAAGGAAGAAAAGGCCACCCTGGCTGTGTGTGAGCGCGTGCAAGCAGGGCTGGATGCAGGCACGCCCGTGCGTGCCCAGGGGCTGTCAGTCGAGGATCTCGCGCTAGTCCGCGATCTCTTCCTGCTGACCCAGAAGCGCGTCTTCTACGTGGCCAACGTGGCAGAGAAGCAACTCGCGAACTTGGATGGCGACGCGCATGTGGCGGCCCTGCGAACCCATGCCGCCAAGGAAGGCGCGCCCGTGGTGTGCATCTGCGCCGGGACAGAGGCCGAGATCGCCACCCTGGACCCCACAGACCGGCCCGCGTTCCTCGAAACCCTGGGCCTGAAAGAACCCGGGCTCTCGGCAGTGGCGCGGACCGCGTACCAGATTCTGGACCTCATCACCTTCTTCACCGTGGGCGAGCACGAGTGCCGCGCCTGGACCGTGAAGCGCGGCACCCACGCCCCGCAAGCCGCGGGCGTGATCCACACCGACTTCGAACGCGGCTTCATCAAGGCCGAGGTCGTGTGGTGGGAAGACCTGGTCAAGCTGGGTTCAGAGGCCGCCTGCCGCCAGCACGCCAAGCTGGCCATGCAAGGCAGAGACTACGTCGTGCGCGACGGCGACGTGATTCATTTCAAGTTTAACGTGTGAGAGCCGCGGGTTGAACTCATTCCCGACGTCGCGGCTGGCACCGGCGTTCGGGGCTATTTGAATCCTTCCCGTTGGGCAACAACGTTGCCGTGTGCCAGTACCTTGCCACGGTCATGTTGCCGGTGGGCACTACACATGGAAACGGCCGTCGAGGGACCACGACTCGCAGATCGCGGTTCGCGGATCAGGCTGAGTACAGCACTCGGTGGCTTCGGCGCCGCGACTTGTGCAGGCCTTCCGTTGCGGCACTTTCAGATCGCGCGCATGATGTTTGAAGGGTAGCAACTTCGATGACGATAGAACCTACCAACCGAGAGAATGATGTCGGAACGATCAAGGTGCGGGTGCTTCACCGCATTCGCAAACTGTCATCGGTCCAAAGAGCGATTTCCTTGTACCTGATCATCTGGCTTGGGTGTGCAGTGTTGCTCTTCCGTGCCTTGAGGACGAAAACCACGGCGCGCGAAGTAATTGTGACTTCTACTATCGCGGCGGCAGCTCTGTTGATAGTCGGTGCTCGCCTCTACAGTCTGGTATCTGCGCTCCGACACCCGCGCCGTCGGGGCTACTGATACAGTTCCGCGCTCCCGGTTTCATGCTCGTCGCCAACTACGAGCACCTTCCCATTGCCCAGCAAAGTCGCTGTGGACGCGGGACGCGCTCTCACCGCGGTCATGTTGCCGGTCGCCGTAAATGTGCCGGTGCTCGGGTCGTAGATCTCGGCACTTGTATCGTATCTTCCGCCGGCGACGAGTACCTTCCCGTCGATCAACAACGTCACCGCGGGCCCACCTCTCATCGTGGTCATGCTGCCGGTTGCGGTGAATCTTCCGGCGTTCGGGTCGTACAGCTCGGCTCGCTTGTCGTTCGGAAAGGCCTGGCTTATCGGGATGAGTCCGCCGGTGATGAGCACCATCCCGTTGCTCAACAAGGTCGCCGTATGTTGTGGCTCTGCCAAAGTCGGTTTGCCAGTGGCTGCAAACGTTCCGGTCCCTGGGTCGTATAGTTCCGCGCCATCAGTGGGAAGGTGTCCGCCGACAATGAGCACGTTGCCGTTTTGCAACAACGTCGCCGTATGGTTGGACTGTTCCACGGTCATGTTGCCCGTCGGTGCGAATGTGCCGGCGCCTGGGTCGTACAGTTCAGCGCTGTCAAGACTCTGCCAATACGCGCCGGTATAGTACTGTCCACCGGCAATGAGCACCATCCCGTTCGGCAACAATGTTGCCGTGTGATTGAGTCTTGCGGCAGTCATGCTGACTGTGGCTGCAAATGTCCCGGTCACGGGATCGTACAGTTCCGCGCTCGCAAGGATCGTGCTGGCACCTGATGTTCCGCCCACGATAAGCACCTTCCCGTTTTTCAACAAGGTCGCCGTATGCCCACTCCTTGCCGTGGTCATACTGCCGGTGGTTGTGAACTTCCCGGTCACTGGGTCGTACAGCTCAGCGCTCGCGAGCCTCTGGATGCTCCTAGATCCGCCCGCGACGAGCACCACCCCGTTGCCCAACAACGTCGCAGTGTAACCAGACCTTCCCACGGCCATGCTGCCCGTCAATACGAAGACTCCCTGCAGCACTTGCGCGTCGGCCGGAGGCAAATCGGCTGCGGCGTCGGCTGCCAGGCGCGCGTCGGCGGGAGCGTCGTTGGCAGGTGAGGCAACGTCGGGAACGGCCGCGAGGTCGGCGCTATGATCGGCTGCCGCGTCCACCACAGGCCCGCCGCCCCCGGCGCCCGCTGTTCCGCCAGAGCCGCCCACCCCGCCGCTGCCACCGCTCGCGATGGCGCTCCCTCCTGTGCCAGCAGCGCCGGTGGTGTCGCCGGACGTGCTGCTGCTTCCCCCGGCGGCGCCGGTGCTGCCCCCGGAGTTGGTCACGCTTGCGGTCCTGCCCCCGGAGGTGCTGATGCTCCCTCCGGTGGGGGCGGTCGTTCCCGCGGAGTTGGTCCCGCCTCCGGTCGTCCCCCCGGAGGCGATGATGAGCCCTCGACTGCGACCGCCGCACCCGGCTGGACCCGCGAGGACGGCGAATATCGACACCACGGCCAACTTCACGAAAACAGAACACCTCGACATTGGGCCTCCAGTTGCACGTGACACAGGAACCATGGAAGCTCTGTTGATCACACCGGGCAGTCTACCTGGAAACAGACGTCGAGGACACACGGCGTGCAGAGATGCACGTCCGCGGGCACTTTCGCCGCGTGGTTGTGCGCGGCGCCGTTGGTGGACGCTGGGGGGCGCAGGTACCGGCGGGAGGAGCGGCGCGGGCGGCAGCGGAGGTGCAACCAGCGCCACCGGGGGGATGACCAGCTCGCACGACTGGCCCCGCGGGTGCGACCGGTTCGGCTGGTACAACGACACGGCAATGAGTTTCCACTCCGACGGGCAGCATGACCGTGGCAAGGGAGATATTCACTGCGACCTTGTTGCCGAGCGGGAAGGTGCTCGTCGCCGGCGGGGCGAACTTTATTGCCAGCGCGGAGTTGTACGACGCAAGCGCCGGGACGTTTGTTGCAGCCGGCAACATGACCGTGGCAAGGGACCGCAACCCGGCGACGCTGTTGCCCAACCGGACGGTGCTCCTTGCCGGCGGGGATTACGCCAGTGGAGGATCTGACAAGATCTCCGCGAGTGCGGAACTATGCACCGAATAGTCCGGGGAGTGCGCCGAATACCAGGTCGCAGCTCGCGCCGTGGAGTGGGCGGCCGCCTACCGCTGGGCCGCCGGCCATCCCGGCATCGCTCCCAGGTGGGGACTCCGTCAAGGCAACTCCGTGGCCTTCCTTCTCCCCTCTGTTTTCTCGGTGGTAGGAGGCTGAGGAGATGAATGACCTCGCCCGGGTGGTGGCAGCCGAAAGCTTTCTTGAGGTTGGCCCGGCTTTCGGGTGTACTGATCTGACGATGAGATTCCACCGAGTGACACCATTCCTTCTCACTCTTGTCCTCGGCCTTCTGACCTGTGCCCCGACGGTCAAGAAGGGCGCACCCGTCGTGCCGCCGGACGGCTGGATGATTTCTTCCCCGGGCGGGCTGGTCACCGTGCAAGTTCGCCACTTTTCGCTGGCCGGGACGGCCGACTATCCCTCGCAGCCACGCCTGTACTACCGGGTCGCATTGGGGGGTGGCCAAGCTCGCACCGAGATGCTGCGCTGGTCGCCGCTCGGCATTACCCGCAAGGATGCGGACTTCACTGACGACCTCGCCTATCTGGGCGAAAGCCAGCGCAGAGTGACGGATGACTACACGTTGCCGCGCGGGAAACGCAGCCACTTCAGCAACACCGGCGTCGAAAGCGTGCTCTCGTTCGAAACGCCACAGAAGGCGCGAATGGACCTCATCGTGCGCGCATACGACGACGGGTTTGCTTTTCGCTATCAATTCCCCGAAGCCAATCCCGGGCGGTTCACGGTTGTCGGCGAGGCCACCGGTTTTCGTTTCATGTCTGCCGCTCGTGGGACCTTGCTGCCGGAGTACGAACCGGGCGCGAGTCGGGGTGAAGGTAGTCCGGCCGAGTGGATGACCGACGTGCCTGCAGGTGCGGCAGCGCCAGCAGGGGCACGGTGGGCGCTGCCGGCCTTGTTCGCTGCGCCCGACGGGGCGCGCTGGGCCCTGCTGGCTGAGTCCGGGTTGGCCGCGGGCAACCCGGCCCTCGGGCTTGCGGCCAAATCAGACGGCGAGATCTATCGCTTCCGCTTCCCTCATCCCGACGAGGAAGGAGGGCGCGGGGACGCCCAGTCGACGTCCACTCTGCCTTGGTCCACGCCCTGGCGGGCCGTGATCCTGTCGGACGGACTGGCCGGTATCGTGGAATCGAGCCTGGTGACCGACCTTGGCGTACCGGCCGTGACCGGCGCCGGGGATTGGGTCCGGCCCGACAACGTGGCCTGGCGCGTGGGCGCAGGTGGGCTTGAGCAAGCCAGTTTCGGCCAGGGCGCGCGTGCGGTGGATCTTGCGGCATCCATGGGCTGGCGCTATGCGGGACTTTCTGCTGGATGGCCAGCCGGAAGCAAAGCTGCGTGGAACAAGCTGGTCCACGCAGCTGCCAGCAAGAAGGTCGGGCTGCTCATCGGGCTCAGGGACGCGGCTGCGCTGCTGCTCGCCGAGTTCGCCAGCGCGGGTCTGAAGGGCGTGCGGGTCGCAGTTTCGGCTAGCGGGAAACCCGATGTGATTGCATCCCTGCTGGCGCTGCTGGAAGAGGCGGGGAAGCGCCACTTGCTGGTGGAGTTCGAGGGACGAATCCCCGGCGCAGGATGGGATCGCACCTATCCTTGCCTTTTGTCAGCCAGCGCCTGGCGCAGCGGGCAGGCAGCGAGCGACGGAGCCCGGCAGGCACGACAGAACGTGATCGAGCCATTCACCCGCAACGTGGTGGGGCCGATGGAACCCATGCCCATCGCATTTGGCGACCCGGCGCGCCGGTCAGTCATGACCTGGGGTCATGGCCTGGGGATGGCCCTGGTTTTCGAATCTGGGCTACGCACCTTCGCCGATAGCGAAGCTGCGATTCCCAAGGAGGCGGTGAAGCTGCTGTCAGACCTGCCCGGTGCCTGGGACGAAACTCGTTTGATCGAGGGCGACCCTGGGCACGCAGTCATCATCGCCCGGCGCAAGGGCCGCACCTGGTACGTGGGCGGATTGAACGGCGATGCGGTGGCCAAGACGCGCGCCGTCCCCATGGAGATCCTCGGCACCGGCATCTTCCACATGATCCTCTTGGCGGATGGCCCCAGCGCGACCGAATTGCTGGTCACGAAACGGCAACGCAACGCCACCGACGTGCAGAGCATCAAGATGGCGCCCTACGGTGGTTTTCTGATGCGGCTGGTGCCGGAACACTAGTCAAACAACCGTCCACGGACGCGGCAGAAAACACTCCTCATAGGTGCGCAGGGCGTAGCGGTCGGTCATCCCAGTGATGAAGTCAGCGACCGCACGCGAGAGATCCTCGGTTTCAGGCACGCCCTTGGGCCAGTGGTGCGCATGGAATTCGTCGGCGTGGAGATGGAAGTGAGCCCACAGCTCGCTCACCACACGCTCGGCGCGCTCGAACTCCTCGCGGATGTCTGTGCGTTCGTAGACGCGCTCGAAGAGCACGTCCCGCAAAGCGACGAGGGCATGCAGCACGTCGGGGCTCAGGCGAATCTGGCACTTCTCTTCCAGGCGTGAGGCGGTGACCGCATCGGTGACCAGGCGGCTGATGCGGTGGCTGTGCGAGTCGCCCAGCACCGCCACGACCTCCGCGGGCAAGTCGGGTTCTGACAGGATGCGCCCGCGAATCGCGTCGTCGAGGTCGTGGTTCACGTAGGCGGCGATGTCCGCGATACGGGCAATCTGACCCTCCAGGGTCATGGCAGACAGCTCGGGGTTGTCCGACACGATCTGGCCCTTGCCCTTGGAGTGCTTGAGGATGCCGTCGCGCACTTCGACGCTCAGATTCAACCCCATCCCGTCGTGCTCCAGCACCTCCACCACGCGCACCGATTGGTGGCCGTGATGAAAACCGCCCGGGACCAGCTTAGCCAGGGCGCGCTCACCCGCGTGGCCAAAAGGCGTGTGCCCCAGATCGTGGCCCATGGCAATGGCCTCGGTGAGCGATTCGTTGAGGCGCAGGGCGCGCGCGATGGTGCGTGCGATCTGCGACACCTCGAGGGTGTGGGTGAGGCGGGTGCGGTAGTGATCGCCCGTAGGCGCGAGAAACACCTGGGTCTTGCCGGCCAGGCGACGGAACGCTTTCGAGTGCAGGATGCGATCGCGGTCGTGCTGGAAGATGGGTCGGGTTTCGTCGGCCGGTTCATGCCGATCGCGGCCACGGGAAAGGTGGCTCTTCTGCGCGAAGGGCGAGAGCACCTTGTCCTCGTCGGCTTCCAGCTGCTCTCGGATTGTCATGCCTTGTGCCCTTCCACCATCCAAAGAAGCGTGGGCCGTTCCCGCCGTCGAGGTGCCTGTTTCGCGGGCGTTTCCATGCGGTTTCTCGGGGGAAAGGTACCAGTTTCTCGGCCGCATGCGGTGGGTATCGCTGTCGCTAAATCAGATGCGCCATGCGGGAAGTGTGTTGCCCCATTTTGACTCCGCCCATACCTTGCCATGAGAGAGGCAAACTTTCATGAAATCAAGTCGAAGCAGAGGTTACTGGCTACTGACTGTGGTTGCGGCGTTCGCCCTGAACGCACTGTCGCTCTCGGGGGCACGCGCCGAAGAGCAGGGAGTGGTCCCCGCGGCAGCAGCGGCCGCGGCCGTCGGCCCCGACCTCGCCACACGCGTGGCCGATCTGGAAGCCTACCTCACCAACACAGCGCCCAAGGCACTCAGCGTGCCCGGCCCCGGCCACAACGCCTGGATGATGACCTCGACCGCGTTGGTGCTTTTCATGACCTTGCCGGGTCTGGCTCTGTTCTACGGCGGGCTGGTTCGGCGCAAGAACGTGCTGTCGGTGCTGGCGCAGTGTCTGGGAACCGCGGGCGTGGTCACTATCTTGTGGTGGGCGTTCGGCTACAGCCTCTGTTTTGGCAGCGGGTCGCCCATCCTGGGGTCTCTCAAGTTCGCCTTCCTGAAAGGCGTGGGCAGCGCGCCCAACCCCGACTACGGGGCGTGGGTTTCGCACAACGTGTTTTCCATGTACCAGATGATGTTTGCCATCATCACGCCCGCGCTCATCGTGGGCGCCATCGCCGAGCGCATGAAGTACTCGGCCATCATGCTGTTCATCGTCGGCTGGATGCTGCTGGTGTATTTCCCGCTGGCGCACATGGTGTGGGGCAGTGACGGCTTGATGAACGGCCTCGGCAACGCCAAGGCCAGCATCAGGGCCATCGATTTTGCCGGCGGCACGG
>Ga0182021_10004932_pt1 | contig 15746 bp, 7 predicted proteins | sample 612E3MmetaG_FD_120493 | JGI IMG/M metagenome (GOLD analysis project Ga0182021, IMG submission 120493) | Permafrost microbial communities from Stordalen Mire, Sweden - 612E3M metaG (Illumina Assembly) | ecosystem: Environmental > Terrestrial > Soil > Wetlands > Permafrost | place: Sweden... | reverse complement strand
CACGCGGTCGGTCACCTGGAACCCCACCGGAGAGACGCTGCTGAGCCTGAACCCTATGCCTGTCTGGCCCGAGCCGGGCCGTGAGTCGACCAGCCGGTTGGGGGTGAGGGCGACGTACGTGGCGCCGAAGAGCGGCGTGACCGGCGCCGATTGAGCCGAGGCCGGTCCGGGTCCGACACCGTTGGTGGCGATGACCGTAAACGTGTAGGCGGTTCGGTTGTTGAGGCCGCCGACCGTGCAGCTTGTGCCGGTGGTCGTGCAACCGTGGACGCCGTCGGAGGCGGTCACGGCGTAGCCGCTGATGGAGCTGCCGTTGGCCGCGGAAGCCGTCCAGCTGACCAGCACCTGTGAGTCGGTGCCGATGCCGGAGACCGCGGTTGGGGCGTCCGGATGGTTGGCCGGTGTCACCGCCGTCGAGGGATCCGATGGCAGGCTCGCCCCTACGGAGTTGGCGGCGATGACCGTGAAGGTGTAGCTCGTGCCGTTCGTGAGCCCGATCACAGGACAGCCGCCCGCGACCGTGTTTGTGCAATGCAGGCCACCGGGGCTCGAGGTCACCGTGTACAGGTTGATGGAGCTGCCGCCGTTGTTGACCGGAGCGGTCCAGGTGACGTTCGCCGAGCCGTTGCCGCGGGTAGCGGCGACGTTGGTTGGAGGATCGGGGACCGCGTCCGGGGTGACCGTGTTCGATGGGGCCGAGGGGTCACCGGTTCCGTTGAGATTCGTTGCCGTGACCGTGAACGAATACGAGTGGCCGTTGGTCAGGCCGTTGACCAGGCAGCTCGTGGCGCCCGAGGTGGTGCACCCAAACCCGGCCGGTGACGAGGAGACTGTGTAGCCGGTGATGGTCCCGTTGCCGACGACCGGCGCGGTCCAGGAGACAAGAGCCTGGGCATTGCCGGCCAGCGCGGTGACGCCGGTAGGCGGCCCGGGCTTTCCCGGAAGGACCTGGATCGACATCGCGGCGGTCGCCACGGGAGCGATGCCGTCGCTCGCCTGAACCGTGAAGTTGAATGTCCCCAACGAGGTCGGCGTGCCCGAGAAGTGGCCGGCCGGCGAAAGCGTGATCCCGGGCGGGAGGCTGCCTGAAACGACCGTGAACGAGACCGCCGGGACGACGGTCGTGGTCAGGGAGGTGTCCGCCGAGTAGCTGTTGCCGTAGGATGCCTGAGGAAGAGGAGTGGCCGAGAAGAGCGGCGTCGCCTGGCCGCTCGTATTCTGGCCCCAGCACGTCACTCCGGCGGCCCCGTAGGCGCAGCCCTGGAACTGGCCGCGGGCTACGCGGCTTGTCACGGCGGTCGGCGGCGAGTTCTGGCCCTGGCTGCTGTCGCCCCAGCAGCTGGTGTTGCCCTCGATGTCGAGAGCGCAGGCGCCGTTGGTTCCGGCGGCGACATCCATCCAGGGACCGAAGGGGGACACTCCGCCCGACCCGGCCGTCTCGCTGTTGCTCGGGTCGCCCCAGCAGATGAGACCGCCCGAATTGCCGCCCCCGTTGCGAATGCCGCAGGTGAAGTTGGCGCCCGCGCTGATCGTGGTGTAGACGCCCGCCGGAACGCTCGTCTTGTTGTTGCTCGAGCTGCCCCAGCATGTGACCGCACCGCGCAGGTTGATCGCGCAGGCGTGCTGCGCGCCGACCGCGACGACCGAATAGTTCCCGCCGGGGGCGGCAGTCTGGCCGCTGGCGTTGCTGCCCCAGCAGTGGAGAGCCCCGGTCGTGTCGATGGCGCAGGTGTCGTTTGGACCCGCGCTCACGGCAACGTACGTCCCGGGCTGTGCCGTGGCCATGTTGTTGGCGTTGTTGCCCCAGCAGTGGAGCGCCCCGGCGGTGTCTATGGCGCAGCTGTGATCGTCGGATGTGCTGAGAGCGACGTAGTTGCCGGCCGGGGCATTTGACTGGTTGGCGCTGTTGGAGCCCCAGCAGGCCAGCTTCCCGTCGGCACTCAGGGCGCAGCTGTTGCTCGTGCCCGCTCCCAGCGCTATCACGTCCTGGGCCAGGGCCGTCGTCCCGGCCGGCGTTCCGAGGCCGGTCGGGCCGTCGTAGCCGGCAATGGCCGTGCACAGGTAGCTGCCGCCGCAGCTGCCGTTGCTGCCGGAGGTCACGTCGTAGAGGCTGGCGGGGTTCGTGTACAGCCCCCGGAACGGGTACGAGTTGGGGGTCGGCCGGCCGACCAGCATGTACGCGGCGGCGACGATCGGCGACGAGGCGCTGGTTCCGCCGACGATCTGCCAACCGTTGACGCCTGAGTTGTCCGGACCGTAGGAGGCGACGCCGGTATTGGGGTTCGCGACGGCCGAGATGTCCGCCTGCGCCCGCTTGGAGCAACCCGAATCGGTCTGCCAGTACGGCTTGGGCTCGTAAAGCGAGCACCCGCTTCCGGCGCCAGCCCAGGCCGTCTCGGTCCAGCCCCTGGCGTTGGCGGCGGAGACAAGGGAGGTTCCGCCGACGGCTATCACCCAGGGCGACGCCGACGGATACTCGATGCTGCTCGCGCCGCAGTGTTGGGTCAGGTAGGCGCAGTCGCCGGTGGCCGCCGTGATGATCACGCCCGGGTGGTTGTAATGGACGTCGGAGCTGAGCTCGCCCGAGAACTCGCCGGCCGACCCGTAGCTGTTGGACACGGCGTTGGCGCCGAGCGCGACCGCGGTGTCAACCGCAGCGCCAAGGTCCGACAGAGAAGTCGTAGAGGCCTCGACGAGGATGATGTGGCACAGGGGACACACCGCCGAGACCATGTCGATGTCGAGGGCGATCTCCTGGTCCCAGCCGACGTTAGTGGCCGGGTAGCTCGTGCCGCCGTTCTCGTCCACCTGGAGGAAGCAGCCGCTCGCGGCGGTGCAGGCAGGCAGCCCGAACTGGCTTCTGTACGTGGCCAGGGTCGACTCGGCGTTGGCCAGGTGGTAGGCGTCCACGATGCCCACGGTCATCCCGGCACCGGCGGTCGAGGAGGGCAGGTTGTACGCGCTCTGCAGCTCCGAGGGCCCGAATCCCCCCGAGGGACCCAAGGCCGGCGAAACGGCACCGGCCGCCGGGTTCACGATGTCCGTTCTGGTCAGGACGAAGCACTGAGCTTCGCCGGGCTTGGCCGGGCCGCACGCTGCCCGGTAGTCGGTTGTGTCCGTTATCGACGGTTTTGCGACCGATCCCGGGTCTGCCGCGATCGCCGCTACCGGAGCCACCCACCACGACGCGGCCGCCGTGATCGCGACCAGCAATTGCATGGCCCGTACGTGTGTGAGGCTGCGCGTTCTGGAGTTGGTCATCGTCCCCTGGAGTTGATCGGGCGGATTGCGCCCGGAGCCACCGAGTTGGGCCCAGACATCATCGTCATGGCGGCCCCGACTACAAGCTGCCGCAGCCGTGGCGCACGCCAGACGCAACACAGTGTACCGGCTACCACTTGGCCGCCAATCCCCCAATCGACCCGGGCAGGCTGCGAAAGGGTCAGCGACCGAAGGCCGTGTCTCGGGTCAGGCGATATCGCGCCGCCTCATACCCCAGCCCCCGAGCAGCAGGCCGCCGACGGCAAGGACGAGGCATACGGCGACGCCGTTCCAATCCCAGACGCCCACCATCGGCTGGCCCAGGTGCGTCGTCAGGGCGAGCTGGTGGACCCAATCCGGCAGGTTGAGCGGCGGCGCCACGAGGTCCATCAGGTACGTGACGAGCACGACCATCGCGGCGATCTCGGCGGCTATCGAGGTCCGCCAGAGGCCGCCGACGGCAACGCCGATCCCGACTATCGCGGCCGCGTAGAGACCCAGGACGGCAGACCCCGTAATGGCGTCGCCCACAGCCACGCCACCGGACGCCGCGCCGAGCCCAATCCCTGCCGCGAAGAGGACGGTCATCACCACGGCTGCGAGGATCGCGGCGATCCCGCCGGAGACCACCCACTGTGCCCGCGCCATGGGTGTCGCGAGGAGCAGCTCCAGGCGCCCGTCCTGCTCGTCGGACGCCCACTTCGAAACGAACGTCGCCGCTCCGAAGCCGGCCGCGATCAGGAGCAGCTGCACGTACAGCTGTAGCCAGCCGCCGGCCGATGTGAGGTCGTAGCCCTTGAAGATCGCCGAGAAGGTGGACGAGAGGTTCGGGTCTTTCCCGATCTGATCCGCCATCGTCCCCACCAGGGCGGCGATCAGGGCGCCCGTCAGGCCAAGGCCGATCCCCCAGGACATCGCCCGGGGCAGTTGCTCGCCGAACGCCCGGCTGGTGGAGCCGTGGACCCCGAGGACGATGGTGGGCAGGCCGGGCATCGAAAGCCCCGCCGTGACGCCGAGATCGCGGCGCGCGAACACCTCGATGCCGATCGCGAGCAGAGCCACGGCCATGACCCCGGTGAACGCGAGGGCCGGCCAGTCGTACATGCCCACCAGGGCGATGTGCCCGCTGAGCCAGTGAAACGGGCTCACGATGGCGAGCGGCGCGAGCGCGTCGAAACCGTTGGCGAGCCACAGCAGGACCATCACCGCGCTCGCGACGCCGGCCGAGCCGGAGCGGCCGAGCAACGGCGCCAGGGCGAACGCCAGGCCGCCGAAGAACATTGCGATGAAGCCGATCCACATGGCGAAGCCGATGGCGGAAAGCGGCAAGATAGTGTCCCCGAGGGCGGCGTCGCCGAAGAGTCTCGAGCCGATGGCGCAGGCCAGCGCGACCGCTGCCAGCGCCAGCCACAGCATCGTCAGGTGGGCCGCCAGCTTCTCGAGCGCGACCCGGCGCTTGCCGAACGGGGCCGACGCGACGAGGTCGAGGCTGCCCCGGCTTGCCTCTCCGGCCAGGGTCCCGGACAGGGCCATGATCGACCACAGGGCGGTGCCCATAGCGAAGATCGCCCCGTACTTCCAGGTGAAGTAGCCACCCAGCGTGCCGAGGCCCACGGGCTTCCCGAAGAGATTGACCATCGAGGACGGGATGCTCCCGATGAGCTTGTCGATCTCGAGACGCGACGCGGGGGTCGGGAAGATGTTCGAGACCCCGGCGGCCATAACCAGCGACATGCCGCCGAGAAGGCCCGCGGCGATGATGAGCGAGAGGCGCGAGTCGCGGATCGTCTTGCCGTAGATGCTCCCGAAACCGTAGATGCGGCTCCGGAACGTGATCCCATGAATTGGCGCCGCAATGTGCGGCGCGCCGGCGCCGGCTGCCATCTACTTCACCTCCGCGGCCGGGGCCTCGGATGCCTCGCGGCCGTACTGGGCGAGGAACGTCTCCTCGAGGCTCGGCTCGCGGCTCAAGAAGTCCGTCACGCCAAGGCGGGCCGCCGCTTGAACGACGGGCGTGATCGGGCCGAGGACCCGCAGCCGCAGCGTGTGGTCCTCGACCTGGATGTCGCTGACGCCGGCCAGCTTCTGGAACTCGGCGGCGGGCGGGTCGCCCGCGAAGCGAAGCTCGACCTGGTGATGGGCCAGATCGCGCAGCGCGTCCACGCGATCGACCCGAACGATGCGGCCTTCACGGATGATCGCGACGCGGTCGCAGCTGCGCTCGACTTCACTGAGTATGTGGCTGGAAAGGAAGACCGTGCCGCCGTCGGCGACTCGCTCCCGCATCACTTCGAAGAAGGTCTGCTGGACGAGCGGATCGAGACCGGACGTCGGCTCGTCGAGAAGCAGCAGCTCCGGCCTGTTCTGCAGCGCCGCGACCAGACCGACCTTCTGCTTGTTGCCCTTTGAGTACTCTCGGAAACGGCGGCTCGGGTCCAGATCGAAGCGCTCGATGAGTTGAGCCTGGTAGGCCGTGTCGACTCCGCCGCGCAGGTTGCCGAAGTAGGTGAGTGTCTGCCCGCCGGTCAGCCTGTCGTAGAGCGTGAACTCGCCGGGCAGATAGCCGATGCGTCGGTGGATCGCCGTCGGATCGGCCGACGACTCGATGTCGAAGACGAACGCCTTGCCGCTGGTAGGCCGAATGAGGTCGAGCAGGATTCTGATGGTCGTCGTCTTGCCGGCTCCGTTGGGTCCGAGGAATCCGAAGACCTCGCCAAGTTGGACCTCGAGATCGACGTCGACGATCCCGCGATGCGAGCCGTACGACTTGGTCAGCTTCTCTGTTCGGATGACGGCCGTCATGCGTTCCTCCGGGCTTGCGCGAGGCGGCTGGCGCCTCTTCGAACGCTCACGGTCCGAGAACTCGTCGCCGGGATGGATCCGTGATCGCCTGGCTAGATTCTCGTCTTCTCAGTGCTCAGGTCAACCGTGTTCGAAACCAGAACTGCGGCACGGTCTCAGCGACCGACATCCCGTCGTCTCATGCCCCAGGCGCCGATCAGATCCGTGCGCCTCAGCCTTTGATCGTCGTCCCGCAGACGGCGTCGCCGGTGACGCGGACGCTGTGAGCCGTCGTTCCCGCAGCAGGGTTCTGCTCGACGGCGTCACCAATGCCGTGCCGCGCCCCGCGCAACGGGACCTCGGCCGGGCTCGGCCTGCGGATCGGCCGTTGCGCGGTCCAGGCCTTTCGTCCGGGGATATGTGCGCCGCGGAAGGACGCTGCCAGAATGCGCCCTCGTCCGGAATCGGAACCGGCACTCTTAGGGAGATGCATCATGTCCAGCCTGTCGTTCGGGACCACCCGCAGGCTTCAGCCAGGAGTTCCGGCGCCATGGCGTCGCGTCGCGGTCGCCGGTTGTCTCGCCCTGGCCCTGGCCGGCTGCTCGGCGGCCGCTGCGACCCCGACGCCCACGGCGGCGAGTTCGGTCTCGGGCGCCACCGCGACCCCATCCGCGACGGCAACGGCTACGGCAACCGCGGTGCCGACCGAAACCCCCACCGTCGCCCCGACCGATGCGCCGACTCCGGCTCCGACTCCTACCCCCGCCGCCCAGAAGTCGACACCCACGCCTCTCCCGGCGCTGGCTATCGGACTGTGCACCGGAGCCCAGCTCAAGCTCGAGATCACGGCCTGGATCGGAGATCCGGGCGCCGGCACCGTATATGCCCACCTCACCGCAACGAATGTCTCCTCGGCCAGCTGCAACATGCGCGGCACTTCGGAAGCCCAGATCCTCAACAGCGGTGGCTCCGTGATCGCCGACGCCGGCTCCGGCCAGGCACACGTCACCTCCAGCGATACCGTCTACACCCTCGCTCCGAACGGAACGATCAACACCATCACCCAGTGGGGCAACTGGTGCAAGGCGGCGCCTGCCCAGAACCTCAAAGTGGCGATGGTCGAGCCGTTCGGGCTTGGGCGGATCGTCGCGCCTGCGAACGGCGTCGGGTCCGTGCCCACCTGCTACTCGTCCGGAACGGGGACCGTAGTCAGCTCCGAGGCCTGGCTGCCGTAGTCGCGGCGGGGATCGCCCCGCTGGAGGAGCGCAGGGGAGAAGCCGGAGGCGCGGACCGCCGATACTTCAGTTGATGCATGCCCGGGTCCGCTCCTTGTTCCATGCTCTGGGGCCGGCCGCTCGGCTGGCGACATGCCTGGCGCTCCTGACCGCCGCCGGCTGCGGCGGCGCGGGCAAGCCGACACCGACCTGCGCCGGTGGCGGTGACTGCACCCGCATCCTCTTCCTCGGCAACAGCTACACGTACGTCAACGATCTGCCGTCGACCTTCGCCCAACTGGCCTGGTCGGGTGGTCACCCGGTCGAGGTCGCCATGGTCGCCAACGGCGGCGAGACGCTTGCCCAGCACTCGGCCTCCTCCGATTCGCTGGCCCGCATCGCCTCCGGCGGCTGGAAGTACGTGGTTCTTCAGGAGCAGAGCGACACTCCGGCCAGCGCCACCGGGCGCGACTACGCGATGTATCCGGCGGCTCGGGCGCTCGCGGACAAGATCGATGCCGTCGGCGCGGCGCCGATGTTCTTCATGACGTGGGCCCACCAGGACGGCGAGCCCTCAGTCGGGCTGCCGGGCTACGCGCCGACGCAGCAGGCGATCGACAACGCTTATCTCACCATCGCCCATGAGCTGCGGGCGCCGGTGGCGCCGGTCGGCTACACGTGGTATCTGGTCCGCCAGGATCACCCCGAGATCGAGATGTGGCAGAGCGACGGCAGCCATCCCACCAGCGCCGGCACCTATCTCGCCGCCTGCGTCTTCTACGCCGCCGTCTTTCGGCAGAGCCCGGCCGGGCTCGGCTTCCACGGCGGCGTCACCGACGATCAAGCGGGGATCCTCCAGGACGAGGCCGGCCGCCACGTCCTGGATATGCAGGCTGAGTGGGACCTCAACTAGGCCCTACTTCACGGGCACCCACTGAACGACGATCCACGGCACGTTCGTGCTGTCGATCAGGGTCGCCCAGATCTTGGCCACTCCGTTGCCGTTTGCCATCGGCGGCGGGTCGCTGAAGTAGTTGTAGTTCTCGCTGTTTATGGTCGGCGAGTAGGAGATCATCACCGGCGCGGAGCCGTCTATCGGATACCGCCACAGCTGCTCCGCCGCCGCGGTCCCGGCCGCGTTCTCGCCGGTTATCTGGATGAATGCGGCCGTGGTGTCGCCGCCGACGACTGTGCCGCCGTTGATCGGCAGCGTCACTTGGGGCGTGCCGGCGGTCGTGTAGTACTGGGCCGACTTCTGGTCGTCGCTCTGGACCCACAGGCCCGTTCCGGCGGGTATCGGCTCGTACTTGAACTGGCCCATCGACTCCATCGCGGTGGCCCCGGTCGTCAGCCGATACCAGCTCTTGCCAGCCCCGGTGTCGAACCAGAAGAGCGCGCCCTGCGAGTCGCGGTGGTAGCCATTGAGGTACGGGACGTCCACGCTGGGACCAAAGGCGTTGGTCGTTGGGTCGATGCGCGTCAGGACGGCGCCCTTGTCCGTGGTGTAGTCCCACTTCGTCGTGTCTTCGAACCAGGCCGCCGAACCGTCCGACACTATCTGCACTCCGTACGGGCCGCAGGGGATCTTCAGGGTCACTCCCTGGACGAGCGTGGCGGCGTCGTAGCGAACCACGTTGCAGTGGCCGCCGTCGGGATCCGTGGCCAGGCCCGGAAGCCAGAGCGATCCGCCGGCGATGTGGATCTGGGTTGCGGCCGGAATGTCGACCTGCTTGACGATCTTGCCGCTGTTCGGGTCGATTGCGAGCAGAGTCGAGTGGGTGTCATCGATCTGAGCCGAGATGTAGACCGTGTTGTCGGGGCCGATGGCGTATCCGACGAGGCGCTGGGCCTGGATGGTCTTGAAGGCGCCGTCGATTGTGCCCGGGCGGGGCGAGGCCGCCGGGTACGAGACAGAGGCCGCAGGCCCCGGCGTCGCCTTGACGATGCCGAGGTCCTGGAAGGTCTGGACCGCCTGGTATCCGCCGGCGAACCCGGTCTCGCCGGTCACGCCCACGTCGAAGACGCACTCGTCGTGAAGGTCGGCGTCGGTGACGCCGCCGCACGCCGCCTCTCCGGCGGACGTCTGGGCGGGCGTCAGGTCGGCCGCCGTGATGTCGGCCGTATCGGCCGGATAGCCCTTGATGGTGTACGTGGCCGTGGACTTGCCCGAGTCGTAGTCGAAGAGGGTCGTCGAATCGGTCACTCGCCACGCGTCGGCGTACTGGCCGTACAGGACGTCATGGCGGGCATGGCGATCCGCGGCGACCGGCAGCTGCGTGCCGTCGGGCAGGGCAGGCACGCCGAGGCCGCCCGGAACGACCGGCCCGAGCAGGCCGACGCCACTCGCTCTGAGGGTCGCCGACGGGCTGATCTGGGCGTTGATTCCCCACGGCGGCACCGCGAGAGTCCACATCTTCGTGCCGTCGGGGAAGTCGATCTCGAAGCCGTTGGTGTAAGTCGATATCCGGCCGCCGCCGCCCAGGTCCATCGGGGAGGTGAGGTCGACCGTCTTGCCATCGACCTTCGCCGTGAGCGTCTTGGCGCCCGAGTAGATCGCGACTCGATGGCTGCCCACCTTCGCGGCTATCGCCGTGTTGGTGGCCACGCTCTTGGCGGTGCCCCACGGCTCCTGTCGGGCCTGGATCTCGAGGCTGCCGTCCTTGGATCGAAGCAGCGTGAACTCGCCGGCGGCCTGGAAGTCGTAGCGGTACAGGTTCACGGTGAGCATGTGCGGGTCGCCGTTGGAGTTGGTGCAGTTGGGGCCGCATGGGCTGCCCTGCTTCGGCTGCGGGGTCGGGGGCCGCTTGCACAGGTCGTCCATCTTCTCGCCCAGGATGTTGTACTTGGACCCGCCAAACGGGGCGTTGAAGGCGGCCACGAAGGGGAGTGTCAGGTTGGCCGGGGCAACGTTCTTGCCCGCCTCGAGGGTCCCTTGCGGGCAAACGCATCCGCCCGAGATGGTGCAGAAGCGCTGCGACTGGAACGCCAGGGCGGAGTTGCCGCTGCTGTCGTGGACGCTGGCCAATCCGTCGGTCGTGATGTTGACGACCTCACCGGCGGACGAGGCGACGTTGAGAACCGTGTTCGACCGGCCGAGGAGAGTCCCGAGCCAACCCGGGTCGGACTGAGCCTGCGCCGGGTGCTGGACGACGGCAGTGGCGTCCGTCAGGCCGAAGCCGCTCATCTTCCACGGCTCGCCCCAGTCCGGGGACCGCAGGTACGACTCGGCCCAGTTGTTGCGGATGTTGGGATCGTCGCCATTCCAAACGGCGATGAACGCATTGGAGCGGTCGGGACCCTTGGCTGCGGCCTGCCAGGCCTGCAGCATCGTGCCCCACATGTTGCGGCCGTGCTGGGCGAGGTATGAATAGAAGCCCACGGCGTCGTAGGTTCGATTCGTGAGGGCGATTTCTGGGGTGAAGTAGCCGATCGTCCACGCGCCGGGAAGCAACGGCTCGATGATCTTGGTGTCGTCGGCGGCGAGGTAGGCGGCGGTCCCCTCGGTGATCCAGGGCGCGATGCTGTTGGCCGTGTCGGAGTCTCCCCAGACGACGTTCTGGTAGCAGTGAATGACTTCATGGCTGATGAGGACATGGAGCCTGGGCGAGACGCCCCCGCCTGACGTCATTGCCTCGTTCTGCCATGCCTCTGCGTAGGCGGTGATATTGCATGGGGTGTAGTAAGGCCCCGAGACATCTTTTCCGCCGAAGGTGAGCCACTTGTCCAGAGCTTGCGTGAGGAAGAGAACGTTGCCGCCAGACATCGAGCTCAGTTCCAGGGTGACGTTCGGGAGGGGGAATCCGTTCGGGATCACCGACATCCCGAGCTTGGGGCCGAGGTGGGCGATGTCGGTCTGGATCTCGGCGAACATCGCCTGCTTGAGCGTCGTCGGCGCCTTCGGAGCGGCGATCGGGCCGGGCCCGGACGTCATGCGGGCCGACACCAGCCTGAAGATCGGCTGGGCTTGCGCGGCGGAAGAGGCGCTATCGCCTGGCGCGGGCGACGAGGAGGTCGACGCCGACGGCGCCGCCGAGTCGGTCGCCGGCGAGGGCGAGACCGAGGGTGTTTCGGTCGGAGTGGGCGACGGCGTGTCCGTAGGTACCGGCGATGGGGTTGGCGTGGGCGCGGGTGAGGCGGTCGGAACCGGACTCACCGACATGACCTCGTCGTTGGGGCCGGGCGTGGCATAGCGGTTGATCACCGCCTGCTGGTCGGACGTCAGCGAATCCCAGTTGGCCCGGACCCAGCGCATGGCGCCGCTGCCGGAGGTCGGGACGTCGCTGCCGTCCACGCCTCCCGGCACGGTCACGCCGGGGATGCTGACCTTGAAGAGATAGGCGAACGCTTCGAGGGCCGTCTGCTTGGGCACGGTCCCGTCGGTGATGCCCGAGGTGATGTTCTGCCAGATCGTGGTGGTCGACTTCGCGGCGAAGAACTGCGGCAGGACGAGCGTCCCAACGACGCCCACGATGACGAGCAAGCCGAGCAGAGCGACCGCGATTCGGCGGTCGATCCGGCGCCGTCCGCCGGAAGTCGAGGCGGCTCCGGCTGTCGAGGCGCCCTCCGCCGCGGCCATCCGCTCGGTCTCGGCCGGCGATTCGGCGGCGGGCTTGACGGGGGAGTCGGCCGGCCTGGTCGACGACTCGGACGATCCTGATGGCTTTGTCACGGGACTGACCTCGGGGCGCAGGACCGGCGAGCTGGCGCTGCGGCGCCATAGACTCCAGGTCTCCCCGCCACGATCCTGACTCGACGCTTTCGCCTGTCAATCAAATGCCCGACCCGGCCCACACGGCGGGACTGCTCCCTCGTCAGGCGGAGCGCAGGCGCCGTGAATCGAGGCTCATCGGCGCCCGAGTTTTCCCCGGGGGCGCGATTCGCGGCCGTTGCGTGTTGTACTCTGTCGGCCCAGACACAGCGTCCTACTGGCGATGGAAGCACGGCCGAACGCGGCCGACGAGCGCTCCTGAGCGAAGGTGAGGGCGGCAGGAGACGCGTCCCAGGTCCATGCTCGATACCCCCATCCCCAACCTGATCCGCGGCGACCTCTTCCCCGACACGTCGCATTCCCCATCCCTGGCCGAGCTGGTCGGCTACGAGCGCGCCGCTGAGGTCGTCGATTTCTGCTTCATCGCCAACCCGTACTACCCCACGCCCGAGATGCTCGCGGCCCTCGCCGAGAGCCTCCCCGCCCTCATCAAGTCCTACCCGTCGAGCAACCCCGCCACGGCCCAACGGGCTCTGGCCGAGGTGCTGGGCGTGGATCCGGACGATCTGATCGTGGGTAACGGGGCCACCGGGCTGATCGCGCTGATCAACGAGGCCCTGGTGGATCGCATCGGCGTGCCGGTGCCCACTTTTGGCGAGTACATCGAGAAGCTGCGCGACCCGGCTGCCGCGGTGCTCTACGCGCTGCGGGCCGATCGCGAGTTCCAGCTCGACCTGGGCGAATACCTGGCCTGGGCTCGTGGGCGGCACCTCCGGTCGCTGCTGGTGATCAACCCGGGCAACCCCACCGGGCAGCTCCACTCGCTCGACGAGATGGTCGGCTTCCTGGAGGCGGCGCGAGACCTGGACCTGGTCATCGTCGACGAGTCGTTCATCGATTTTGCCGGCGATCCGATCCCCACGCTGCTTCCGCTGGCCGAACGCTTCCCGAACCTGCTGATCGTTCGCAGCATGAGCAAGCACTACGGCGTGCCGGGATTGAGGTTGGGCTTCTGCTACAGCCGCAACCGCGAGATGCTCGATCGGCTGCGGAGGCTGGTTCCCACCTGGCACCTCAACAGCCTGGCGGAGTACTTCCTGACCCTGCTGCCGTCAAACGAAGCCGCCTACCGCCAATCGCTGGCGCGAGTCACCGCCGACGTCGGCCGGCTTCGTGACGAGCTGTCGGCGATCCCCGGCCTGTCGGTCTACCCGACCGGCTCGAACTTCGTGCTCTTCCGGATCGAAGGCAACATGACGGCGGCTCGACTGCAGGAGCGCCTGCTGGTCGATCGGCTGATGTACGTCCGCGATTGCTCCAACAAGGTTGGGCTGGACGACCGCCACGTCCGCGTCGCCTCCCAGGGCCGGGAGGCGGACGAGCGTCTGGTCGATGCGCTACGCGACCTGATGCGCGAGGCCGGGGCCGGCTAGGGTACGGTCGTCGGAATGGGCGTCGGCGTGGGCGTCGGGGGAGCAAGCGGCGGCCACACGACCGGAACCGGGACCGAGGTGGCGGCGGGTCTCGGGTCGGGCGCCGGAGGCGTACACGTGGCGTAGACAGACACGGTCTCGTTGGCGACGTCAGATGGCCAGTTGGCGCCCCAGGATGCGAAGAACCAGCCGTCGAGGTCGCCCCCGATGGTAATGGTGAACAGCCTGGATTGCGCCCGTACCGATCCTCCCACCGTCATGAAGAGGCGGCAGCTGGCCCCGGGGAGTGACGCCACCCAGAAGCTGCCGTCGTTGCCCGCCCACGTCGGCGGCGTCGGTTGATCGACCTCGGCGAACATCTCCGGCGTTGGGGTCGGCGTTGGAACTGCCGTGGGCGACGGGGTTGCTGTGGCCGAAGGTATCGGCGTCGGCGCGCGAGACTGCCTTGCGGCAGGGCAAGCGGTTCGGATCATCGTCGGCGTCGGCGAAGGCGTGGGCGGCAGCGTCGGGCTCGAACTGGAGCTGGGGCTCGGGCTGGGACTTTGGCTCGGGCTGCCCGATATGGTCGGCGACGGACTCGGAGTCGGCATGTACCAGCAGAACGACCCGGAGGGAGTGGGGGACGCCGCAACGACCCCCGGTCGACGGGTCGCGCCGGGAGCGAGCGATTCGTCGCCGATCACCACGCCGGATGCGTTGGCTCTCGGATCGATGGTCGCGTTGGGGTCGACCTGGCCGTTCCAGTTGTCGTTGGGGTTGCCCGAGGCGCCGGGGCTGTGCGGGAAGCCGTTGTTACTGTTGTCGGGAGTGGGCAGGATGATCGAGCCCAAGGCGATACCGACGACGAGGATGGACGCCAGACAGGCCAGCAGGAAGACCGTCCTTCGGCGGTGCGTGCGTGGAGCGGTGCGTGGATGGAGGACCGGGCTCTCGATCGCCGTCTTCGATCCGGGAAAATGCGACCCAAGGCTGTGGCCCAGAGCGGTCCCGGCGTCGAGCACCGCGTCGAAACCACCGCCTATGGCCCCGGTGATCGGGTTCCGGGGCCGATCCTGGGCGGCGCGGACGATCCCCTCGTTGGAGAAGAGCGGCGCCGGCCTCGCCGGCTCGTCGATCGCCTCTACCGCTTCGTGATGGGCGCGGGTGATGCCCGGCACGTCGGGGACCGCGTCGGCCGCGTGGCCGGGAGCCCAAGACGCGGCTGATGCCGCGATTACCGGAGCGGCCGCGGGCACCGCCATTGCCGCCGCTCCGCCCGGCACTTCGGGGACGGGGCGCTTGTACTTCCTGTACGGATCGGCGGCCACGACCGGCACGACCGGGGCCTTCGGCAGAGGCTCCAGAGGCGTTCCCGCGGCGGCCTCCGGCTCGTCGGCGTGGGCCCGGGTGAGGCCGGGAACGTCGCGGCCGGGCGCGCGCACGTAACCCTCGACGGCCAGGGGCGGCTTGGCGGACTTGGGTGAGGGCTTGGGCGATGCCTTGGATGCGGCGGCGATCGCCGCACTCACCGCGCTGACGGCCGCCGCGGCGGCTGCCGATGCGGACGCCTGGTCGGAGTCGGAGGCGGGCTTCTGGCTCGCCGGCTCGACGACGGGCGCACCCTCCTGCGGGGTATCGCTATCCGGAGTCTGCCCACCTGCCATATTGCCGAACCTCGCTGTCTGGGTGCGCCGCAGAGTGTCGGCAAAAGGGAGGATCGCGCAATGGGATGATCGTCATAAAAGTAAGTAGCTCATGGTTTGGCCGTGCGGGCGCGGCTCGGGCAGATGACTCCGCAGCTTCCCTAGGCGCCGGTGCCTGCCTCGAACTGCAGCCGGGGCTCGATCGCGGGGCCGGAGACGCGCAGCCAGGCCGCATCGGCCACCGGAGCGACGATGGCGTTGGAGAGCATCCGCAGCGTGCCCGGGGCCACTTTGAGCATGGCGGAGTCGGCTCCGGCGGCAGCCCAGACCGACTCGTACTGAGCCAGGTCCTGGTCCATCAGCACGCGCACGTTGCGGCCGTATCCAAACGGCGGCAGCCCGCCCATCGAGAAGGCCGTGAGCTCGTGGACTTCTCTCGCGGTGGCGGCGCGTAGAGCGACTTCGCCGCTGACCGCGGTCAGTAGACCCAGGTCCACCTGGTTACGCCCCGACACCAGGCACACGATGGGCACGAGCCTGCCATCGGGTCGCGGAGCAACGAAGACCAGCGACTTCACGATCTGGCCGATGTGGGCATCGAGGATGGCGGCCGTCTCCTCGGGGGTGTGGGTCGAGGCGGGCAGGAGCCGGATGTCGAGCGCGACTCCCTTGCGAGAGGCAACCTCGACCACCCTCTGGATTCCGGGATGCGACAAATCGGTCACGT
>Ga0182021_10004931_pt1 | contig 15749 bp, 11 predicted proteins | sample 612E3MmetaG_FD_120493 | JGI IMG/M metagenome (GOLD analysis project Ga0182021, IMG submission 120493) | Permafrost microbial communities from Stordalen Mire, Sweden - 612E3M metaG (Illumina Assembly) | ecosystem: Environmental > Terrestrial > Soil > Wetlands > Permafrost | place: Sweden... | reverse complement strand
TTGGAGGGGACTTAGCGAACCAGATGTCGTAGGCTGCATTGTAGTTTCCACTATTGCCACCGGACCACTGGAATGTGGATTTGGCGCTCTTGATGGCGCTGATCTGCTTGGGCAAGCCGCTGTCAGTCCACGTGTTGTACGCCCCCCCGACACCAATATTGCCGTTCCCGCCGATGTAGATCGATGGGAACGAAACCACGTTGGCGCCGCCACCGCTGCCGCTGCTGACATTGATTGTGAACGAGTTGCCGACGTAGTCGAGGGCCTGGTAGGTGCTGGTCTGCTGGCCCCAGTTGTTGTTGTTGATGATGTACGTCTTGCAGTCTGTTCCAGAAACTGCAACACGCTCCGAAGACGCGTCCTTGGCCTTAGTGGCGTCCGAGAGAAGCGAGGTAGTGCCAACCGTGCCAGTCTTGGTGCCGCACGCGGCCGGCGGACCAGGGGCATCCGCCACGCTAGTTCCCGGGGCGAACCCAACCACGGTGATGTCGAATGGTTTCGGCGCGGAGGTCGTGCCAGGAACGAGGAAGGCCACCCCGCTGATGGGCTCGTTGTTGTACTTGGTGCCGGTGGTGTTCCAGCAGGTCGTGCTGAAGGAACTAAACGGCACGAAGCTCGGGCTGGTCGGTGGAATACTTGCGCACCAGCGATTGGTCGGGTCGGTGGCACCCTTGACTCCTTGAATCTGGATACGGAAGTCCGCGGGCAGCTTCGCCGCGCTCCAGTTGATTGCAATGCCGGTCGCGCCAGAGGGCATGGTTACCGCCGGTGGTCCATCTGCCGCGGGGTTGCGCTTCGAGTTGCTGCACTGCGTGGCGTCGCCCTTTGGCGTGTCGTTCAGGTCGAACCCGAGGAGAGCTACCGAGTTGTAGTCGTTGAACACGCTACCAGTGACTTGGTACGGGCCACCTTCCTTGGCAGCGGCCGTAAAATCCGCGGGCGTGACCGACGTCGTGCTGCCCGGGACGGCGGTGATGCCGGCAGGACAGTTAGACTTGCAGTCGACACCTGTCCACACGCAGCCGTGCCAATCCACGGAAGGGACGTTCCAGTCTTTGGTCGTGTACCAGCCGGGTGGATTCGCGCCGGGGTTGCCGGTGTTGCCCCCGGGGGAACCGGAAGTCCCGCCGTTGGCGCTGGAGCTACCGCCGTTGGCGCTGGAGCTACCGCCGTTGGCGCTGGAGCTACCGCCGTTGGCGCTGGAGTTGCCGCCGTTGGCGCTGGAGCTGCCGCCGTTGGCGCTGGAACTGCCACCCTTGGCGCTGGAGCTGCCGCCGTTGGAGTTGGTGGTGCCACCGTTGGCGCTGGAGCTGCCACCCTTGGCGCTGGAGCTGCCGCCGTTGGAGTTGGTGGTGCCGCCATTGGAGGCGGTGGTACCGCCGTTGGCGCTGGAGCTAGCCCCGCTGGTGCCACCCGACTGCCCTGTGTTGCCGCCGTTGCCACCGCCGCCCGAAGCGGGCGCGCATCCGACCACAAGCCCAACTGCCAAGGCCGGCATGAGGAGCAAGTGAAGAAGACTATTGCAATGTGCCGAACGGAAAGTCATTCGCGGACCTCCTTGAATCGAATTCAGAACAGTCGTGGCCCCAGAATCGGGAACCGCCGCCCCGCAGGACACCAGCGAATTAGTACCTCATCTAGCCACCGGTTACTCAAAAAAGGCAGCAACCGTGCCGCGCGGCGTCGTGTTCCCCGGCGGGCAGCGGCGCGCTTCAAAGGAAATCACGTCAGATGCGAGGTCGCGACGCCATCGGCTAGACGCCCTCATTGGCCCCCAAAGTCATGTTGCGCCCGAGGACTTTGGTGCCGGGGACAGCTCAGGGACGCTCGACAAGGCTGGCACAGCGGACACCTCCATGGGAAGCAGCGTTGGTCGAGGCAATTCGAGGCCGTTCCACCCTATTGGCGGGCGGAGATGCCAGGTTCCGTCGAGGACACAAGTCTTGGGCGTGGCCTCGGCGCACTCGTTGTCGGGGTCGGTTCCCGGCTTGACCGGGCGGCAAAGGCCGTTGCTGGCGCCGGTTCTTGCCGAGGAACACGCCTGACAGGTGCCCAAGCAGGTGCCCTCGCAGCAGACGCCATCCACGCAGTTGCCCGAAGCACAGACTGCCGTGGGGCTGCAGGCAGCGCCGGGGCCGAGCTTTGCCGAGCACATGCCGGTGTTGGCGTTGCAGTAGCTTTGCGAATTGCAGTCCGTGCTGTTGGCACAGCTTTGTCTGCAGGTGGCCCCATCCGCGGCGCAGACTAAGGAACCTGGGCAGGACGAGCCAGTGCCGGTGGTGCAGGCGCCGAGCCCGTTGCAGGTCTTGGGCGAAAGGGTGGACCCGTTGCAACTGGATCCGCAGGGCGTGCCACTGGCGCCATAGCGGCAACCGCCGCTTCCGTCGCACATCCCATCCAGGCCGCAGGTCGTCCCCGAGGCGGTGCACGCGTTGTGGGCGACCTTGCCCGCGGATACCGGCAAACACTGCCCCGAGGGCTGTCCGGTCAGATCGCTCGAGCAGGCGTAGCAGCCAGTGCAGGTGCTGTGGCAGCAGACCCCCATCCACACAGACAGGCCACGCGGCACACGATGCCCACCAGAGATCAGCGTGTCAAGGGCGCAGGATCGCTACGCCGTCTCCACTATCAAAACTCCACCCTTGCCAGTGCGCCGGTCATTTCGCCAACCACCGGCACCACGCGCACGGGGCGGCCCTCGAAGTAGAACAGCAACCCGGTAGTCACGGCGGCGGCAGCGGCTAGTGCCCCTAGCACTTCGGCTGTCACCATACGCGCATTGATCGCGTCGGCGTCGCTTGTGCTGTAGCAATACTTGTCCGGCCCGCAGGGAGATGATTTCGAGCTGTTGATCTTCGAGTACATGGCCAGGTCAGCAGCGAGGGCTCCCCCACCCAGCAGCACCGTAGCGCCGGCCGCGATCCATGTCCATGTCCTGCCCAGCCACCAGCCCTGCTTCGCGTCGCTAGGCTGCGGTGCGGGTTGGCCGCCGAAGTCTGGGCCAGACTTCGGCGCCGGGGCAGGGACTGCCGTGGGTTCCTTCTCCTCAGCAGCCTTCGGGGAGGGAATCTGCTCGTGCGCAATCTCAGGTTCCGAGGCCTTGGGGACTGTCAAGGCAGGGACTGCCGGGGCAGGCGGTTCCTGAGCAGCTTCCTGGGCGACCTTCTCTTTTTGAAGGCTGATTGTCCGTTCAAGTTGACGAATCCACGCCTCGACTCGTTCTCGGTTTGGCGCGTCTTCGGAGGCGGTTCGCAGGTACGAACGGTAGGCCGTCAGGGCCTTGTCGAGCTTGTTTGCCTGCCGATACGACTGGCCGACGTCATAGAGAAGGATCGGATCGGGTACGAGTTTGTAGGCCGCCTCGTAGAGGGATACTGCCTCGTCGTAGTGACCAAGGTTGTAGGCAGCCGTTGCCTGCTTGGTGGCAACTCGGGCAGCCTCACGCTCGTGAGTTTCAGTTGATCCGGCCCATGCCACGCGGTCGGCCAGCAGCGCCATCAACAGCCCCGTCAGAAGTGTAGTGGCTCTCAGCATCGCAATCCTTCCTGGGCGCCCACAGCGTAGACCCCGGGCTGATTTGCGTCAAAGGGTTCTCGCCGTAGTGAGACTGCCCCGCAGGTGTCCTCATGCTATCGTCGCGGTGAGGTGCTTCTCCATGCCGTTGGGCAGCCGTTATTTCGCCGGCCGGCGGCCTTCGGGCCGTGGCTTCGTCGCTTGCGTCCTTGCCGTCGCTGCTTATCTCGTCGACGGGCGAGCCTCGGCCGATGACTTGCGGTGTGGGGCGGACGCGGACTGCGTGTTGAACAGCTTCGATTGCTCGGCGTGCGGCCCCTGCCCGGATACCCCGCCGCTCGCCATGCCACCCCGGGCGTTCAAGCGCCTCGAAGAGGAATGCAAGAAGCACCCGCCCGCGCGGCTGGCTCGCCGTCCCGGAGATGCCAGGGGGCCGATGCCGGCATGCTCGCCGTGCAGGTCCAGCCTGCCTCGGACCGCCAGGCCCATCTACCGAGCCGCCTGCGTCGAAAGTCGCTGCCAGGCTGTGGTCGATTTCTATCAGGTCATCCCCCCGCCCGGCGACTTCTTGTTGCGAGGGAACACTGCGACCGCGCCGGGCGACGCCCGAACCTGTTCGAACCCAGACGACTGTGCCCTGACGAACTTCGATTGCACGACGTGTGGCCGCTGCCCAGGCAGTCCGCCGGTGGCCCTCAACGGGCAGGCGCTGGTCGATCTGGAGGCGAAGTGTCGCAAGCATCCGCCGGCCCGTCTGGACCCCAAGCCAAGGCAGGCGACCCCGCGGCCCAAGTGCGCCAAGTGCCCACCGGTTGACCCCAAACGCCCGGTTCCATGGTTCCGCGTCGACTGCATAGATGGGCACTGCCAGGTCATCCCGGAGCCTCCGCGCGAACAGAAGGACCCGGAAAACTGAGTGCCAGTCATCGAAAAGACAGAAGGGCAGACCCCCGTGCGCTTGGGCGCGTTGGCGGTGGGGTTCTTGGTGGTCTTGCTGTACCTGCCGGCGCTGGGGAACGGCTTCGTCAACTGGGACGACGACGTCTACGTCACCAGCAATCCGCAGGTCAGGAGTATCGCCCCTTCTTCACTGTTGCGGGCGTTCACCCATATCCATGCTGCCAGCGGCAACTGGCACCCGCTGACTATGGTCTCGCATGCCGCGGACTATGCAATCTGGGGCCTGCGCCCGTTTGGACATCATCTGACCAGCATCCTGCTGCACGGGTTCAATGCGGCGTTGGTTGTCCTTCTGGCCGTGCGCCTGCTGCGGGCGCGCGGCCGCGCGCGGTCGCGGCAAGGGATGCTCGTGGCGGGACTGGTGGCGGGGCTGCTCTTCGGCCTGCATCCCCTGCACGTCGAGTCCGTGGCTTGGGTATCGGAGCGCAAAGATCTGCTGGCAGCGCTCTTCTATCTCTTGGGCGTGCTCAGCTACATGCGCTACGCGGAGCACGCGGCGGGCGTGGTCGGGCTGGGGAAGGACCAGCGCTATCTGACGACACTCTTGTGTTTCGTCCTGGCGCTGTTGAGCAAACCCATGGCGCTCAGCTTTCCTTTTGTTCTGCTGATCATCGACTGGTACCCACTGGATCGGCTGAAGAGTGCGGGTGTGCGCCGGATTCTGGTGGAGAAGATCCCCTTCTTGCTGCTGGATCTGGGGCTGGCCGCGGTGACCGTGCTGGCACAGAGGGCGAGCGGTGCGTTCCGGCCGCTGGCCGAGGCGACCCTGGGAACCAGGGCGCTGGTGGCGACCAGGGCGGCAGCCTTCTACCTCGCCAAGACGGTGCTGCCCACAGGCCTGCTGCCCTTCTATTCGTATCCCGCGCATGCGTCGTTCTGGTCTTGGGAGTTCGGCGTTCCGGTTGCGGTGATGACAGCGGCGGTCTTGGGATGCCTGGCGACGGCGAAGAAGCACCCGGTGTCGGCGGCCGTACTGGCCTGCTACGGAGTCGTGCTCTTGCCGGTCTTGGGCATCGTTCAGATTGGGCCCCAGGCGATGGCCGACCGTTACACCTACCTGCCCAGCGTGTCGCTGGTTGCTTTGGTCGGCGCCGGCGCGGGCTTCCTGTGGGACAGGCACGCGGTCGACTCCCATCGGTGGAAGAGGGTCATCGCCGCAACGGCTGCGCTGCTCTTGCTCGGCCTGCTGTCGTGGCAGTCAGTGCGACAGATGGGCGTTTGGCGAAACAGCGAGACCCTCTGGAGCCGGGTTCTTCGATACGAGCCATGGAACACCGAGGCCCACAACAATCGCGCGTCCTACTACTACGATCGGGGCGAATACGAAAAGGCCTTGGCGGACTACGACGCGGCCCTTAGCGTGCAGCCCTTGTTGGGCAGTGCGCACGCCACCAAACGCAGGTCCGCCTACTTCAACGACCGCGCCATCACCTATGTGCGCCTTGGCCGATACGCCGAGGCCCTCGCCGACGAAAGCGAAGCGATAGGGCTGAGGCCCACGGACGCGAGCTACTACTTCAACCGCGGGAACATCCACTTTCTGACCGGCCACTACCCGGAAGCCCGCGACGATCTTGATCGCGCCATCGCGGCGTCGCCGGTGCTCAATCCGGTCTACTTCCAGAGACGCGGGCTGGTGTATCGGCGTCTTGGGATGGAGGACAGGGCGCTGGAAGACATGAAGCGTGCCCAGCTTCTGCGATCCGCGCCGCAGCCGCCGTGAGGAAGAGCCCGCGCTAATGCGGCTCGGGGCCGCCTGGTTCGCGCAACTGTTCGAGCACGCTTTCTTCCAGCAGATCTTCCATGGTCTGGCCGCCGTAGCGAGCCGCGATGCGATCGTCGTACTCGTCGGCCACGAAGGCGAAGTCGCGGATGGTCTCCAGGAACTCCTCGCGCGAGGCCAGCTCACGGTCGACCAGGGTGTAGCAAAGGATCACGGCCTCACCGGCCCGCACGTAGGCGAACGATCCGAAGCGCAGCACCGCATTAAGCTCCAACAGTTCGAGGGCCAACGGCGCCTCCATGCACACGCCCTTGACCAACTGGGCGGCCAGGCGAATCACGGCGTGGTCTTTCCACGGGTGCACGCGAATCATCACGCGCGACGATCCCTGCTTGATGACGAAGAAGCCATCCTCGACCTTGCGGTAGGCGGGGTTGTCCCCCAGCATCTTTTCGATTCTCTGGCTGGACGCCTGCACAGCCGCTTTGGCACGCGCCTTACGTTCGGGCATACATGATCGGTAGCACGAAGGCCGGCCTTTGCGAAGCCCCCTGTGCAGCCCCCCCTGTGCTGGTCAGCCCTGGCCCGGTTCACGCCGGTCGTCGCGCGAGATGCCGAGTGCCCGCATCTTCTTGTGCAGGTTGGTGCGCTCGATATCGAGGACCTGGGAGGTGCGTGAGATATTCCAGCCGTTCTCATCCAACTTGGAAAGGATGTACTGCCGCTCGACCAGATCGCGCAGCTCGCGCAGGGGCAGGGTGCGCGTCTCGGGCGGCAGGTCCAAGGCGGCCACCGCGCGCTCGGGTCGGTTCTTGCGCGAAACCTCGGCTACGATTTCCTCCGGCAGATCGCCCACGCCGATGGCGTCTTCGGACAGGATGACCAGACGCTCGATCACGTTGCGCAGTTCGCGCACGTTCCCCGGCCACTCGAAGCCGGCGAGCACGGCCAGCGCCTCGGGCGTGATCGGCTTCTCCTTGAGGCCGTTTTCCCGCGCGCACTGCTGCACGAAAGCCTGGCAGAGCAAGGGAATATCATCGCTGCGTTCACGCAACGAGGGAGCCCGCAGGGGCACCACCGCCAAGCGGAAGTAGAGATCCTCGCGAAAACGGCCCGCCGCAACCGCTGCGGTCAGGTCTTGGTTGGTGGCAGCCAACACACGCACGTCAACCTTCAGCGTCTGCTCGCCGCCCACGCGCGTCAGCTCCCCTGACTGCAGCACGCGCAGCACCTTGGCCTGCGCAGTCAGGCTCATGTCCCCGATCTCGTCGAGAAAGATGGTGCCCCCGTCGGCAATTTCGAACAGCCCCTTCTTGCGAGCCGCCGCACCGGTGAAGGCCCCGCGCTCGTGGCCGAACAGCTCGGATTCGATGAGGTCAGGCGGAATGGCCGCGCAGTTCACCTTGACGAAGGACCGCTCCGCCAGCGCGCTTTCGCGGTGGATGGCGCGCGCAATCAGCTCCTTGCCGGTGCCCGATTCGCCGGTGATGAGCACGCGCGTGCGTGTGGGCGCCACCTTCGCGATTTGCGAAAACAGCGCGGTCATGGCCGCGCTCCTGCCCACCATCTCCCAGCGGCCCTCGGTCAGCGCGCGCAGGCCCGCCACCTCGCCCGCCATGGCCCGGCGTTCGAGCGCGTTGCGCAGGGTGACCATCAGGCGTTCGCGATCGATCGGCTTTTCGAGGAAATCATATGCGCCGGCCTTGGTGGCGCGTACGGCATCGGCCAGGGTTCCGTGGCCCGAAATCATGATGACCCCAGGGGCGGGCAGGGAAGGGGCACTGGCGGCTTCGTCGCCCTTGGCCTTCTTCAGCGACTCCAGCAGGTCCAGGCCCGAGATGCCGGGCAGTTGCACGTCGAGCAGGATCACGTCCGGGGCGACCTCAGGCAGGCGCGCCAACGCCTCTTCACCACTTGCGGCCTCTTCGACGGCATAGCCCTCGCCTTCAAGCACCATGCGCACGGTTCGGCGGATGTTCTTCTCGTCGTCGACGATCAGGATGGTCGCGGTCATAGGTTTGGCCCATGAATCTACCGCGTGAATGAACGGCGGGTATCGACTTCTTTCGCTCGCAAGGCCTGGTCGGGCAACAACACGGAGTAGTCCACGATGCGGATGGGCACACCCCCTTCGCGGGCCACGCGCGCTTTTTCCTGCTCGATCCAGTCGAGGATTCGCGGCAAGGCATGCACGGCGGCCAGGTTCTTGTCATGCAGGAGCAAAATCACAGGAGCGGTGGCGCGGGCCAGGAGGTTGGTGACATAGGCGACGATCGCGTCCTCGCTGTTGCCCCGCCATTCCCGCGGGTCCGCATTCCAGCCCACCTGGGTGAGGTCGCGCTCAGCCAGTGCCCGATCGAGCGATCGGCAACGGGCGCCGTAGGGGGATCGAAAGAGCAGCGGCCGCACGCCCGTGGCGTAGGTGATGATCTCGGCGGCGCGGTCGACTTCTTCGGCCAGGGCGCCTGGGTTCTGGCAAAGATCCTTGTGGTTCATGGTGTGGTTTCCCACGTGGTGCCCATGCACCACCAGACGGCGTAGAAGATCACGCCGCGCCAGATCCTCGGGCCGGTTGCGCACGATGTGCTGGCCCATGACGAAAAAGACCGCTTTCAATTTGCGGCGCTCGAGTTCGTCCAGAACCAGCGGCGTCCCCTGCAAGTCCGGGCCGTCGTCGAAGGTGAGCAGGATCAGGCGCTCAGCGGGCCCGTGCGCCGCCGCGGCGGGAGCTTCACCCGGCAGCGGAACCAGGTAGCGCGGGAAGCTCGGGGGAGACGTGGACGGTGGCACCTGCGCGCCTGGCTCGCGCCCGGCGCCCTGGCGCAGATCGGCAGGCTGGCTCGCAACCTCGCTCTGTGGGTCGAGCCCCGAAGCGGCCAAGTACTGACGTGGTGCCCGGTGCTTGGGCAGCACTTCCCCACCGCTAGCCGACAGGCACAACGGCGCCATAATCGCGAAGAGAACAAAGATTCTTCGCACCACGATCCGCAAAGATCATATCAAACGGCGGATCGCCCCGCTCCTTTAGCGCGCCCTGGCGCGCCACGTTGCTAGAATGGAATCTCGTCGTCCCCCGCCGGCGGCGGAGGAGCGCCCGTGTCGTTGGGCTCGCTGGGGGGCGACTGGTTCTCCTCGCCCCAGCCCTGGCGGGCGCCTCCCGAGCGCCGGCCACCGCCGCCATTCTCAGCCCCCGCAGCGCCGCCCAGGAAGACCACGCGCTCAGCGACCACCTCGGTGCTGTAGCGCTTCTTGCCCTCCTTGTCGTCCCAAGAACGAGTCTGCAGCCGGCCCTCGACGTAGACCATGCGGCCCTTTGACAGGAACTTGGAGCAGTTCTCGGCCTGCTCGCCCCACACGTTTATGCGGTGCCACTCGGTCTTTTCCTGCTTCTGGCCGCTCTTGTCCTTCCACACCTCGTTGGTCGCGACGCTCAAATGGCAGACCGGCCGGTTGCTCGGCGTGTACTTGAGTTCGGGATCAGCCCCGAGATTTCCAACCAGTATGACTTTGTTGACGCTGCCCATGTGTTTCTTGCCTCCTTGCCTTGGCGGCCCTGAGTTTGTTCTTTCATCTTCCAGGCGGGGGGTCAATCACCACCTCGCCCGGCGTATGAGAGTATCGGCAAGCAGGTCTTCAGGTTTCGTGCCTTGGCCAAGATATAGTGTCTTTCTTCATGGCGATTTCGACTTTGGGCGTCTTCGTTGCCGTAGTCGCTGCCGCGACAGGGCCGTCTGCGCGTGGTCCAGTAGCTGACTTGGCGCGCGGCTTTGTGGCCCTGCGCGCGGGCAACTACCACGAATCGGCACGCGCGCTTGATGGGCTAGCGCCAAGGCTGCCGCACAACCGGAACTATGCCCTGTACCTGCTCGGTGAAAGCCTTTTCTACGACGGCTCTTACGCAAGGGCCCGCGCCGTCTTCTCCGAACTTGCCAAGCTACACCCCTCGCGCTTTTCCGGCATCGCGGCCTGGCGCGTGGCGGACTGCCAGTGGATGCAGGGCCAGCAAAGTGAAGCCGCGGCCGCGTACCGGCAGTTGTTGGCCGGGAAGACGCCGGGCACGGATCCGGTGGTGGCGCGTTTTCGTCTGGCGGAATCCCTTGCCGAGAGAACGGGCTCGAAGCGAGGACTCGCTGAGCCGGAATCGCGTCGCCTTGACCTGGAGGCGGGTCGGCTGTACCGCGAGATCCACATCGACTCTCCCGCCCACCCGCTAGCTGCCGAAGCGCTCAAGCGGGAAGCCTCGATGTCTCTCCTTGCCACGCCTGAGCCCGCGGCGCTCTCGCCAGAAGAACGGCTTCGTCGGGCTGACAAGCTGGCCGACGGTCGCGACTACCAGGCCGCACTCGACGAACTGGCCCTGTTGCCCGCGGCGCTGCCCGCGGCGCTGGCGACTGAGCGCGACTTCGCCCTGGGCATGGCCAAGTACAAGATGAGGCGCGACTATGCCGGCGCAGCGGCGCTGCTGCAGAAGGTGGCACTGGAACTGGCCGGCGAGCGAGCGGCCTTTGCGGCGTTTCACGGTGCGCGTGCGCTTTCCCGCATTGAGCGCAACGACGAGGCCATCGCCAGCTATCGTCAGGTGGTCGAGCGCCACCCCACTTCGAAATGGGCGGCCGAAGCCCAGTTCCGCTCGGGCTGGCTGGAGGTCAATCGCGGTCGTTTCCGCGAGGCCCTGCCTGGCCTGCAGGCCACCCTGGCGCGCTATCCGCACAGCCCGTTTGCCGACGACGCTGCCTGGTATTCCGCGCTGGCGCACCATCTGCTTGGCGAGCCGGTGCAAGCCCTGCGCGCCCTCGACCAATACGAGCGCCTTTCGCAGAAGAACAACGATGCGGCTCTGCGCGTGCGCTACTGGCGGGCGCGTTTTGCCGCCCAGGCAGGCCTTGCCGACGAATCGCGGCGCAACCTGCTTGAGTGCGTGCACCACGCGCCCCTCGGCTACTACGGCCTTCTGGCAGCGGCACGCCTGCGCGCAGCGGGCGAAAGAGTGACGATCGAACTGCCAGCCTTCGCCTCGACCGCGCCAGAAGGCAAGGCCAAGTCGGCGAGCGATCCGGTGCTGGAACGTGCCCGGGAGTTGCTCCAGGCTGGACTCGACGTGGAAGCGGGCGATGAGCTGGGGCGGGCAGAAGCCAGCGTGCTGCAACGACTTGGCAAAACCCGCGGAACTGCCTTGCTCCTGCAAGACTATCCGCGCATGCGCGCCTTCCACCAGGCGCTTCACCTGGCCGAGAACCAAGGCACCTCGGCCCTGGTCTCGGCACCGACCGGGCCCGCGCGCCTTTTCTGGCAAGCCGCCTATCCGCGCGCCTTCCGGGACATGGTGGAACCGCTGGCGGCGGCCGCTGGCACACCCGACCTGTTTGTCTACGCAGTCATGCGCAAGGAGTCGTCATTCCTGCCTCACGCGCTCTCGCCTTCGGACGCGCGCGGGCTGCTCCAGCTGATACCGACCACGGGTCAGGAGATCGCCAAGCACCTGGGCGTGCCTCTCTTCACCGACGAGCTTTTTGACCCCGAGGTCAACATCCGCGTCGGCGCCGCGTACCTGGGCGGGCTTCTCAAGGGATTCGGCGGGCAGATCGCGCTGGCCGCGGGCGCGTACAACGCCGGCTCGCACGCCATGAGGCGCTGGTGCGACCAATGGGGGAGCCGACCGCTCGATGAATTCGTGGAGCTGGTCACCTACGATCAGGCCCGCGAATACATCAAACGCGTGCTGGCTGTCTATGCGCACTATCGCTGGCTCTACGACGAGCCCTTCGAGCTGTCGCTTGCGGTCAATCCTCACTACACGAACGACGGCATCAACGACTGACGGTGGCGGCCGCCAGGCTGCCCTGTGGTAGACCTGCGGCCCATGCAAGCTTCGATTCTGGTTCTGCCCGGCGACGGCATCGGGCCCGAGGTTACCGCCGAGGGAACCCGCGTGTTGCGCGCTGTCGGCGCGAAGTTCGGCCACGCCTTTACCCTCACCGACGGACTTCTGGGCGGCCTGGCCATCGATCGCACCGGAACCGCCATGCCCGCCGAGACACTGGCCATGGCGCGCGCAAGCGACGCCATTCTGCTGGGCGCGGTGGGCGGTCCCAAGTGGGACGATCCCTTGGCCGACGTGCGGCCCGAGCAGGGCCTTCTGGCGATTCGGCGCGAGCTGGGGCTTTACGCCAACCTGCGGCCAGTCACCATCCACCCCAAGCTGGTTGGCGCCTCGACCCTGCGACCCGAGGTTCTGCTGGGCGTGGATCTGCTGGTCGTGCGCGAGCTGATCGGCGGAATCTATTTTGGCGAAAAGACGCGCGAGCCAGATCGCGCCAGCGATCTGTGCGTCTACACCAGCGACGAGGTTCGCCGCGTGGTCCGGCGCGCTTGCGAGTTGGCGCGCGGCCGGCGCAAGAAGCTCACCTCGGTGGACAAAGCCAACGTGTTGGAAAGCTCGCGCTTGTGGCGCCGGATTACCGACGAGCTGGTGCGCAGGGAATACCCGGACCTGCAGCTCGAACATGTGCTGGTCGATGCCTGCGCCATGTATCTGGCGCGGCGCCCGGCCAGCTTCGACGTGATCGTGACCGAGAACATGTTCGGCGACATTCTCACGGACGAAGCCTCGGTGCTGGCCGGATCCATGGGCCTTCTGCCCTCGGCTTCGCTGGGCGACGGTCCACGCGGACTGTACGAGCCCATCCACGGCAGCGCACCCGACATCGCGGGCCGCGGGATCGCCAATCCCTACGCCACCATCTTGAGCGTGGCCCTGCTGCTGCGCTACTCGCTGGGGCTGGAGAAGGAAGCCGCGGCCGTCGAGGCTGCGGTGTCGCGCGCCATCGATCGCGGCGTGCTCACCGCCGACGTGGCGCCGCCGGGGACCGCTGCGGCGACCACGGTGCAGGCCGGTCAGGCCGTGGTCGACGGGTTGTAGTCTTTCCGCGGGCGATTCGGCGAGCGTCGGTAACAAAGGGGCGGGACCGCGGGGGATCCCGCCGGGCAGGACCTGGTGGTCAGTTCGGACCCGACCGGTGGGTCGCTAGTCTGTGTAGAAGAAGAGAAACCCGACCGCCGTGATGCTCGTGGTGTTGTCGAGGGACAGGCTCATGCCCCAGGCGTCGCCCGTCTTGCTGTAGGTCAGGAGATTGTCGGAGACCCCGATCCCCATCGAGAACCACTTGGTGAAGAAGTGCTCCACACCCGCAAAGAGGGGCAGCGTGATACCGATGGTCATGTCGTTGGGCGGCGGGAGCGGAGCTCCGGTTGTCGTGGTCGGCGCCGCTTCGACGCTGCTCCCAGCCCACTTCTGAAACGCCAACCCGAGACCTCCGCCGATGGTGAGCCGGGTCGAGGTGGTCTTCCACGGACAGTAGAGAAAGACCACATTGGGGTCGAGCGCCCAGTTCGCGTCGACTCCTTTCACCTTGTACATCTTGAGCCGCAGCATCGGCACAATCGAGAGTGAATCGTTGAACCAATACCTCACATAAAGCGAGTTGTTTGGTGAGATTGAGACAAGCGACGTCGTGGCGGTCTGGGCGCCGACACCGACGCCGAACCCCCACTGCCCCGACATGTCGTCAGGGCCCAGCGCTTTCGGGGCGACGGCCGGCGCGGTCGACGGAATGGGCGCCTCGGGCGCCACCATGGGCGGCGGGGCGGGCATGGTTGGTGGCGCGGGCGTCTCCATGGTGGGCACGGCCGGCGCCGCGACTGGGGCCTGGAACTGGGCATGGGCCGACCCCAGCACGCCGAAAAACGCCACCATGGTCAAGCCTGCAACTAGTTTTCCTTTGAGCTTGTTCATCAAGTAGTTCCTCCCGATAGTGGCCAGAATCTGGCTGGTTCTTGGATGCACCGGCTTTCATGCCGGCTGCGGGCAGGATGGTCGCCCGAAGTGCCCGTCTTGTCATCTTCTCTTTGTGGGTACGCGACGCGGCATCTGTTCGGGATTGGCGGATCCGTGAAGTGGAAGATCTGGCGCGAGCGGCGACGCCGGTTTCGCGCGTACAATCGCCGTTCATGCGCGGCGCCTTGCTTTGCCTGCTCTTGCTCCTGCCGGCTTCGGCCGCGGCGTCGGGCTATGCCGACCTCGGGAAACTGGAACGGGAAGGGGTGGACGACGCACTCGCCCTACGCGCTCTGACCCTCGATCCCGAGCCGCAGGGGAAGATCATCGCAACAATCCAGGTGGTGAACCTGGACGTGTTTCTGGCCCGCGAACGAGTCCCGTTGGTTTGGGCCAACATCTTCCACCGAACCACACGCGAGCACCACGTCCGGCGTGAGTCACTTCTGCAGGCCGGCGATCGCTACGACCAGGATCTGGTCGAGGAAACCACACGCAATCTGCAGGATCCCACGCTCTCCAACGTCGTGGCTGTCCTGCCGGTGAAATCCGCGACGCCAGGGATGGTCGACGTGCTCATCGTGACCCGCGACGTGTGGAGCCTGCGCTTCAACCAGGATTTCGAGGCCGAGCAGAACCAGCTCATCTACTTCACCGCCTCGCTCTCGGAGAACAACCTGTTCGGTTGGCGCAAGTACGTGGCCGCCGTATTCGTGATGAACCAAGGCGAGATGGCGTTCGGGCCCCGGTATGTCGATCCCAATATCCTGGGCACGCGCCTCAAGCTGGAAGCGGCTTTCTCTTGGATCTGGAAGCGCGAGACCGGCGAGATCGCCGCCGGCCCGCAAGAAGGCTCCTCGTCGCGCTTTCACCTGGAGTATCCGCTTTGGTCGCTCGCCCGCCGCTGGGGTGCTGCCGCGGATTTCAGCCACGTCGATGGTGTGGTCCGCGGCTTCTGCGGCACGCAGCTTCGCCAGTTTCCGCTGGACGATGGGCCCCACAACGCCTGCGACCCGATGCCCACAACCACAGCCCCGGACGCGCCCCCGGTGCCGTGGGTCTACCGGGTGAGGAAGATGAACACCAGCGCGACGGTCACCCGCTCGTTCCCCAGACCTTCGGTCATCCAGCGCGTATCCGCCGGCCACGAACTCGCGCTGGCACGTCCGTCGTTCACGTCCGACTTTCCCTACCCCGAAGGCTCGCCCCAGCGGGACCAGTTCTCCCGTGAGGTTTTTCCCCTGTCGGAACGAGTGGCGGACCTGTTCCTGCGCTACGAACTGTTCACGCCCCGCTACCGGACCTTTCGCGACCTCGACACCTTTGATTTTCGCGAGGACATCCGGCTCGGGCCCTACCTGTCGCTCAAGGCCGGCCAGGCCGGTGCCTGGGTGGGATCGCAAAGCGATCTCACTCTCTTTCAAACATCGGTCAACCTGGTGGAGGACGCCCTGGGCGGGCTGCAGAGCGTGGGCGGCTCATGGGAGGCTCGCGTGGTCGGCGGCGAGGTGACGGACCAGCTTGTCCGGGGCCGGGTCACCTTGGCCACGCCTGTGCTGGCGCGCCTGCTGCGCGTGGTGGCGACGGCCAACCTGGGTCTGTTCTACCGCAACACCCGCAAGCGCTACTTCTCGGTGGGCGGCGACAGCGGCGGGGACAACTATCCGGAGGACGCCAACAGCAGGCTGGGGGCCTATGACAACGTCCTGCGCGGCTATC
>Ga0182021_10004930_pt1 | contig 15749 bp, 15 predicted proteins | sample 612E3MmetaG_FD_120493 | JGI IMG/M metagenome (GOLD analysis project Ga0182021, IMG submission 120493) | Permafrost microbial communities from Stordalen Mire, Sweden - 612E3M metaG (Illumina Assembly) | ecosystem: Environmental > Terrestrial > Soil > Wetlands > Permafrost | place: Sweden... | reverse complement strand
GACATCATCGCCCTGGTTTACGGCGACAAGTCGGTTAAAAATAATACACCTCACAAACTTCGGCATCGTACTAACCTAACCATGAACCATAGCGGCATAGCGGGGTTTTAAGATTCATCAACCGCCATCCGGCACTTTGCACAAATACCATGCACTTCGATAGCCTTGCTATGCACGGTAAAACCGGCTTGATTGAACTCTTGAGACAACGCCGACATCACATCGGGAGCGGAACGTTCGTCGATTTCTTCGCAGAGTTTGCAGATCAACAGTAATTGTTCATGTTGCTGGCCGGAACAACGGCAACCGACAAAGGCATTGAGGCTTTCCACCCGGTGAATCAGGCCTTGTTCAATCAAAAAGTCCAGGGCGCGATAAATAGTCGCCGGTTTTGCCGCCTGCTGCAGGGGTTTGAGCCTATCCAGCAACTCATAAGCTTTAACGGCTTTATGACTTTCCCAGATCAAGGCCAACACCTGATGCCGGATCGGCGTTAATTGCACGCCGCGTTCAAGGCACAAATGCTCGGCAACACTCAGCGCTTCGCTGATGCATTCGCGATGATTATGTGCCAAAGCGTAGGGATCGGGTTGGGCGTAAGTGGTCATTGCAGAGTCGGCTTCCTTGGGTCGAAAGCAATAGTATAACATTTAGCCAAGGCGGGCAATCCGCTCACAGCCCAATCATAAGTTGTTATTTAAAACCATCCCGCTTAAACTTTTCCAGCTGTTTGTTAAACCCTTTCCTATCGAACAGAAAATATAAAAATACCAACAAAAACGGCCATAACAATAGGCCCACTATCTTAAATGCCGTACCCATATCCATGATAACTCCTCGTATTAGATGTTAAGAACTACATGATAACATTGAACAACCCGCCCGTTGCCTAGCCCAATCGGGACGTTTTTCGGCAAAAGCCGCGTTGCCCGGTTGTTCGTTGTATGGATCGCGCAAGCAATCCAATAATTCATTAACCCCGGTAAAATCGCCTTGTTCGGCTTGGTCTATTGCGAGTTGAGCCAGGTAGTTGCGTAGCACGTACTTAGGGTTGACGGCGTTCATACGCTCGCGCCTGACGTCATCAGAGGTGCCATCCTGTTGCACGCGCTTGATATAAGTTTTAAGCCACGCAATTAAGCGGCTTTTGTAGTCGGCGTTGAGTTGTTCCGGCACATAATAAGCCGCCGATAACGGCGCTATCAACGCGTCGTCGCTGACATCATACTGAGTTGAAATCAGCGCCAGTTGCCGGTAAAAAATCGTCATATCGGTTTCAACCAGTTCCAATAAGCTTAACAATTCTGTATATAAATCCTTATCCGTCGGCAAGGTCGTCAGGCCCAGCTTATCCGCCATCATGGCCTGCCAATTTTGTTCAAAGGTTTGCTTATAAACATTCAAGGCCTGTTGCAACGGTTCTACCTGCTCAATGAGCGGATAAATCGCATTCGCCAATTGCCCCAGGTTCCAGAACGCGATTTGCGGCTGGTTGCCGTAACGGTAACGACGATTTTCGGCGTCGGTGGTATTAGGTGTCCAGTTGGGATCGTAATTTTCCAGCCAACCGTAAGGGCCGTAATCAATGGTAAGTCCTAATATCGACATATTGTCGGTATTCATTACGCCATGCACGAAACCGACGCGCTGCCAATGCACGATCATTTCCGCTGTCCTGCGGCACACTTCAGCAAACCAGTCGATGTAAACGGCGGGTTCAGGCTCGCCCAAATGCGGAAAATCCGTGCGTATCGTGTAGTCCGCCAGTTGTTTCAGCACGGTCATATCGCCGCGTGCATTTAAAAGCTGAAAATTGCCGAAACGGGTGAACGACGGCGCCACCCGGCAGACGACAGCGCCCGGCTCGGCTTGGGGATTGCCGTTATAAAACATATCCCGGATAACCGATTCTCCCGTCAGCATGAGACTTAATGCCCGCGTGGTGGGTACTCCTAAATGAAACATGGCTTCGCTGCATAAAAATTCGCGCACCGATGAGCGCAATACCGCCAAACCGTCCGCCGTTCTGGAATAAGGCGTAGGCCCTGCACCTTTGAGCTGTAATGCCCAGCGTTCACCTTTAGCATTGACCACCTCACCCAAATTAATCGCGCGACCATCACCAAGCTGGCCTGCCCAGCTGCCAAACTGGTGGCCGCCGTAACAGGTCGAGTATGGCGCCATACCGGCAGATAGGCGGTTACCGGCAAATACCTGGGCGAAATCGTCAGCTACGCAGGCCTCTTCAGTTAAATCCAATAATGCAGCAACCTCTTGGGAATAGGCGACTCTTTGCGGGTTTGCAACCGGGGTAGGCTCTACCCGCGAATAACAAGCACCGAAAACCTGACGGCGATGATTGCCGGCTTCGGCATCTGCGGGCAGTTCGCGGATATAGCGATTATCGAAGTTCAAGTCATCAAGCTTGGTTATTTTTGCGTGTGCATTCATGGATATAGATATTTTTTATAGAATGGAAATAAAACTTTAAGCCTGTCGCTAGGAGGCTGTCCGAGAATAGAAACATAGCTATTTATACAGGGAAAATCTTTAAGATAAAACCCGCATTTTGTATCTGTTTATGTCTTTTTTACATGAAATATTACTTATGCTATGCTAAAGGGTACATTTTACAGACACAGTGGCGGACGTGTTTCGTTTTAAGGAACGGAATCGACAGAAGAGAGATGACCATGACCGAATCAATCAGTGCGGAAGCAACCGTACAGGAAGTAATAAATACCCTTAAAAATAAACCCGGCGCACTTTTACCTATTTTACATGGTATTCAGGATGCGCTGGGCTATATCCCTACCGACAGTGTTCCGGCCATCGCTCGGGGCTTGAATCTGTCCCGCGCTGAAGTGCATGGCGTCATCAGTTTTTACCATTATTTCCGTGACACCCCGCCGGGCAAACAGACTATTCATCTTTGCCGCGCCGAATCCTGCCAGGCCATGGGCGGCAAGCTATTGGAACAGCATGTAAAAACGCGCTTAGGCATCGATTTTCATGAAACCACAGCAGACGGCAAATTCTCGCTGGAGCCGGTTTATTGCCTAGGCAACTGCGCTTGTTCACCGGCGATGCAAATCGGTAAAGAAATTTATGGACGCGTGTCAACAAACAGTTTTGACGCTATTATCGATGAAACGGAGCAACTGGCATGAGCATCACTCTTTATGTACCCTGTGATTCCAGCGCCGTATCGCTGGGCGCCGACCGTATCGCTACGGCGATAGCTAAAGAAGCGCAACAACGCGGTATTGCTATTAATTTGATACGCAACGGCTCCAGAGGCTTGTATTGGCTGGAGCCTTTGGTCGAAGTGATCACCGAAGCAGGCCGAATCGCCTACGGCCCGGTGCAGGTCAGTGATGTCGTCAGCCTGTTTGATGCGGATTTCCTGCACGGCGGCGCGCATAAGCTGGCGCTGGGAGTCATCGAAGAGCTGGATTATTTAAAAAAACAACAACGTTTAACCTTTGCCCGTATCGGCAAGACCGATCCCGTCAGTCTCGACGACTATCTTAATAACGACGGCTATCGCGGTTTAAGCAATGCCTTAAAGCTGCCGCAGGCGGATATTGTTAAAGCCGTGACGGATTCCGGTTTGCGCGGACGCGGCGGCGCGGCTTTCCCTACCGGCATTAAATGGAATACGGTGCTCAACACACCATCTGCACAAAAATACATCATCTGTAATGCCGACGAAGGCGATTCCGGCACATTTTCCGATCGCATGGTGATGGAAGGCGACCCTTTTGTCTTAATCGAAGGCATAACTATCGCTGGTTTAGCGGTAGGCGCGACACAAGGTTATATTTATTTGCGCGTAGAATACCCGCACGCCCATAAGGCGCTGAATGCGGCTATCGAAAAAGCTTATGCGGCAGGATTCTTAGGCGATGATATACAAGGCAGCGGCAAAGCCTTTCATCTCGAAGTCCGCTTAGGCGCAGGCGCTTATATCTGCGGCGAAGAAACGTCATTAATGGAAAGTCTGGAAGGCAAACGCGGCTTGGTGCGTTTTAAACCGCCACTGCCCGCCATCAGCGGCTTGTTCGGACAACCTACCGTCGTCAATAACGTTATTTCTCTGGCATCGGTGCCTATCATTCTCGATAAAGGCGGCGATTATTACCGCGATTTCGGCATGGGCCGTTCGCGCGGAACGTTGCCCTTACAATTGGCGGGCAATATCAAACACGCAGGTCTGGTTGAGCTAGCCTTCGGTTTGACGCTACGTGAACTGCTGTATGACTTCGGCGGCGGCTCGGCATCGGGACGACCCATTAAAGCCGTACAGGTCGGCGGCCCATTAGGCGCGTATTTGCCTGAATCACAATTCGATACGCCTTTGGACTACGAAGCTTTTGCCGCAAACTGGACGGTATTGGGACATGGCGGCGTAGTCGTTTTTGATGACACGGCCGATATGGCCGCATTGGCTCGTTACAACATGGAATTTTGCGCTATAGAATCCTGCGGTAAATGCACGCCTTGCCGCATCGGTTCCACCCGTGGCACAGAAGTCCTGGATGAGATTATCAAAGGACACGAACTTAATAAAAACATCCCGCTGTTACGCGATCTTTGCAACACTTTACTTAACGGCTCGCTTTGTGCATTGGGCGGTATGACACCGTATCCCGTATTGAGCGCGTTAAATCATTTTCCCGAAGATTTCGGCGTCAATGATAAATCCAACGCAGTCTGATAACGACACGAGGACACCATCATGAGCATCAATAAAGAACAAGATTTCGGCACTCCTGCCAGCGTATCAAGTCAATTAGTCACGCTGGAAATTGACGGCTTTCAGGTCACCGCACCCGTTGGCACATCTATCATGCGGGCGGCGGCAAGCATCGGCATAGAAATCCCTAAATTATGCGCCACCGACAGTATCGAGCCGTTCGGCTCCTGTCGGCTATGCGTGGTGCAGATTGAAGGCGGGCGAGGCATGCCTGCTTCCTGCACTACGCCGGTCGCGGAAGGCTTGAAAGTCGTTACCCAAAACCAAAAACTGGCCGATGTACGTCGCGGCATTATGGAACTGTACATTTCCGATCACCCGCTGGATTGCTTAACCTGCTCAGCCAACGGCGATTGCGAACTGCAAGACATGGCGGGCGCGGTGGGTTTGCGCGAAGTGCGTTACCATCCTGTGGAAACGCACCTGAATGCGGTTAAAGACGAAAGCAATCCCTATTTCAGCTTCGATCCCAGCAAATGTATCGTGTGTTCGCGTTGCGTCAGGGCTTGCGAAGAAACCCAAGGCACTTTTGCGTTAACCATTGATGGTCGCGGCTTTGATTCCAAAGTATCGCCCGGTCAAAACCAGGGTTTTATGGATTCCGAATGCGTTTCCTGCGGTGCCTGCGTACAGGCTTGCCCGACCGCAACCTTAATGGAAAAATCGGTCATCGATCATGGCCAGCCGGAACATGCCATCGTCACCACCTGCGCCTATTGCGGCGTCGGCTGTTCATTCAGGGCCGAAATGAAAGGCGAGCAAGTCATCCGCATGGTGCCGCATAAAGACGGCAAAGCCAATCATGGGCATTCCTGCGTCAAAGGCCGTTTTGCCTTCGGTTATGCCACGCATAAAGACCGCATCACCAAACCGATGATACGCGCCAGCATTAAAGACGCATGGCGTGAAGTCAGCTGGGAAGAGGCCATTAACCATGCCGCTTCCGAATTAAGACGCATCCAGAAAAAATACGGCAAAGACGCCATCGGCGGCATTACTTCTTCCCGTTGTACCAATGAAGAAGTTTATATCATGCAAAAACTGATACGCGCCGGTTTCGGCAACAATAATGTCGATACCTGCGCGCGGGTATGCCATTCCCCTACCGGCTATGGACTCAAACAAACCTTTGGCGAATCATCAGGCACCCAGGATTTCGACTCGGTAATGAAAGCCGACGTCATTTTGGTGATAGGCGCCAACCCAACCGACGGACACCCGGTGTTCGGCTCACTGATGAAAAAACGCCTGCGTCAGGGCGCAAAACTGATCGTAGCCGATCCCCGCGAGATTGACCTGGTTAAAAACAGCCCGCATGTGCAGGCCGATTATCATTTGAAATTGCGCCCCGGCACCAATGTGGCGTTGATCACTGCTTTCGCCCATGTCATCGTCACCGAAAAGCTGATGGACGAAACGTTTGTTAATGAACGTTGCGATGTCGAATCATTCACAAAATGGGAAACCTTTGTCGCCCAGGAGCGGCATTCGCCGGAAGCCACCGCCGCCGTCACAGGCGTACCCGCCGCTGAACTCAGAGCGGCGGCAAGACTCTATGCCACCGCCGGTAATGGCGCCATTTATTACGGCTTGGGCGTAACCGAACACAGCCAGGGTTCCACGATGGTTATCGGCATCGCCAATATAGCCATGGCGACCGGCAATCTAGGTCGCGACGGTGTCGGCGTCAATCCTTTACGCGGACAAAACAACGTACAAGGTTCATGCGATATGGGCTCGTTCCCGCATGAGTTCCCAGGTTATCGTCACGTTTCCGATGAAAAAACCCACCGGCAGTTTGAAGCCGCATGGCAGGCCGAATTAAGCTGGGAACCCGGTTTGCGCATCCCCAACATGTTCGATGCGGCGATGGATAAAAGTTTTATGGGTCTGTACTGCGAAGGCGAAGACATTGCCCAGTCCGATCCCGATATTACCCATGTACATGCCGCATTGCGCGCTATGGAATGCATTATTGTGCAGGACATATTCCTCAATGAAACCGCTAAATTCGCGCATGTCTTCTTGCCAGGCGCATCCTTTTTAGAAAAGAACGGCACGTTTACCAATGCCGAACGCCGCATTTCACCGGTGCGTAAAGTCATGTCGCCGTTGGCAGGCTATCAGGATTGGGAAGTCACCCAAATGCTGGCCAATGCGATGGATTACCCGATGAATTACAGCCATCCATCGGAAATCATGGCTGAAATCGCCAGCCTGACGCCGTCTTTTGCGGGCGTCAGTTATGAAAAAATCGACCGACTGGGCAGCATACAATGGCCGTGCTATGACGAAGCCTCAGTAGGCACGCCAATCATGCACGAACAAACTTTTATGCGCGATGACGGCAAGGGCTTCTTTATGCTGACGGAATATGTCGCCACGCACGAACGCGTCACCCCGAAATTCCCGTTGATTCTGACTACCGGTCGCATCTTGTCGCAATACAATGTCGGCGCACAAACACGGCGCACCGACAATGTGGCCTGGCATTCGGAAGACCGTCTGGAAATACATCCGCATGACGCCGAAGATCGCGGCCTGAAAACCGGAGATTGGGTCGGCATCAAAAGCCGTGTCGGCGAGACTGTATTACGCGCGTTAGTGAGCGACCGCGTCCAACCCGGCGTGGTTTACACAACGTTCCACTTCCCGGAATCGGGTGCCAATGTCATCACCACCGACAACTCCGATTGGGCAACCAATTGCCCGGAATACAAAGTAACCGCCGTACAAGTCAGTAAAGTCAGCCAGCCTTCCGAATGGCAGGCAAAGTACCAGGCGTTTACCGAAAACCAACTGGATTTATTGGCACTAGGGGCGCAGCATGACTAACGGCAACGCCGTTGTCCAATCGTTATCATTAGACCTGGGCTGGCCGAGTTACCAGCAACGGTCTGTGGAACGCTGGCAAGGAAGCCGACACTCCTTGCAGCAAGACTATATTGCTGAAGAAGTGCCGGTTTCCTTGGTTTACAACGGCACGCCCCATGTTGTCATGCTGGCAACCCCTACCAATCTGGAAGAGTTTGCGCTGGGTTTTAGCATTACCGAAGGTATTATCAAAGCCCCGCAAGAACTCTTGTCCGTGCGCACATATAATCGCTACAACGGCATTGAAGTCCATTTAAAAATCCCTGAGCAACGGGCTGAATGTATGGCCGATAAAGGCCGTAATTTAACCGGCCGCACCGGTTGCGGTCTTTGCGGCGCAAGCACCTTACGACAAGCCATACGCCAACCTAATGCCGTCGCCGGTGACTTAAGCTTATCGGCAAACGAGTTGTTTTCAGCGTTAACGGACATCAAGCAACGCCAAACCCTCAACCGCTTGACCGGATCGGTACACGCCGCCGCCTGGGTGGTTCCCGGCCAGGGCATCGTCGATATACGCGAAGATGTCGGGCGACATAACGCGCTGGACAAGCTCATCGGTTTATTATTGCGTAGCGGCAAAAATGTAGCCGAAGGATTTGTGCTGGTCACCAGCCGCGCCAGTTATGAACTGGTACAAAAAACCGCCAGCGTAGGCATTACCCTACTGGCCGCCATTTCCGCGCCTACCGGCTTAGCCATCAGGCTGGCAGATGAAGCGGGATTAACGTTGATCGGTTTTGCGCGTGACGACCAACATGTTGTTTATACGCATCCGCAACGCTTAACCCATAACTAACCACTCATTTAACGGCACCATGAAAATTGAAATACTTATCAAAATGGCCAACAATATCGGCGATTTTTTTAACGCGGAAAGCAATAAAGAAATCGCCGCCGACGGCGTAAAAAAACACATTTTAAGATCATGGGATCCCAGAATGCGGCGAGAGATTATCGCTTATTGCCGGCAAGACGGCACGGCCTTAAGCGATCTGGTTAGAAAGGCCATAGCCGACCTGGATCCGGTTTAAGTTGATCGGTGTTTTGGATTGCGCAGACTACTATCCTAAGGATTGACCCATGAAAGCGACAGATGACTACAGACAAAAGCTGGTGACTGAACTGATTGAACAAAGCGCCAGGATTGATGTATTGGTTATAAATTTCCGGGCGGATGACGACCAGGAACTCGAAGCATTGCGTACCCAACAGCAAGAAACCACTAAAAAACTGCAGGCCTTGGAAGAAGGCGGCAATGCCTGGGAGAACATCGGCGACGGAGGCTAAAGCCTTAAGGCTCTATGTAATTTATAGCGGGTAACTTTGTGCTCAAGCTTGTCATCTTTTTCCGTGCAAGTTACCTTATGTTGAACTCGTAGGCTGCTGCTTGCTGTTATAAGCAGCCTGTGTTTCCGCTGTCGCCTCGCGTTGATACAGGTCTTTCCATTCCTTATAAGGCATGCCGTAGATCACGTCCCTGGCCTGCTCATAATCCATGGTTATGCCCTGCTCTGTGGACGCAGCGGCATACCACTTGGCGAGACAATTCCGGCAAAATCCGGCTAAAACCATTAAATCAATATTTTGAACCTCCGTGCGTTCTTGTAAATGGCTGATTAACTGCCTGAATGCAGCCGCCTCTATTTCAGTTTGCGTATTTTTATCCATCAATCGTCTCCAAAAATGATGCTTATTTTAACAGAAATAACAATGCAGGCATGTACATTCACCATGAAAAAACCTACAATGCCGCTCCGTCAAGCCTACTTAAAGCAATCAATCGGTATAAACAAAGCTCTTCAAGGCCACAGATCAAGAAGAGAATTATAGAAACTTACGCCTGACCACCCTCACCCCAGTTACTATGAAACAGCTACTCGAATTCTTTCCTATTATTCTCTTTTTTATCGCCTATAAACTGTACGATATTTATATAGCGACTGCTGTTGTTATTGCGGCCACCATTGTTCAGGTTGCTTATGCCTGGTTTAAACACCGCAAAGTTGAAACCATGCAATGGATTACATTAGGTTTGGTTGTTGTATTCGGCGGAGCAACCATTTATTTACATGATGAACAATACCTGAAATGGAAGTTTTCCATCATAGAATGGCTATTCGGCATCGCTTTTTTAAGCAGTCACTTTATCGGTAAAAAAACCTTTATTGAACGAATGATGTCCAGCAACTTAACGTTGCCGTCATTGATTTGGAAACGCTTGAATTTTAGCTGGGCCAGTTTCTTTATCAGCGTTGGTTTCATCAATGTTTATGTTATGTATAATTACAACACAGATGACTGGGTCACTTTTAAAACCTTTATCGCACCGGCTTTGATGGTAGTATTTATGGGGGTACAAATGCTGTTTTTATATAAATATATCCCGGAATCAGAGGATTAATAGTGTTATATGCAATTATCAGTGCCGATGTGGCGGACAGCTTGGAAAAAAGACTATCCGCCCGCCCGGCTCATCTTAAAAGGCTGCAAGCGTTACAGGATGAAGGACGTTTGCTGTTAGCCGGGCCGCACCCTGCGGTAGACAGTGATAACCCGGGTGATGCCGGTTTTACCGGCAGTCTGGTTGTTGCAGAATTCGACAATCTGGCCGCCGCCCAAATGTGGGCCGATGCCGATCCCTATAACGATGCCGGCGTTTACCTTAACGTTACCGTTAAACCCTTTAAAAAGGTATTTCCTCAATGACATCCGAACAAATCAAACAATTATTAAATGACGCTTTTAAACCGGAGCTGTTGGAAATTCTCGACAATAGCGCCGCTCATGCCGGACATGCCGGGGCCAAAAGCGGCGGCGGCCACTATCATGTCACGATTGTCGCCGAGGCTTTTGAAGGCAAATCCTTAGTACAGCGCCACCAACTCGTCTACAAGGCGCTGGGCGACATGATGAAACAACAAATTCATGCCTTAGGCATCAATGCCCTCTCACCCTCTGAAGAAACTACAGGAAGCTTATAAATGAAAAAAATGATTATCCCTTTACTGGTTGTCGGCACTGCACTGATCTCCGGTTGCGACCAAAAAGCCGCCAACACGTCAGCGACACCTGCTGTTGACAAAGCCGATGCCATTGCCATCGTCAACGGCCAGTATATTGCCAAGTCGACCTTAGACCAGTTGCAAAAAGAAATTTCCGAGCGCGGTCACGGCCAAACTTTCCCTAAAGAAAAATTGATTGAAGAACTGATCCAACGTGAACTATTGGTGCAGGACGCCGAACAAAAGCATTTGGACAAATCGACTGAAATCTTAGCCCAGCTGGAAAGCGCAAAAAAAACCTTATTAACCCAGGCTGACGTACAAAACTTCATCAAAGCGAATCCAGTCACCGACGCCGAAGTCAAAGCTGAATATGACAGCAAGGTCGCTGGTGAAAACGGCACCGAATATAAAGCGCGCCATATTTTAGTTAAAACCGAAGACGAAGCTAAAAAACTGATTGTAGAATTAGACAAAGGCGCAGATTTTGCCAAATTAGCCAACAAAAACTCGCTGGATGCCAAGGAATCGCAAAACGGCGGTGATTTAGGCTGGTTTGTTCCCGGTCAAATGGTCGCTCCTTTCTCCGCAGCCGTTGAAAAACTGGAAAAAGGAAAATACACCAAAACGCCTGTTCAAACCCAATTCGGCTGGCACGTCATCTTGAGAGAAGACTCCCGCAAACAAACTCCGCCTCCGTTGGAAGCTGTAAAAGAGCAACTGATGCCTTATTTACAACGTAAAAAAGTGCAAACCATGGTAGAAACGTTGCGCAAACAGGCCAAAGTAGAAATATTGGTACCACTGACGGACGACCAACCAAAAGCTGTAGCAGCTCCTACAGAGCAACCGGTTGCGGAAGAAGTCATCGTTGAAGAAGTTAAAGATAAAAACGGCAAAATCGTCGGTGAAGAAGTCATTGTTGATGAAGTCGTCGAAGAAAAAGCGCCTGCAACCGATAAAGCGCCTGCAACTGATAAGGCAAAAGAAGCTGTTAAGCCTGAAACTAAAAAATAAGTTTCCAGGGTACAAAAAAGGCGTAGAACCTCAAGCCTCGCAGAAAAAGCGTTGATTTATTGAGGATGACTTAAGCCTGAAGTCGCCTCGTTAGGTAACTAACGGGGCATTTTTTTGTAGGTAATCGTTAAGTTAATCGCTGTAATTAACACATAGAGGAATGCCTATATGCAGGGGCCATTAAAAAAAATGCACACCCGCCTGGACAGTCCGGTTCAATACGAGTTGCAGTTAGGCGATCAAAGCATCGCCTTGAATCTGCTGATCGGCAAGCCGATCAAACTGACCTATACAGGTCATATTTTTTGTGTACATTGTAATAGATCGATTAAAAAAAGTTTCAACCAGGGTTATTGCTACCCTTGCTTCATTTCCTTAGCCCAATGCGATATGTGCATCATGAAGCCGGAAACCTGCCATTATGCGGCGGGTACTTGCAGGGAACCGGCCTGGGGCGAGGCTTTCTGCATACAGCCGCATATTGTTTATCTGGCCAACTCCAGCGGCATTAAAGTAGGTATTACCCGGCAAACTCAAACCCCTACGCGTTGGATAGATCAAGGCGCTATGCAAGCATTGCCGATATTTAAAGTACAATCACGGTACATTTCCGGATTGATTGAGGTTGCCATTGCCAAACACGTCAGTGATAAAACCAATTGGCAGCAAATGCTTAAAAAGCATAGTCAGCCTATGGACTTGATTGCAAAACGGGATGAATTAGTCGCTATCTGTGAAGCCGAATTATCCGAAATTACCGGGCGGTTTGGGCCGCAAGCCACAACCTATTTACCCGAACAACCCCTAGTGGACATACATTTTCCGGTAGACAGTTATCCTTTAAAGATCAAGTCGTTTAATTTAGATAAAAATCCTGAGGTAGCGGGCGTACTGCATGGCATAAAAGGGCAGTACCTGTTGCTGGATACGGGCGTCATTAACATCCGCAAGTTTTCCGGTTACGAGGTGGCGTTTAAAGCGGAATAAAAACAGGCGTTAGACCCGGCAGGTTTATAAAACCGGGCCGGCCTGTTTCGCGTTAAGTGGGAAGGTAATGAAACTCGGAAAAGACTGATAAACTAATGCCGACTCAAAACTTTTGTTATTATTTGTTATAATCGTTACCGGTGCACCATTGATAACCATCTATTTTTGTAGCGTCCTTACGGGCTGAAACTCACTCCAACAAAAAAACAAACACTTTGATAGTAATGCTGAAGACAGAATTTTTAGACGACGCCAGTCGGTTGCCTTTACGTTTTAATGGGGTGGCTAGTCATGCAAAAGCATAATCGAGTCATTCACCGACTGTTGTTGGTCTACATTATTGGCGCATTGCTGGCAATCGGATTCGTTGTTACTAAACTGGTGCGCGATGAGGTTAAAACCTCAAAGTATCAGGCACATTACCTCTCGGCAATCAGCGAACAATTAAGCTTTAAACTGGCGCCCGGCCCCAGTTCATCAATACGTTACCCTCAATATGGCCCTTACGATGAAAGGCTGGGTTATACCCTGTTACCGGATGTGATTGAGCGGTTAGAAAAATCGGGCTTTAGCATTAGCTCGCAAGCCGCTTTTTCACCGATGATGGATCAGCTGGCCGATTACGGCTTGTTCACCATCTATCATGAAAAAACCCAGGCCGGGCTGCGCATCACCGACAAAGCCGATCAAGTTGTATTTAATGCAGTTTACCCCACTTACGGTTACCCGAATTTTCAGGCCATACCGCCGTTGGTTCTCAATACGTTGCTGTTTATAGAAAACCGGGAGCTGCTTAACGAAGAGAACAGCACCGTTAATCCTGCGATTGAATGGGATCGCCTGGGTTTTGCCGGCTTACAGTTAATGGCTCACAAACTCGGCGCAACTAGTGCTGTGCCGGGCGGCAGCACCTTGGCGACCCAACTGGAAAAATACCGGCATTCCAAGAACGGCTACACCAATTCGATAGTGGATAAATTTCGGCAAATGGGCACGGCATCGTTGCGCGCCTACATGATGGGGCCGGATACGCACGAAATGAGACAGGAGATCGCCCTCTCTTATTTGAATTCCATGCCGCTCGCCGCCACACCGAAGTTAGGCGAAATTCATGGTTTGGGGGATGGCTTGTCGGCTTGGTTCGGCGCCGATTTTACCGCGACTAATCAATTGCTCAGTGCGGATGCACTCAAACCACCTAAGCAGATCACCCCGCAGCAGGCACTGGCTTACCGTCAAGTGTTGAGCGTATTGTTGTCGCAGAGACGGCCGTCCTACCTGCTGGGGCGCGGTTATGACGCATTACAGACGCTTACCGATAGCTATTTGCGACTAATGGCGGATCAAGGCGTTATTTCGGCGGCACTGAGGGATGCGGCCTTGCAGGCGTCTACCATCCGCCCCGAGAGAGCGGTCGCTGAACCCGCCAAATTTATGACCGAAAAAAAGACGCAAAATGTATTACGCACACGTCTTGCCAGAACGCTGGGCGTAAAGTCCAACTATGAACTGGATCGCCTGGATTTAACCGTTAAAACGACCCTGGACTATAAAACCCAACAGGCGGTCGCCAACGCGCTCAGGCAGCTAAGTCAAGCGGATACGGCCCGCAGTGCGGGCATCCTCGGCTTCCGGTTGCTGAATGAAAACACCGATCTTACTCCCATCGTTTACAGTCTGATGTTGTTTGAGCGGGGTAAAACCGGCAATCTTTTGCGCATACAGACCGATAACTACGACGAGCCCCTTGACATCAATGAAGGCATACGGCTTGATCTGGGTTCCACCTCCAAACTCCGGACAATGGTGCATTACCTGGAACTGGTTACCGACGCGTATCAACAGTACAAAGATCATCCGGCACAGGAATTGGGCAAGATTGAACTGCACCCCCGTGACTTTTTATCGGCCTGGGTGATTGAACAGTTGCGCTTATCACCCAAAATCAATTTAGAGGATTTGCTAAATCTGGCTCTGGATAGACGTTATTCAGCCAGTCCCGGCGAATATTTTTTCACCGGCGGCGGTCTGCATCATTTTAATAATTTTACGCCCGATGAAAACGGAAAAATCATGTCAGTGCGCAATGCTTTACGTGATTCCGTAAATCTGGTCTTCATACGCCTGATGCGTGATATTGTTTATCACCACCTTTACAAGCCTGATGGCTTGGCGCGTTGGCTGGAAAGCCCCGATGATCCAAAGCGCAATGAATATCTGCAACGTTTTGCCGACACCGAAGGCAGCGTTTATTTGCAACGTTTTTACACCCGCTACCAGAATAAGACGCCGGAAGAAGCGTTGGAGATGCTGACTGACCGGGTTTATGCCAAGTCTTCCCGTCTTACCATGTTGTACCGGGCGGTTTATCCTGATAAAGATGAGATGGCGCTCAGCGCTTATCTGAATGCGCATTTGCCCAAAGCGGCACTGGCCGATGAAGACATTTATGGCCTGTACGACAAATATTCGGCGGAGAAATTTGATTTACAAGACCAGGGTTATATTACCAAGATCCATCCGTTGGAATTATGGCTGGTGGGTTATATGGCCCAACACCCTAAAGCCACGCACGCTGAAGTTATGGAGGCCAGTGTTGAACAACGCCAGAAAGTGTACCGGTGGCTGTTTAAAAACAATAGAAAAAACGCCCAGCAACGCCGCATCATGACCTTGCTGGAGGAAGAAGCCTTTAAAGAAATCCACAGCGCGTGGAAACGCGTAGGTTATCCGTTCGAGGCGTTGACGCCTTCTTATGCGACAGCCATCGGCGCATCCGGTGACAGGCCCGCCGCCCTGGCGGAACTTACCGGCATTTTGCTCAATGAGGGTATAAGACTGCCTATTGTCCGCTTTGACAGCTTGCATTACGCCCAAGGTACGCCTTATGAAACGATCATGAACAAGACGCCTGATCAAGGCCAACGCATATTTGCGCCGGAAATCGCCAAAGTTGCACGCGGAGCGATGGTTGGCGTGGTGGCAGGCGGAACCGCATCCCGTCTCAACGGCATTTACACCGATGCTGACGGCAAACTGTTGTCGGTGGGCGGAAAAACCGGAACGGGAGATCATCGCAAGCAAATATGGGGCGCAGGTGGTCGTTT
>Ga0182021_10004929_pt1 | contig 15749 bp, 14 predicted proteins | sample 612E3MmetaG_FD_120493 | JGI IMG/M metagenome (GOLD analysis project Ga0182021, IMG submission 120493) | Permafrost microbial communities from Stordalen Mire, Sweden - 612E3M metaG (Illumina Assembly) | ecosystem: Environmental > Terrestrial > Soil > Wetlands > Permafrost | place: Sweden... | reverse complement strand
CCGTAGTTGGTGAGGTTCCGCACGCGGCCCTCGATGACCGTCCCGGCCGGGTACTTCTCTTTCACCAGCGTCCAGGGGTTCACCTCGGTCTGCCGCATGCCGAGCGAGATTTCCTGCTTGTCCTTGTTGATGTCCAGCACCACCACCTCGATGATGTCGCCGATGGCGACCATTTCGCTCGGGTGGTTGATCCGCCGGGTCCAGCTCATCTCGCTGATGTGGACGAGTCCTTCGACTCCCTCCTCCAGCTTGACGAACGCCCCGTAGTTGACGATGTTCACCACCTCGCCCCGCACCCGGCTGCCCACAGGGTACTTCGCCTCTACCTGCTCCCACGGGCTCTGGCTCCTCTGCTTCAGTCCCAGCGCGATGCGCTCCTGCTGGTAATCAATGTTGAGGATCTTGACCTCGATTTCCTGGTCCAGCGCCACGACCTCGCTGGGATGCGACACTCGTCCCCAGCTCATGTCCGTGATGTGCAACAGCCCGTCGATGCCCCCGAGGTCCACGAAGGCCCCGAAGTCGGCGATGTTCTTGACCACTCCGCGGCGGACCTGGCCCACCTGCAGTTCCTTCAGCAGCTTTTCCTTCATCTCGGCGCGCTTCTCCTCGATGAGACGCCGGCGGCTCACGACGATGTTACGCCGCTCCTCGTCGATCTTGAGGATCTTGCACGTCACGTCTTGTCCGATATATTCGGCGATGTCCCCGGGACGACGGATGTCGATCTGCGAAGCCGGCAGGAACACCGGGACCCCGATGTCCACCAGCAATCCGCCCTTGATCTTGCGCATCACCCGCCCGGTGACCGCGTCCCCTTCCTTGTGCTTGTTGATGATCGTTTCCCAGCCGCGGATGCGGTCGGCCTTCCGCTTCGAAAGCACGATCAGCCCGCTCTCGTCCTCCACGGCCTCCAGCAGCACCTCCACCTGGGCGCCTTCCGTCACCGCCGAGGGATCCGGGAATTCCTTGAGCGACACGATGCCCTCGCTCTTGTACCCGACGTCCACGACCACGTCGTCCCCGATCACCTGGATCACCCGTCCGCTGAGGATGGTCCCGGCGTCGAAATCACGCACCGAGGCGTCGTAGAGTTCGGCCAGGCCCTTCTCGCCCGCCTCGCCCAGGACCTCGGCCACTTCCTTGTCCAGCTCTTCCCGCACTACGTCCAGCTCACGTACTTTCTTGTTTGGCGTTTCCATAAAAGGGGTTTCTCTCCGGACCGGTGCGACGGCTACGAGCGGGGGCGTCCACCGTCCTTGTTGACCTTCGGTTGAACTGCTTCCTCCACCATGAAGGATGCAGGCTCGACAAGCGCCTGTCCCGCCCGCTCCGCGGACTCGCACCCGTCGATCTTCCCATGAAAAAAGAACATCTCGGGTCGTCACGCACGCCCCGCGTTCTACAGCGTCTCCAGCTTCTTCACAAACTCGTCGATGATCCAGTCCGGGGTGGAGGCCCCTGCGGTCACCCCGGCAACCGTCTTTCCCGCCGTCATGCCCGTCGCCAGTTCGGCCGCCGTTTCCAGCTGGAACGTCGGGACGCCGGCGGCTTCCGAGAACTGCGCCAGCCGCGCCGTGTTCGCCGAGTTCCGCCCCCCCAGCACGAACATCACCTCCACGCGACGCGCAAGTTCCAGCGCCGCCTCCTGCCGGTCCACCGTCGCCGAGCAGATCGTGTTATAAACCCGCAGTTCCTCGAAATCGAATTCCAGGAGCCCGGCCACCACCCGTCGGAAACTCTGCGACGCCTGCGTGGTCTGCGCGAGCACCCCGACGCGTCGAACCGCCCCCAGCGACTTCGGCGGGTCGTCTTCCACCACCGTCGCCTCGCCGACCTCCGCGAGAATCCCCTGGATTTCCGGGTGATCGCGCTCTCCCACGATGACCACTGCGTACCCCTCGCGTGCCAGTTCCCTGGCTCGCTCATGCACCCGCTTCACCAGGGGACAGGTCGCGTCCACCACCTTCAGTCCGCGCGACTTCAGGTGCTCGATCACTTGGCTCGGCGCGCCGTGACTTCGTATCACCACCGTCCCCGACAGTACCTCGTCGGGGGAGTTCACCACGATCAACCCCCGGCCCTTCAGCCGCTCGATCGCCTGGGGATTATGTATGAGCGGGCCGAGCGAATACACCTTCTCGCCGGCCGATAGCTGTCGTTCCGCCAGCTCGATGGCGCGTCGCACGCCGAAACAGAACCCGCACTTGTCGGCCCGCAGCACCCGCATCGTTTCCGTTCACCGAAGGTCCGAGATTCCGTCAACCGCGCAGCCGGTCGATCCGCCGAAGCTCCTGCTGCTGCTCCACCAGACGCCCGCGAAGCTCCTCGACGAAGGACTGGAGCTCCTCCCGCTTCGTGCTGCTCACCCGCATGGGTCGTCCGATCATCACCAGGATTTTCCCGGGCCGGAAGATCTTCCGCCCGCGAGGCCAGCATCGGAACGCCCCCTCGATGCTCACCGGGACCACCGCCGCCTCGCTCCGCAGCGCCAGGATTCCCAGTCCCGGATGCAGCCGTCCGATGTCGCCGTTACGCGTCCTCGTCCCCTCCGGGAAAAGGAGCAGCTGACACCCGTTCCTCAGCCGCCGGAGCGCCTCGTGCATCGCGCCCAGGTCCGCGGAATTCCTCTCCACCGGAAAAGCGTTCAGCAGCTCGATCAGCCGCCGAAAAAAAACATTCCGGAAGAGGCTCTCCCGCGCCATGAAGTGGATCGGTCGCGTCAGACCCACCCCGACAATCACCGGGTCCAGATACGACTGGTGCGACGAGGCCAGGATCACCGCGCCCGTGCGCGGGACATTGTGCTGGCCGTAGACCCGAATCCCAAAGAGCGCCGAAAAAATCAGTTGCGCCCAGAACTTCAGCAACGTATACCACACGCTCTGAGTCCTCACCTGCGAATCCGCTTCCGCCGTCGGTTAAACCCCGAGCCGCTTCTTCACGAGTTCCACCATCCGCTCCACCGTCTCTTCACGGTCGAGATCGGAATCGTCCAGGTAGACCGCCTCGTCCGCACACCGCAACGCTCCCATCTTCCGCGCGCGGTCCCGCTCGTCCCGCTCGAGGATCTGCCGAAGCACCTCCTCGCGCGAAATCCTCTCGCCCCGCTTTTCGAGTTCCAGCCGGCGCCTCTCGGCCCTCACCTCGGGCCGCGCGTCCAGGTAGAACTTGACGGCCGCCTCCGGAAACACTTCCGTCCCCTGGTCGCGCCCCTCCGTCACAAAGCTTCTCGACGCGTTGAGCCGGTGAGCAAGCTTGCTCACCTCCCGCCGGATCTCCGCCGGGTCCGCCACCCGGTAGACCTCGCGCGAAATCTCGTTCCTCGAAAGCTCCTCCGTGATGTCCCGGCCGTCCAGCAAGAGGCGTTCCTGGCCGCCCACCTCGCGCGTCTCAATCCGCGTACGTGCCAGCCGCGCCAGGAGGGCAGGGGTGTCGCCAAGGTCGATCCCCGCGCTCACTCCCATCCACGCGATAGCCCGGTAAAGCGCCCCGGAGTTGAAATACTTGATCCCCAGCCGCCTGGCCAGACCCTGCGCGGCGGTGGTCTTCCCGCTACCCGCGGGCCCGTCAATCGTTACTATGTAGTGGTCAGGCATTGGGCTGAGCACCTTAGTATGCAAAAAAAAAGGCTGATTTCAAGGGAAATTTGCCCGAAAACTTGCCCGTCTGTCAAGTGCTTCCCCGCATCCCGGCTTTCTCCCCCCCACGACGCTTGACATCCCCTCTATCAGGGCATAGACTCGCCTATCCTTACCAGAGGGGGATAGTGATGCTCGATACCAGGTCCGGCGGGTATTTCCACCTCCTGCGGTTTCCCCTCATTTTCACCGTGTGGTCCGACGTGCTCACCGGGTGTTTCATTGTGCAGGCACAGGGCGGCCAAGTCCTCAACGGCGGAGACATCGCGACCATGCTCGCTATCGCCGCCGGACTGGCCACGGGCGGCATGACGCTCTACGATTGCTTCGAGTATGAGTCGGACAAGGAGCACGGGAAGGCTCGGACGTTGCCCATCGGGGTCATTTCCGCCCATGCCGGGTTTGCCGTCGCCTTCATCATGATCCTGTGTTCTGTCGCGGGTGCGATACTCGTGTCCTTCTGGGCCGGACTCCTCAGCGTGCTGGTGGCGCTCTTCCTGGTGGTCTATGCCTCGGCCATGCGCGGCATGCCCTACCTCGGTGCGACAAGCCTGGCCCTCAGCCGGGGACTCAACATTATCCTCGGCATGGCTTTCGCCTACCGGACGGGACCGCCGGTCGTGCGGTTCGAATACTGGGCGCCCGTCGTCGCCGTGTTCGGATACGTCCTCCTCGTCACGCTCGTCGTCTCCGAGGAAGCCCACGCACGCCGCGGGAGACTCTTCCGACTCACCGGGGCCCTCATCCTGATCCTCGTGCTCCTCCACGTCTTCCTCTACGTCTCGCCGCTTTCCCACGCGAGCCTCTTCCTCCGCCTGTCGGTCAGTCTCTTCGTGGCCGGGGTGATTGCCCGATTCCTCCAGCTGGCGCGCCGCTGCGTCCACGAGCTCAGCGCCGAATCGGTCGAGAAACTCGTCGTCGCCGCGCTCGTCGCCACCATCGTCCTCAATGCCAATTTCGTCGCATTCACGGGCGACGCGGGTGACACCTTCGGCGTGCTCTTCCTGCTCCTGCCCACCTTCATCATGTTCCGCTTCTTCCACAGGCTTTTTCAGGGGACCCGCACCGCGATCGACTAAGTGCCGCATTTCATAAATTCTTGTAGGGTTATCTCAACTGATGGTGGGACAGACATTCCTGTCTGTCTCCGCTCGGACAGGCAAGAATGCCTGTCCCACCATTGCTATTGTTTGGCCGTGAACCCTACAAGAATTTATGAACGGGAGCACTAAGAGTCTCGTTTACGGAGAGTCCACGTGCCGAAGAAGCGAATCTGTCATGAACGGACAGTCCGAAGAAAAACCCACGCCGACCGCTGGAGCAAGGACCTCGTCGGCACCGACAACGTCCCCACGACCCGCGGATTCTCCCTCGGCGTTGCCGTCTACACGGCGGCGGAATTCGGCGAACGTCAGCGTCACAACGACCAGGAAGCGGTCTACGTCGTCAGTGGCGTCGGCGAAATCCTCATCGGCGGCCGGGTCGCGCCGGTGCGTCCCGGAAGCGCGGCGTACATTCCTCCCGGCGTCATTCACGCGACACGCCGCACCGGCAAAGCCCCCGTGAAAGTCGTCTACTCCCACGGTACGATTTAGCGCCTATCTATGCGGTCTCACCTAAGAGCCTCTAAATGCGGCGGGTGAAGCCTCCGTTTCCCTGTTGACAATCCCCGCCGAAAATCCTACACTATGGTAGGAATGGTCCGGAGCGCTCGAAGCTCGCTCCGGGTAGGGGAGGGTGGCCTCGTGAAGCAAGCCGCCGGACAACCGGAGATTCGACGCGAACTGCAGGAGCTTTCGCTCCTGTTTGAGGTCAGCCAGACCCTCGATCGCGCCATGGACCTGCGTGAACTGGCGCTACCCGTGCTCAAGGCCATGGCCAACCACATGGACATGCTCCGCGGCACGCTCACCCTCCTCAACCGCGAGACCGGGGAAATCTCCATTGAGATCGCCTACGGTCTTTCGCCGACTCAGCAGAAGCGGGGGCGCTACGTCCTGGGCGAGGGAGTAACGGGCCGGGTCGTCCAGACGGGCCGGCCCGCGGTGGTCCCCCGGATTTCCGAGGAGCCCCTCTTCCTCAACCGCACTGGCGCCCGTAAGCAGCTCCACAAAAAGGACATCTCATTCATCTGCGTCCCCATCAAGCTGGGCAACGAAGTCATCGGCGCCCTCAGCGCCGACCGGCTCTTCCAGGAGCCCGTCTCTTTCGAGGAAGACGTCCGTGTCCTCTCCATCATCGCCTCCATGATCGCTCAGGCCGTCCGCCTCAGACGCTCCGCCGAGGAAGAGCGCGAGAAGCTGCTTGAGGAGAACGTCCGCCTCCAGGAGGAGCTCAAGGATCGCTTCCGGCCCGATAACATCGTCGGCAACTCCCGTCCCATGCAGGAGGTCTATGACCTCATCGCCCGCGTCTGCACCAGCGACACCACCGTCCTTCTGCGCGGGGACAGCGGCGTCGGCAAGGAACTCGTCGCACACGCCATCCATTATAACAGTCCCCGGGCCTCCAAGCCTTTCGTCAAGGTCAACTGCGCCGCACTCCCCGAAAACATCCTCGAAAGCGAGCTCTTCGGCCACGAAAAGGGCTCCTTCACCGGGGCGCACGTGCAGCGCAAGGGACGCTTCGAGCTCGCCGAGGGCGGAACCATCTTCCTCGACGAAATCGCCGACCTCACTCCGGGCATGCAGATCCGGCTCCTCCGCGTCCTCCAGGAGCGCGAGTTCGAACGCGTCGGCGGCTCCGAGACCATCAAGGCCGACGTCCGCGTCATCGCCGCCACCAACCGCAACATCGAAAAACTCATCGAACAGGACTCCTTCCGGCGCGACCTCTACTACCGTCTCAACGTCTTTCCCATCCACATCCCGCCCCTGCGCGAGCGCAAGACCGACATCCTCCTCCTTGCCGACCACTTCGTCGAGAAGTACAGCAAGAGGACCAACAAGGCCATCAAGCGTATCTCCACCCCCGCCATCGACATGCTGATGGCCTACCACTGGCCCGGAAACGTCCGGGAGCTCGAGAACTGCATCGAAAGGGCGGTCCTCATGAGCAACGACGACGTCATCCACGGGCACCACCTCCCCCCGACGCTCCAGACCGCCGAGGCCTCCGGCACCACCCTCCGCGGGACGCTCCAGGGGAAACTGGAGAACCTTGAACGCGAGCTCATCATCGAAGCCCTCAAATCCTGCCGGGGCAACCGGGCGAAAGCCGCGCGGATGCTCGGCATCACCGAGCGCGTCATGGGACTGCGCGTTGCAACCCTCGGGATCGAGGCGCGGAGATTTCGTACCCCCAAGTAGCTTTGCCTCTATATTCCAACAGCGCCGTAGTATCTTGCACCTTCCAGCATTAGCCGCAAGGGAAATTCCATTTTGCGTAACCCCCCTCTTATGAACGCGTTATGGCATCTTCACACCCATTACCACGACCATTGGCACGCCATTTGCTCTAGGTTAAGAGTGCAAACTTGGAAAGCCCTCCGGTGCAGGGGTCACATTGCAATGTCTGCTTACTTGCCACCAGACTTGTCCTCGTGACGGGCAAGGGGCCTAGGGGCAGGGCTCATCTTGGGCGCCGCGCGAAACTACCAAACCGTAGGGTCGTCTGTAAGAAGCCTACGCAAACGTCTGAATCGCCACAGGGCGCAATATGCTCTAAGAAATTATGTCCGTGTCCGGAAAGGGGTTACGTATGAATTGAACCCAATTGGCACGCCTTTTGCTGAGGAGGAACTGTCATGAGTGATGCAATCGGCAAACACGCAGGCGCAAGCGAAGAAGTCCCGCGCGAAGACCTCTCTTCGCAGCACCGGGAAAAGACGAAGCAGGCGGGCTACCCGACCCGCTGCCGGGGCGGGGCTTCCTGGGTTGAGAAAAACTCGTACGGGCATTCGTTGTCACTCGGTTCAACGTCCATGGATCAAAACAGGAGACCGTAATGACCCCATCGCAATTTTTTGAGTTCTGCAAGAAGAACGGCGTGGAAATGATGGACCTGAAGTTTGTGGACCTCCTGGGAAGCTGGCAGCATTGCTCGTTTCCCATCCACACCCTGGATGAGAGCGTCTTCACGGAGGGTCTGGGATTCGACGGCTCGTCCATCCGCGGGTGGCAGGGGATCCACGTATCGGACATGCTGGTCGTTCCGATCGCGGACACGGTGCTGGACCCGTTTTTCGCCAAGCCCACGGTCAGCGTCATCGCCAACATCGTGGACCCGGTGAACAAGGAAGACTACTCGCGCGACCCGCGCTACGTGGCGCGCAAGGCCGAGGCCTACCTCAAGAAGACGGGCATTGCCGACACCTGCAACATCGGTCCGGAGCTCGAGTTCTTCATCTTCGATCAGGTCCGCTATGAGCAGAACCAACAGCGCGGGATGTACGAGATCGACTCCGTCGAAGGGGCCTGGAACACCGCTCGCTTCGAAGAGCCCAACCTCGGCTATAAGCCCAGCTTCAAGGGCGGGTACTTCCCGGTCAGTCCTACCGACACCTACCACGACCTCCGCGGGGAGATGGTTTACGAGATGATGAAGGTGGGCATGATGATCGAGGCGCATCACCACGAGGTTGCCACCGCCGGTCAAAGCGAAATCGACATGAGGTTCACCAACCTCCTGAAGATGGCGGACCAGATGATGTGGTTCAAGTATATCGTCCGCAACGTCGCGAAGCGCAACGGCAAGACCGCCTGCTTCATGGCCAAGCCCGTCTTCGAGGACAATGGGTCCGGAATGCACACGCATTTCTCGCTGTGGAAGGCCGGCAAGCCCCTCTTCGCTGGCAAGAAGTACGCCGGGCTCAGCGACATGGCCCTCTACGCCGCCGGCGGCATCCTCAAGCACGCCCCGGCCATCCTGGCCATCGCCGCCCCGACGACCAATTCGTACCGACGCCTGGTCCCCGGGTTTGAGGCCCCTGTGAACCTCTGCCTCTCCGCCCGCAACCGCTCCGCCTCCATTCGCATCCCCATGTATTCGGCCAATCCGAAGGCGAAACGCCTCGAGTTCCGCTGCCCCGACCCCACCTGCAACCCGTACCTCACCTTCTCGGCCATCATGATGGCCGCGCTCGACGGCATCGAGAAAAAAATCGACCCGGGGAAACCGCTCGACCGTGACATCTACGAGATGACCGAGGAGGAGCTCAAGGAAGTGCCCAAGACGCCCGGCAGCCTCGAGGAGGCCCTCAACGCCCTCAAGGCCGACCACGACTTCCTGCTCAAGGGAGGCGTCTTCACGCCCGACGTCATCGAGGCCTGGGTCAACTGGAAGCAGGAGAAGGAACTGGACGAGATGCACAAACGTCCGCATCCGTACGAGTTCCATCTCTACTACGATTCATGATGGGGGCGCCCCGGACCGGCTTCTCCGGGCACGCAAACGCAGAGAACGGTTGAACTCAAGCGCGGGGGGAACGCGGTTTCGACCACTCCCTCCGCGCTTTGTTTTCTTCGCTCGGGGATGTCGTCGAACCGCAAAGGAGTTGAATCGGATGTTCACGTCGGTGCGTTTTCAGTCCGAAAAAGATATCAGCGGCTGCGCCATTTCCGGCATCATGTCGGAATCCGGCAAGTGCTTTAATGGCGAGCAGATCATCCGTTCCATCGCCAACATGCATGACCGTTCCAACGGTCTCGGCGGCGGGTTCGCCGGCTACGGCATCTACCCGGATCATGCCGACCAGTACGCCCTCCACGTCATGTACGAAACCTCCGAGGCCAAACGCGCCGCCGAGGCGGTCGTCTGCGAGCAGTGCGACATCCACGCCGACGAGCCCATCCCCACCCGCGCACTCGAGCAGATCCGCAACCGGCCCATCCTCCATCGTTACTTCATCACCGTCAAGCCGGACTATCTCGGACAGCATTACGACCTCACCCCCGACGACGTTGTCGTCGAGCTGGTGATGAAAATCAACTCCTCCACCGACGGCGCGTTCGTCTTCTCCAGTGGCAAGAACATGGGGATCTTCAAGGGCGTCGGCTACCCCGAGGAGATCGGCCGGTTCTTCCGCATCGACGAGTACGACGCCTACATCTGGACCGCGCACGGTCGATTCCCCACCAACACCACCGGTTGGTGGGGCGGCGCCCACCCCTTCGGACTTCTCGACTGGTCCGTCGTCCACAACGGCGAGATCTCTTCCTACGGCCGGAACCGCCTCTTCCTCATGAACTTCGGCTACAAGTGCACGCTCCAGACCGACACCGAAGTCATCACGTACATTTTCGACCTCCTCATGCGGAAGCACAAGCTCCCGCTCCACGCCGCCTGCGTCGCCATGGCGCCCCCGTTCTGGTCCGAAATCGAGCGGATGGGGCCCCGGGAGCAGGAGGTCGCGCGCACGCTCCGCATGGTCTACGGCGGGGCGCTCCTCAACGGCCCCTTCTCCGTGCTCGTGGGGAACGCGGACGGGATGATCGGCTTCAACGACCGCATCAAGCTGCGCCCGATGTGCGCCGCCCGCAAGCTCGACATGGTCTACATTGCTAGCGAAGAGGCCGCCATCCGCGTGCTATGCGACGATCCCGACGACCTCTGGCACGCCCGCGGGGGAGTCCCCATCGTCGCAAGGCTCAAGAAACCCGTTCACGGCTCGCCCGCACCGCGGCCGGGCCGTTTGACACAATAAGAGGAGGTTGGCATGGCAGGGCGCAAGTGGCTCTTGGAGCCTGATTTCCTCGTCGAGCGGGACCCGGACCGTTGCATCCAGTGCCAGGTCTGCGTCCGGCAGTGCGCCAACGACGTCCACAGTTACGACGCGGACGAAGAGGTGGTCCGCAGCGACAGTTCCACCTGCGTCGGATGTCACCGCTGTGCGACTCTCTGTCCCACCGGTGCCGTCTCCATCCGTCGGGCGCAACTCGAGTTCCGTCCCCACGGAAGCTGGACCGCGCACGCACTCCGCAGCATCTACAAGCAAGCCGAAACCGGCGGTGTCCTTCTCGCCGCCATGGGCACCGACCGCACCCACACCGTCACCTGGGACCACGTGCTCCTCAACGCCAGCCAGGTCACCAACCCCTCCATCGACCCGCTGCGTGAGCCGATGGAACTGCTGACCCACCTCGGCCGCAAGCCGGACCGCGTCGAATTCCACAAAGGCGACGCCCGCAAGGTCGTCACCAAACTCGAGCCGCAACTCGCGCTCCAGGTCCCCGTCATGTTCTCCGCCATGTCCTACGGCTCCATCAGCTACAACGCCTCCCTGGCGCTCGCCCAGGCCGCCAAGGAGGCCGGGACGTTCGCCAACAGCGGGGAAGGGGGGCTGCATCAGGACTTCCGCAAGTTCGGCGGCAGCATGATCGTCCAGGTGGCCTCCGGACGCTTCGGCGTCGACGTGGACTACCTCAACACCTGCGCGGCCGTCGAGATCAAGATCGGCCAGGGCGCCAAGCCCGGCATCGGCGGACACCTCCCAGGCCAGAAGGTCGACGCCGCCATTTCCGCGACCCGCATGATCCCCGAGGGCACCGACGCCCTCTCGCCCGCGCCCCATCACGACATCTATTCCATCGAGGACCTCAGTCAGCTCATCTACGCCATCAAGGAGGCCACGACCTACACGAAGCCGGTCTCCGTCAAGATCGCGGCCGTGCACAACATCTCGGCCATCGCCTCGGGCACCGTCCGCGCGGGGGCCGACATCGTCGTCATCGACGGCTACCGCGGCGGCACCGGCGCCGCGCCCACCGTCATCCGAGACAACGTCGGCATCCCCATCGAGTTCGCCATCGCCGCCGTCGACTCGCGTCTCCGCCAAGAGGGCATCCGTCACCAGGCGTCGCTGATCGCCGCCGGGGGCATCCGCTCCAGCGCCGACGTCGTCAAGGCCATCGCTCTCGGCGCCGACGCCGTCTACATCGGCTCCGCCGCGCTCGTCGCCATGGGCTGCCACCTCTGTCAGAAGTGCTACACCGGCAAGTGCAACTGGGGCATCGCCACGCAGGACCCGTACCTCACCCGGCGGCTCAATCCCGACATCGCCCGCCGGCGACTCGTCAACCTCCTCCAGGGCTGGGCCCTTGAAATCAAGGAAATGATGGGGGGCATGGGCATCAACGCCATCGAAAGCCTCCGCGGAAACCGCGAACACCTCCGCGGCGTCGGTCTCTCCGACCGCGAACTGACCATCCTCGGCATCAAAGCGGCTGGAGAATAAACCATGAAACGCATTGTCGCGCGCGAAGAATTCTGCATCGGCTGTCGCCTGTGCGAGGTCCACTGCCTCGTCCAGCACTCCAAGTCCAGGAAGATCATCAAAGCCTTCCGCGACGAGCGCGAGAAGGTCGTGCCCGGGATCAAGGTGGAGTCCTCGGGACACGTCTCCTTCGCGCTCCAGTGCCGGCACTGCGGCGAAGCCCCCTGCATCGAGGCCTGCATGACCGGCGCGATGGCGCGCGACCCCGAAACCGGCGTCGTCCTCTCCGACCCCGACAAGTGCGTCGGGTGCTGGATGTGCATCATGGTCTGTCCGGTGGGCGCCGTCGCACGCGGGGCCAACCAGCAGGTCGCCTCCAAGTGCGACCTCTGCATCGGCGTCGCTACCCCCGTCTGCGTCGCCAACTGTCCCAACGAGGCCATCGTCTTGGAGGAAGACGATGAGTGATTGTCCCTATCTCATCATCGGAAATTCGGCCGCCGCCATGGGCGCCGTCGCAGGCATCCGCGAGTTCGACCGTGACAAACCCGTCACCCTCATCGCCCGCGAGTCCGAGCACGCCTACTCCCGGCCGCTCATTTCCTACCTCCTCGCCGGCAAAGTGGACGAAAAGCGCATGCACTACCGTCCCGCGGACTTCTACGCTAGGAACGGCGTGCGGGCCCTCTTGGGTCTCGAGGTCACGCGCATCGACGCCCAGGCCCGCTCCGTCTCCACCGCCGACGGTCAGACCTTCACCTTCAAAAACCTGCTCATCGCCACCGGCGGCCGGCCCATCGTCCCCACGGATCTCCCGGGCACCCAGGCACGGGGCGTCTTCACCTTCACCACTTGGGAGGACGCTCGCAACATTCGCGCCTACATCAACGAGACCGGCGTGAAGAAGGCGGTCGTGGTCGGCGGAGGACTCATCGGCCTCAAGTCTGTCGAGGCCCTCAAGACCCTCGGCATCGAGACCACCGTCGTCGAGCTCGCCGATCGCATCCTCAGCTCCACATTCGACCAGACCGCCTCCAACCTCGCCTCCGCCTTCCTCAAAAAGGCCGGCGTGGAGGTCCGCTGCGGCACCACCGTCTCCGCAATCGAAACCTCCGATAACCGCGTCACCGGCGTGCGCCTCCGCGACGGCTCGCGTCGCGGCGCCGACCTCCTCATCTTCGCCATCGGCGTCGCCCCCGACACCAGGCTCGCCAGGGACTCAGGAATCGCCGTCGAACTCGGCATACTCACCGACGACGCCATGCAGACTTCCGTCAAAGGCATCTATGCGGCGGGCGACGTTGTCCAGACCACGGACCTCCTGAGCGGCGCCAAGCGACCCATCCCCATCCTGCCCAACGCCTGCCGTCAGGGCTACGTCGCGGGCGTCAACATGACCGGGAAAAAACTCGCCTTCCACGGCGGCATCGCCATGAACGCCGTCGATATCTGCGGACTCCCCACCATTTCCGTCGGCATCACCGACCCCGGAACCGAAGGCTACGAAATCAAGAGCAAGGTCGACGCCGAGGGCGGGACGTATCGCAAGATCGTCCTCAAGGACAACCGCGTCGTCGGCGCCATCTTCGTCGGCCAGATCGACCGCGCCGGCATCTTCACCGGTCTCATCAAGGACAAGGTCGACGTCTCCGCCCTCAAGGACCTCCTCCTCGGCGAAGAATTCGGCGTCCTCTCGCTGCCCGCCGAATACCGCAAGCACGTCGTCTCCGGCCAGGGGATCGAAGTATGAACATCGACGCCAAAGACATCCACTACCGTGACCTCAATGCCCGCATCCGCCAGGCCGTCGCGAGCGGCGACAACCGCTTCGTCCTCGACCACGTCTACGGCCAGCGCTACATCGGCACCGGTCTCGGTCCCGGCATCGACATCACCATCAACGGCGTCCCAGGCAACGACCTCGCCGCCTTCATGAACGGGGCTCACGTCACCGTCAATGGAAACGGCCAGGACGGCGTCGCCAACACCATGAACGCCGGACGAATCGTCATCCACGGTGACGCCGGCGAGATCCTCGGCCACTCCATGCGAGGCGGCAAGGTCTTCGTCCGAGGCTCCGTCGGCTACCGCACCGGCATCCACATGAAAGCCTACCAGGCGCGGTTCCCCATGCTCGTCATCGGCGGGACGGCCGATGATTACCTCGGAGAATACATGGCCGGAGGCGTCATCATCATCCTCGGACTGGACGGCGGGGATGCCTCACCGGTAGGAGATTATGTCGGAACGGGGATGCACGGCGGCGCCATCTGCGTGCGCGGGAAGGTGGAACCTTATCAGCTCGGCCGCGAGGTCGGAGTCGGCGAACTCCCGGAATCCGACTGGACCTTTGTCGCCGAGGTCCTCGGCGACTTCCGCATGACCATGAACCTCGACGGACAGGAATTCCGCCGCGAGGATTTCCTAAGACTCACTCCCAAGAGCAGCCGCCCCTACGGCATGCTCTACGCCTATTGAGTAAACTGCCTCGGTGGGACACGCCTGCCCCACAGGCGGATGAACCTTCCTGCCTGTCTTCTCTGTTATCTTGGTGGAACAGGCATTCCGGCCTGTCATCATTACCTTATAGCGCCCCAACGGGGCTCGCGAGGTTCTTGCCCTATTCGCCTTCAGCAGTCCCAGACTCCCATTCGCTTTCTTGGCCTGTGCGCGTTCCGCACGCTTCACCCACAGAAACCCGAATGAGTCAGGTTTGTCTCACGGTTTCGATATGTCGGTTGACATGCACCCAACAGGCTGATAATCTTTCCTCGACTATCGCTGCCCGCAGGGATCTTGAAAGGTCAACACTCTCAAATCTTATCCGCAAGTTGGTTCGTTGACAAGCGGCGCAACGCCGGATAGACTAACGTCGACGGAGTTTTGGGAAGGAGTATATCGGACATGCATTGGAAGAAGCACTTAGCGATAGGGCTGGTGTGCACGTGGGTAGTGCTAGCGCAGATGGCGGTATCACAGCCGGCATCGGTGCAACCGGCCAGCCCGGAGACGGAACGGATTTTTACCGAGGCTCAGCGGATCCTGGCCAACACCAAAGAAACAACCTACTCTCATACCACCCAAGTGGATGAATCAAAGGGGAAATACGATCTGGACTGCACGGGGCTGTGCCGCTACATCCTGCAAAGAGTCCTGTCCGCACATCTGGCGGCCATCGTGAAGTGGGGCGGACGCGACGCCCCCCGGGCGGTTGAGTTCTGCGATTTCTTCCAATCCCGGCCGAAGGAGGGCGATGATGGGTCGGGATGGATTTGCGTGGAACGCCTGATGGACGCACGGCCTGGAGATATGCTGACCTATCGCAGGGACCATTGGAATCCCGGGGAAAACACGGGGCATGCGATGATCCTCGCGGCGGAGCCGGCGGCAGAGAAGGATGGGCTAGTCCGCGTTGAAGTAATTGATTCCTCGTCGATGCCGCCTGGAGATCCGAAACGAGCGGCCGGATCCACGGGAGTGGCAACGCGGACGCACTGGTTCAAGGTCAATAACCAGGGCGTAGCGGTAGGCTTCGGGCTGACCGAGGACAAGGTGCACGAAGCGATCACAGCCATCGGACGGGCCGTGGCGATCAAGGGACCATGACCGGTTGACGGCGCACACGACCTGTGCCTGCTGAAAACCCCATCTGGTCAAGGATATCATTCAGTCGGACCGAACGAAGCACCCATTTTCGCACTTGACTTGCAAAGTCGAGTTGCAACCAAATCGCCTCAGTCGGCCCCCTTGCCCACCGTCTTCTCGCACGGTCTCGATCCCGACGGAGCAGGTTTCGCAATAGCGCCTTAACCCCCTTCCCCCGTCGGCCCCGACGCGCCGGCGCTACCGGTTGATATGCACCACCTTCGCCGGCGGGAAGCCGTTGAAGCAGGTGGACGAAGCGTGACTGTAGGCCCCGATGTTCTCGCTATAGACCAAGTCCCCCAGTTCGAGGT
>Ga0182021_10004928_pt1 | contig 15750 bp, 9 predicted proteins | sample 612E3MmetaG_FD_120493 | JGI IMG/M metagenome (GOLD analysis project Ga0182021, IMG submission 120493) | Permafrost microbial communities from Stordalen Mire, Sweden - 612E3M metaG (Illumina Assembly) | ecosystem: Environmental > Terrestrial > Soil > Wetlands > Permafrost | place: Sweden... | reverse complement strand
TGCTCCGGGTAGTGATCGCTGGAGTCGTATTCTCCATTATCTTGCAAATAGTGTAGAGGATCTTAATTCGTTATGGATCTATAGTTTAAAACCAGATGATAAAGAGGGAAAAAACATCATTATTTCCGGTCGAGCAATTTACCGTACACGCATTCCGCGTATCGCAAGTATATTCGAAAAGGCAACTTTGAGAGAAGTACGCACCATCACAGTACGGAAAAAGATTTTATACGAATTTGATATTGTAATTGAGCGAGTGGACAAGTTTGATATTCCCGAACCCAACTATCACTAGCATAAAATAAGGGGACGAGAGAACCGTGACCTTTAAGGTTAGAAATACTCTTTGGCTTATTGGTGTGGAGCTTATTGTAATAGTAATTGGCGTAATTGCGTGGGGAATTTGGCAACCTCGCCAGATTAATAAAATCAATAAAGAAACTCAAAACATCAACAAACAATTAGAAGATTTGCCAGGATTGACGGATGATGTTCAGCGGCTGACTGCACAATTTCAAGATATTAAACGACGCTATGATTCACGCAGCAAGGAAATTCCTCAGTTTGATATTTCATCACAAACATATGGGTATATGAGCCAAGGCATTGATGAAGCTGGATTTTTAAAATTCGACATGAAATTTGTAGGGACACAGGAAAAAACAACCTGGGGATTCAATGCCTATAAATTAGACCATGGTGAAGCGCAATTCGAAAATCTTTTTAAGTTCGTGTATTTCTTGGAAAATGGACGACGATTGTATAAAATTTCTTCAATGGAGCTCGAACAGAAAGAAGCGATTGATCCAGAAACAAAAGAAGTTACAAAGTGGATCTCTTTTGATATGGAAATTCATGCATATTTCGTCCGCGATGTTCCTGAACTGGGTACATCATTAGCCGCGCAATCGCTGACGATGATTCCGTCTCCTTATGATCCGTTCCATAATATGATAACCCAAACATTGGCTTTAGAAGCGCCACCGGGAGAAATTAATGCAGATCAAGTTTTAGTAAAAGCAGTTTTACCAGGAAAAGCATTCGTTCTCACCAACAATACTCTGTCAGTACTGCACCTTGGTGATAAAGTTTGGCGCGGATATGTAGCCAGGGTGAGTCCTGCGGAAAGTGCTGTGGAATTTTCGTTGGATGAAGGCGGAGTTGTCCGGAAACTGATAAAGAAAATATTGTTCGACAATAAATGATAGAGAACGAGGGAACTATGAGGATACATTCTTTACTTATTATTTTTTTGATTGTAATCAGTATTGCAGAATTGGCGGAAGCACAATCGGAACAAGCGGTTCGTCGTGCCGCACAAGGAAAGATTGTCAATCAGGAAGAGTTGGTCTCGTTTAATGCCGATGTTCCGTACTCTAAGGCAATTCAATCACTTGGAGAGTTGAGCAAAAAATTAGATGGAAAATTATTAATAGATCGATCTCCCCTGCAAGGGAAAGAAAAAACTATTGGCATCAATATACAGTCGATGTTTTGGAAAGATGCATTGGAACTTATTCTGCGGAGCAATCAATTGTGGTATAACGATAATCCGGAATATTTAGAAATTGTTTCGTTCGAAGACATAGGCAAACAGACAGGTGATCAGGCACAAAAAGAAGCTCCATCTAAAAGTGCACTGCAAACGCCATCATCATTTACGCCTGCTCCTACTGTCAGTTCCCCACCTGCGGTTGTTGATTCCAGCGAATATTTTTCAAAGCTTCGTGAAATTACAATCTCAAGTGTTTTCTTTGATGTGAATAAAACAAAACTAGCTGAAAGTGGAGTCAGTTTCTCGATTTTCCGAGGTAAAGATCTCAACCTTCAAATGAATGTAACAGGTGCAAGCAAGGTTACGAAGCAGGCATTTTCAGCATCCGTGCAGCCGTCTAACCTTGCCGTATCTATTAATGCGGCTATCAGTATGTTCGAGAGTGAACAATTTGGTGATGTGATTGCTCGGCCTCAAATGAATGTGCGGTCAGGCACAAGCCAATACATCCAAATTGGTCAGGATTTTTCTGTGTTTGAAAAAGATTTCTCCGGAAACACCGTGCAAAAGTTCTATCCGACAGGAACAATCTTGACAGTCAGGCCCAAAATTTATAAAATTGGAGACCTGGAATTTATAGATGTTATGTACAAGATTGAGAAAAGTTCTTTTACGTCCAGCACACTTACGACAGTCATTAATAGGAATGAGGCAATAGGTTCTTTGACACTCCTGAATGGTGAAGAAGGATATATTGGTGGAATGTATTCCAACGATGAAGAGATCACTCGTGAAGGAGTACCGCTGCTGAAAGATTTACCTTGGTGGGTGTTTGGACTACGCTATCTCTTCGGATATGACTCCAGACAAGTTATTAAACGGGAATTGATTATACTCATAAAAGCAGAAATTCTCCCGTCATTAGAAGAAAGAGCAGCGAAACAAACTCCGGCGAAAAATTTAATTCAAGATTCACGACAGGAAATGGAAAAAGATTTAAAACGCAGGACAGAAAAATAATTTTAGTATTCTATATTTTTTGGAGCAGGGATTCTTCCCTGAGGAGTGTAGTATGAATTTGCGTGCCTATATATTTTTGAGTGTAGCGGCATTACTATTGCTAACTGCTGGATGTCAGCAAAATCCGACAGGGCCTACTACATCAACGAAGGCATCTTCCGTAAGTGGAACAGTACATGATGCTGCAAATAATCCTCTTGCATTGGCTCGAGTTGTCGATATAGGGTCTTTAGCGCAAGTTGATACATCAAAAACGAATGGTTCCTATAAACTCACGATGGAATTGTCCGACAACTATAATACATCTCTATACGCAATTCTGGCTGGATACGTATCTGATACGCCTAAAGTAAGCCTTAAACCAGGAGATAACCTAACAGGTATCGCTATTCATATGACAGTGCAAGATTCAAGTAAAATCATCGCGGGTAATTCAGGTCCACCAGCAAGTATTGTATTGAAATCACCTACGCCTGGAACAATTGCACTGAAAGGAACAGGGATCAATGAAACAGCGGTTCTCACATTCATCGTAAAAGATTCTTTAGGGAATCCTGTTGTAGGCAGCAATCGTTGTATCGTCAAATTTAGATTAAGTGCGCGTCCAGACACGCTTACGTCTCTTAATCCAACCTCGGCTGAATCAAATCGGCTAACGGGTGAGGTGTCGACAACAATTTCGGCAGGAATAACCCCTGGCGTATTGCAGGTTATTGCATCGACACGTGGTGATACAGTGAAAGCAAGCCCAGTGTTTTTATCGGCTGGCGGCGGCTTACCCGATAGTGCAGGTGTCTCAATGGGAGCCAACCCGATTAATATTGCCGGTCGACTCTATGGAAACCTATCATCGACGATTACTATGTTTGTTAATGATCGATGGGGTAATCCTGTGGCAAATGGAACAAAAGTCAGTTTTGTAACTACCGCTGGAAGTATTGTTTCTTCAACGACCTCGCAAGATGGATTAGCAAGTGTAACGTTGAAGAGCACCTTGAATTTTCCCACAAATCCATTGGTGACTCTCACAGCGACAACCAATGGCGATAAGTACTATCGACCATCTGATAGCAGTATTGTTCGCCAGATGCATATTCTCTTTTCAGGCCCCACGGCACCTATTGCGCTCGATACAAGTACAACGAATCGTTTTGATGTCCCCGACGGCGGTACAAAGTTCTTTAAGTTCAGAGTCTCCGATGACCTTGGTTTCCCATTGGTTGCTGGTTCAACAATTACCATAACTGTTGATGGCGCTGATACATTGACAAAAAATATAGCAATTCTAGGATCTTTATATACATTTCCAGATGAGCAATCTCCCAGTGCAACTTATTTTTCTGTTGGAATTGTTGATAAATTATTTGGGGGTGGTTCGGGATCAATTACTATTGGTATTCATGTAAGCAGTACTAACGGTTCAACTGAGCGTTGGTTTGGCGGTCGTATTTTACCGAGCGGTGCTGTTACGGGTGGTACGTTTAATGGTCCAGCTAGCATTACGGCAGTTGACACACTGACAAAGAGAATGTATTTCTTGGAAACTCAAAAACCGGACACCTTAACAAAATTAACTTTTATTGTTAAAGATGCTTACGGCGCACCAATGCAAAGCACGAACAAAGCGCTAGTGCAATTTTTCCTATCTGGGGCACCAGCAGGTGTGCATTTTTATCCATCGATGACTACGTTACCGGTTTTAGATTCAACAGATGCAAAAGGAAATGTTAGTGTTCTGATAGTTTCCGGTAATACACCTGGTACATTTACTGTACAGGCTCGTACGACGAATGGCGTGAATGTTTATGATGCCTCTTCAGTTCCCATTGTCGTCAGGCATGGTTTGCCGGATTCGAACTTTATTTCTTCCGAGATAAAGAAGAACATCTTCAATCCAAAAAGCAGTGTAAAAGTGGGCACATTTACTTTGAACCTTGAAGACTATACAAGCGATATCCCCGCTCCTACCAATGTTTTCTTTTCGACTACAGGTGGAGCGATTGGTGCATTAGCGATTTCGGATTCTAATTCTGGGAAAGCGGTGGTGAACCTATTCGGAGGAAGCGAACCGATTGACCCAGTGCTCGGCCCAGGTTGGGGTAATATTAGGGCTACACTACGTGTACATGGCGGAACAACATTAACACAATCATTCCCATTCCTATTCTCTTATGCTCCGCAAATTGCTTTCACAGATACTAACAGCGTGGATACAACTCGGAATATATTGAAATTGCCTATCGGAGATGGGCAAACAGTGAATGTTGACTTTGCTGTTTGGGATAAAAATAAAAACCCTATATCCAGTGCCAACTCAATTACAGTAACTGGGACACCTTCAGGAATAGTTCTTAGTGGCGATGTCAATTTAACAAATTTGAAAGATACGCAGTTACCCGCCGATGCTATTCATCATATTTCCATACAAAATAAATCAAGTGTAGGTCCATTTTCTGTGACAATAACAGTGACGGGAGAGTCGGGATCTGTTACTAAAACAATCACTGGAATGATGACAACAACGGCAACGATAGGGATTGGCACACGGGTAAAATCGCTGCAATTTGTTGCCAGTTCCATCAGTCCCGTGTATGTCCATAATACAGGTTTGCCCGAATGGACGACATTAACTTTTGCATTGATTGACTCTAACCAGCAAGCAGTAACACTAGCGAATGCTGATTCTGTTCTCTTCTCTATCCTTGGTGGAACAGGTCAGGAGCAACTCTCCAATACAACCGTTTTAAGTAATGCATTAGGCCAGGTTTCGACTGTATTTTATACTGGAACAAAATCTGGGACATTTACTGTACTTGCAAAAGTAAAAAGTATTCCAAGTATTCAAGCAATATTTGATATAACAGTAATAGGCGGCTTCCCGGATCCGAATAAATTTACTATGCAGTGGGCTGTAACACCACCGGATACATTATTGAATTTGCCAGGCTTGGTGTTAAATGGGCCTTTAGCAACTATTAATATTTTAGCACTTGATAAATATAGCAATCCAGCGAAACCATCAGTTATCCAATTTGATGAAACATCGGGTGGTTCAGTTGTGGCTGTAACGACAGATGCCATCACTGGAAGAGCCACTGCAAGCTTATCCGGAGGGAAACCATATCCGAATGAACCTAGTCTCGGTGGCTTCGGGTTTGGTTTCGTAAAGGCAAGAACATTAACTGAGAGTGGAACTTTTTTACGCGACAGTCTGCCGTTTCTCTTCACAGGTGCACCCATTATTACGACGAGTAAGGATACAGTAATTTTATCTGATGGTGGTTCATCAAGCATAACATTTACCGTTGCTGACAAATATGGCAAAATGATCTCAGCTACGCCCACACAGCTCACATTGACATTGTCTATAAGTGGTGGGATTGCTGCAAACAGCATTACACCTGAAACTGATATGCCTTCAACGGGACCGGCAAATCAAATTTTTCCGACTACCTATCATTTAAAGCTTACGGATAATACTCCTAATGGCGGCCCCAGTGGTGGTTTTACAATTTTGATTGTGGCTGATGGAGCAAGTGGGAAGACGACAAAGACAATTGCTGGAATTCTCTACCCCGGTAGTTCCACCGGTAATTCCAGTTATGCATCGAGTATAGAATTGTTAGCTGGTTCACCGAGTTCATCGACCATTTCCGTAAAAGGTACAGGTACTACAGAGACATCGACGATGAGTTTTGTTGTAAAAGACTCATCAGGAAATCCTTTGAATATAACAAAGGCAGCGACGGTTTGGTTTGAAATAATTGGCATTCCAGGCGGTGGTCAATTTCCTTCACCTACATCAGCAATAACAGATGCAAACGGGAAAGTGACAACAACGATAAATTCTGGTACGCAAGCTGGCGTCATACAAGTGGTAGCAAAAACGATTGTGAATTTTGACACTATTAAATCTGCTCCAGTCTCGTTAACAATAGCCAGTGGTTTGGCGGATCCAGCACACTTTACAGCATGGGTTACTGATGTAGATGGACTTACCCCGCGCGTAAATCTGCCTGGAATTGTTCGCGAGGGTATGAGAATTGGAGAAGTACGAGTGCAGGTAGGCGATATCTATGGCAATCCGGTTCAAAAAGGAACGGCGGTGTATTTAACAACTACGGGGGGAATTGTAACTTCATCTGGATATACAGATGAAACCGGGCATTTTCCTACAACCGTACCGTATGTATCGCTTTATGGAGGCCCCCCGATTCCAATTACCGGTTTTGATATCGTGACTGCTTCAACTTTAGGTCAAGGAGGTGTTACAATTTCGAAGACAATTAATTTTGTATTCTCTGATGCGCCAATAGTAACTTTCCCATTGTACGGATCTGGTCAATTGCCTCCAATTGCAGACGGCAGTTTCATAGATGTGGATTACTACATTAGGGATTCAAAAGGGAATCCCATCTCTTCTGGTAACAGCGTATCGGCTAAGCTCAGCGGCACGGCTGCTTCGCAGCTGACACTATCCTTGGATGCGGCATTGACAACGAGCGATACAAAACTTGCGACAGATCAACAGTACAAAGTGAGAATAACTGATCTGGCTCAAGGATCAAGGACCGGAGGAGATTTTACCCTGACAATTTCTGTGTCAGGTCCTTCTGTTCCTAATGGAGGTACATATACCAGGAGTCTCAAGGGGTACTTACAGGCTCCCGGAGTAATTGGCAGTGGCGGCACAGGTCGTGCGAAGAGTATTCTCCTCACAAGTGCTAGTGCAACAGATATCTCTGTGAAGGGGACGGGGAGTTCCGAGACGGCTTCGCTCGTATTCGAAGCACGTGACTCGTTAGGGCAGGCTATTGATTTGGCTCATTCGACGGTATTGAACTTCACGATATCTGCACCAGATCTTGGGGCTACGCTCACGATTGCCAGCGCTGCTACTGATGGATCCGGTCGTGCTACAACGTTGGTTCAATCCGGTACGAAATCAGGTGTCATTCAGGTGCAAGCGAGTACAGTAATCGATGGAATAACTGTCAGTTCCTTGCCTGTACGCATCAGCATAAACTCTGGCTTGCCAGATCAAACACACTTCACGATTGGAGCCCAGAAGTTCAACTTCCCAGGATTGGATTTCAACGGATTGACAGACGATATTACAATCCAGATGGGTGATAAGTACAGTAACCCAGTACAGCCAGGAACTGTTGCTTACTTTAATACATCTCATGGTATTATCCAGACAACTGGCTCTACAACGAGTTCAAATGGATTTATTACCAAGACCTTATATTCGGCCAATCCGAGACCTGAGGGTGTATATGCTACAGTACCACCTCCTGCGTTTTACGGAGGTCCCATAACTAACAATGGGTGGACAGAAGTTTATTCCACAACGGCAGGGCCAAACGGCACCACCGTTATGGATTCGGCCAAAGTATTGTGGACTGGTACACCTGTTATAATCAACACTGGAATTAATTTATTTGCAGTTCCTGATGGTGGTAGTGTTGGTGGAATTGCTTTCACTGTTGAAGATAGGTATGGTCATCCACTTTCTGCTGGTACAACGATTTCTTTATCTGCTGAAGGTTTGAAAGTGAGTTCAAATTGTCCAACCGGGGGATTACCTGATACATGGAATACGGGACCGGGTTACACTACATTTATTGCTATACTTTCTGACGCGAGTCCAAATACAATACCTCCCGTAACTGTTGCGACTCAACTGGTACTTACGGTGGTGCATCCTGTTTACGGTACGTTCAATGTTGTGCTTGCAACTGGAACTTATCAGTAGCGGGATTTCATTAAAAGACAAGAAGCCATATTCCGACAAAATCGGAACATGGCTTCTTATATTAAAGAATATAGATCTCTCTGCTTTAATTAGACTCTTTGTAATGCTTTGTAATTTGCCTTAATTGTTTTCTCAATAATTTTCTCTGTATGTGCAGTTGAAATAAATGCTGCTTCAAACTGAGAAGGTGGCAAGTACATTCGTTGCTCTAACATCGCGTTAAAATATGCCGAGTATTTTGTTGTATCAGATGTTTTTGCAGAATCATAATCTGTCACAGATTTCGATGTAAAAAAGAGTGTGAACATCGACCCTATTCTGTTGAGCGTGTAACCGAGTCCTAACTTTTGCAGATTTTCTCGCAATCCCTCCTCGAGTTGTGATGATCGCTGTTCAAGTTGTTTGTAGATCATCTTATTTGCAAGGAGAATTCTCAGCACAGTAAATCCTGCCGCCATCGCAAGCGGATTACCTGATAGTGTTCCCGCTTGGTACATTGGTCCGGCTGGAGCCACCATCTGCATAATTTCTTTTTTCCCGCCGTATGCACCAACGGGAAGTCCGCCGCCGATAATTTTCCCGAGCGTAGTTAAATCTGGTTGAATAGCATATAATTCTTGCGCTCCGCCAATCGCAACTCGAAAGCCTGTCATCACTTCGTCAAAAATAAGCAGCGCATGGAATTCGTTGCACAACGAACGCAATCCTTTAAGGAATCCTTCAGCAGGGCCTACGCAGCCCATGTTACCTGCCACAGGCTCCACAATAATTGCAGCAATTTGATTTTTGTTCTCTTCACACGCTGTCCGCACTGATGCGAGATCGTTATAACGGGCGGTCAATGTGTTCACTGCAGTCGTGGCAGGAATACCGGAGCTATCAGGAACGCCAAGGGTCATTGCACCTGAACCTGCTTTGATCAAAAAAGAATCACCGTGTCCGTGGTAGCAACCTTCAAACTTTAGTATCTTATCTTTCCCCGTAAACGCGCGCGCTAAGCGAATAGCGCTCATCGTTGCTTCAGTGCCGGAGTTCACCATCCGTACCATCTCAATGGAAGGGACAATTTTTGTGATGAGTTCCGCTACCTTAATCTCAAGATTTGTAGGTGCACCAAAGCTTGTGCCGCGTTTTGCAGTGTCCCGTATCGCTTTGAGTATTGCAGGGTTTGCATGACCAAGAAGCATTGGTCCCCATGAGCCTACATAATCGATATATTTATTTCGGTCTTCATCCCAGATATACGCAGCACTGGCTCGCTTTATAAAAACCGGTGTTCGTCCAACCGATGTGAAAGCACGCACTGGAGAATTTACACCGCCAGGGATAATGTTTTGAGCTTTGGCAAATAGTTTGTTGGATTTTGTTGTTTTGAATCGTCGTATTAAGATTCGTCGCTGCATAGATTATTCTCTTTCAAAATCATTTTTTTTCTTTTAGCAACCTCGCTGCCTCTTTTGCAAAGTATGTGAGGATTATATCTGCCCCGGCTCTCTTGATGCTTGTGAGAACCTCCATCATAACACGGGGCTCGTCAATCCAGCCATTGCGGCCGGCGGCTTTGATCATCGAATACTCGCCGCTCACGTTGTAGGCAGCTGTCGGCATTTGGAAACGATCTTTCACACGGCGAATGACATCGAGATATGACAATGCCGGCTTTACCATCACAATATCTGCACCTTCTAGTATGTCCTGCTCAACTTCGCGCAGGGCTTCATCACTGTTGGCCGGATCCATCTGATGCGAACGGCGGTCGCCAAATTTTGGAGTACTTTCAGCGGCATCGCGGAATGGCCCGTAAAAACCCGATGCGTACTTTGCTGCGTACGACATAATCGGGATATTTTGAAAATCGTTAACATCAAGCATTTGACGGATGATTTTTACTCTGCCGTCAAACATATCCGAGGGAGCAATGATATCTGCACCTGCCTGGGCATGTGTCAGTGCTTCCTTGGCCAGCAATTCGATAGAAGCATCATTCAATATCTCATTACCTAACACGATACCACAATGACCGTGCGATGTATATTCACATAGACAAACATCTGTGATGACAACCAATTCAGGGATTTCTTTTTTCAGCGCTCGGACTGCTGTCTGTATAATGCCATGTTCGTCATATGCGCCGCTTCCAACTAAATCCTTCTGTTCGGGAATACCAAAGAGAATCACGGCAGAAATACCGAGTGTTTTTACAACTGCGCACTCACGAACAAGTTCATCCACTGAAAGCTGGAATACACCCGGCATCGATCCAATTTCTTTTCGGAATTTTGTTCCCGGAACAACGAAGAGAGGATATATTAAATCATTGAGAGAAAGTTCCGTTTCGCGCACCATGGAACGGAGTGCCTCTGTCATTCGTGTGCGGCGGAATCGGTGGAATGGTTCGATAGGCGTGCCATGGGAATAGCCGATTGAAATTTTTGGATCATTCATATGCCACCATTATTGAGATAAGTATTCAAATACTACGTTGTAATATAGGTGAAGGAAGAGAGAAGGTCAATGATGCCAATCCATTAAAACCTCTTCAAGAAGGCCATAAGCCGTTCGTTGAAGTTCTGCGTGTTCTCCAAATTGCTCATATGAGCGGCGTTAGGCACTATGTGCAGTTCTGATCCGGCAATGATCGTATGCATTGATCGTGCATCGGATGGCGGAGTTACCTTGTCATGTTCCCCAACAAGAATGCATGTCGGAATGTCAAGCGAGGAAAGAGCGGATGTTGTATCGGTTCGGGAAGCAAGCGCAAATAAAGTTCCGCAAATGCCACGCGGTGAGTTTGTGTAAATTATTTGTTTGATAAACGCTATAACGTCTGGATTTGTCTCAAATGTCTTTTCCCAGAAGATGGCCTTCACAAAGTCCTCTGCAAATGCTCGAACACCATTCACTTTCACCACCTCCACAGTTTCTTTACGCTTTACTTTTGCGGCATCCGTGTCAGGTTCGCTTTTTGTGTCGCTTAAAATTAAGCCGAGGACGCGATCAGGATGTCTCTCGAAAGTACGCAGTGCTATGTACCCCCCCATCGAGAGTCCGCAGAGGACAGCCTTCTTGACTAAAAGATGATCGAGTAATGCGATTAAATCGTCAACGAATAGATCTATTGTATATTGACCGTCACCAACGTCGCTACCGCCGTGACCGCGCACATCATACGCAATAGCATGGATATTGTTAGGCATTACATGTATTTGAGGTCCCCACATCTCATGGCTGAAGGGAAAGCCATGAATAAAAACAACTGGTAATCCTTGGGGCATACCGTGTTCGATGTAGTTGATTGTAAATTCGTTGAGAATAATTTTCATTTTTATAAATAGTTATATTTGTAGGAGTGTATAAATATTTTTTAAAATTGATGTTGCTGCATTGAACTTGTATAAACATTGAGCCGATGCGCGAGCATGTGCAAGCATTGATGGAAATTCGATAATTTGTCGGAGTTTAAAGGAAAGATTGGCAATGTTGTGCCCTGCGCCTCCGGAACAAAAAAGGATAAGAACGAAGAGTTCTCGGCTATTTTGTTTTTGGGGCAGTTGTCGGTATTGCATCTTCATAGAATGACTCTTTGTCTTGTTCTGCTTCGAGCGTATCAATAAACGGTTAGCCAAACTCTATAAAGAAGAAACAAAAACTCCTCCTATCATGCAACTGAAAAGGAGGAGTTTTTATAGAACTGCTATCGGTCAATAAACCAGAGATCTAGATTCTTTGATCCATAGGAATGTAGTTGCGTTCGTCGCTGCCTAGGTATATTTGACGCGGACGTGCGATTTTCTGCTCCGGATCGTTAATCATCTCCAACCATTGTACGATCCAACCTGCAGCACGCGGAATGGCAAAGAGTACTGTAAAGAAATCCGTTGGGAAACCCATTGCCTGATAGATGATCCCTGAATAAAAATCGACATTCGGATATAATTTGCGTTTCACAAAATATTCATCCTGTAAAGCGATTCGTTCAAGTTCAAGGGCAATATCCAAGAGTGGATTTCGCCCGGTTATTTCAAATACTTGATCGGCTGTTTGCTTAATGATCTTTGCTCGCGGATCATAATTTTTGTACACACGATGTCCGAATCCCATCAATCGCTTTTCACCTTTTCCTTCTTTTACTTCCTTGATGAAATCAGGAATGTGATCCTTCGAACCAATTTCTTTCAACATGATAAGCACTTGTTCGTTGGCGCCACCATGGAGAGTTCCATTAAGAGCGCTCAATGCTCCAGACATTGAAACATATGGATCAGCCTGCGAACTTCCAATGGCACGCATCGCACTCGTGCTGCAATTCTGTTCATGATCAGCATGAAGAATGAAGAGAATATCCAACGCCCGTTCGAGCACGGGGTTCGGCGTATATTTTTGTCCTTCCGATTTGTACATCATAGATAAAAAACTTCCTGTATAACTTAATCCATTCTCTGGTTCAACAGGAGCGAGACCCTTTCCATGGCGGAAACACCATGCGCCGAGTGTCGGCATCTTTGCGATAAGACGGTAGATATGTAAGTGCCTGCTTGCTGGATCGGAAATTTTACGTGACTCAGGATAATATGTAGAAAGTGCAGCGACAAGACTTCCGAGCATACCCATGGGGTGCGCATCCTGGCGAAATCCAGCCAAAGCTTTTTTCAGTTGGTCAAACACCGCGGTGTGAGTCATAATTTTATCTGTCCACTCTTTTAATTGCGGCACTGTAGGCAGTTCTCCATGCATCAAGAGATATGCAACTTCAAGATGGCTGCTCTTTTCGGCAAGCTGATCAATTGGATATCCGCGGTAACGCAGAATTCCTTTGTCCCCATCAATATATGTTATCTTGCTTATGCAAGATGCCGTATTCATAAATGCGGGATCGTATGTCATCATTCCAAAATCATCTTCCTTTACTTTGATTTTGCGAAGGTCCATAGCACGAATCGTATCGTGTTCGATCGGCAGTTCAAATTGTTTCCCGGTCCGGTTATCCGTAATTGTGAGTGTATTTGCCATAAATACCGCCTCCATTTTTTTCTTGGATTAGAAATAGCTACAGAAATTAACGAAATAATCTACTAATACACCAGTTATTTGGTGAAATTATATACATTATTTTTAGAGGAACTTTTTTTGATATAAAATGTTATTACTGGTGAACCTACTTGCCATTCCCCATGGCTGGTGGTTCGATAGCCTCCCTAACCCCGGCGTTTGGTAGTGCGTCGGGGTTTTTTTACTTCCACTGCGCATATTTTGTTTAAAGAAAGCGTGACCTACGAAAACACTTTCCAGGTTAATTCATTAACTCGAACAATTTTTTAATTTCACTAATGGTCATCTCTCTGTATGCACCTGAATGTAAACCGTCAATAGTGAGGAAAGTGATAGATGTACGTATAAGACGTAATGTGGGATGTCCGACTGCAGCAGTCATTTTTCTTACCTGTCGATTCCGTCCTTCGCGCAATATAATTTCTATCCACGATGTTGGAATATTTCTTCTGAAACGGATGGGGACAGATCGCGGGGGCAAGTGAGGCTCATATGTCAATATTTTTACACGTGCTGCCAAAGTGCGTTTTTTTTCTATTATGACTCCCTTCTGTAATCGTTCAATATCGCCTTCATCCGGAATTCCTTCTACCTGAACAAGATACGTCCGCTCGTGTTCAAACTTTGGATCGGTGATGTGATGTTTAATAATGTTGTCATTTGTTAATAAAAGAAGACCTTCGCTATCGGCATCTAATCTACCCGCGGCATAAGTATTTTTAGGGAATGGTCCGAAGTCGGCTAATGATAAATATCCAGCTTCTTGTGTGAACTGCGACAGAACACCGTAAGGCTTGTAAAAGAGGATGTATGATTTCCTGTTTGATTTCACCGATGACTCATATAAGATATCAATAGGAGAAGAGAAATATTTTGCATTTATGAATGGAAACAAAAATCCCCCGGCACCTGCCGAGGGACTCGAGAATTTGAAATTGATACAGATTATTTTGTACCGATTATTTCTTCATCATGTTTTTCTAGTTGATCACCTTCAATTTCTTTTGTAACTTGAACAAACACGAGTTCTTCTTTTTCTTTATCAAAATTTGCACGAATGATACTACCCTGTGGATACGTTCGTTTCAGAATTTCTTCAGCGAAAGGATCTTCTATGTATTTCATAATTGCCCTGCGGAGTGGTCGTGCACCAAAAGCAGGATCGTATCCTTTCTCCACCAGAAAATCTTTTGCTTCCTGACTTAGCTCGATTGTAATTCCCAGGGATGTCATGCGGCCAAAGAGTTCCTTGGTTGTAATATCGATAATTTTATAGATATGCGAACGTTCGAGTTGATGAAAAATAATCGTATCATCAACGCGATTGAGAAACTCCGGATTGAATACACGCTTGAGGGCATCTTCAATGCCAGACTTCATTGCCTTATACTTATCTTGGTGTGTGTTTGTCCCAAATCCTAAGCCGCCTGTCACTTTGATATCACGCGAACCAAGATTTGAAGTCATGATTAATATTGTATTTTTAAAATCAATCCGACGTCCAAGACTATCGGTGAGTACTCCATCGTCTAACACCTGCAATAAAATGTTGAAGACGTCCGGATGCGCTTTTTCAATTTCATCCAATAAAACCACCGAATATGGTTTCCTGCGGACTTTTTCCGTTAATTGCCCGCCTTCTTCATATCCAACGTAGCCTGGAGGGGCACCAACAAGGCGTGAAACTGCAAATTTTTCCATATATTCGCTCATATCGATGCGGATAAGAGCCTCATCAGAATCGAACAAATATCGGGCAAGTGCTTTTGCCATCTCCGTCTTTCCGACACCTGTTGGACCAAGAAAAATGAAGGAACCGATAGGACGCTTTGGATCTTTGAGACCTGCACGAGTTCGTCGAATTGCTTTTGTCAGCTTGGAAATAGCTTCGTCTTGTCCAACTACCATCTCGGCAAGGGCTGATTCCATCTTGAGTAATTTTTCGGATTCGCTCTGGGCAACTTTTTGAACGGGAATGTTGGTCATCATCGAGACGACGGAAGCGCAATCTTCATCATCGACATCGTATATCGTATCCCGCGCTTTCAAATCCCATTCGCGTTTTGCAATTTCCAGGTCGCTAATAAGTTTTTTCTCCAGATCGCGCAGGCGTGCAGCTTCTTCAAAATTTTGATTTTTGACGACTTGATTTTTTGATTGCCGAATTTTTTCAATTTCTTCTTCAAGCTGGAGAATTTCTTTCGGTACTTTTATATTGGCAAGATGCACGCGTGCACCGGCTTCATCCATCACATCAATTGCTTTATCCGGGAGGTACCGATCGGTAATGTACCGATCACTCAAGCGCACTGCGGCTTGTATTGCCGGTTCGGAATAAAGAACTCCATGATGTTCTTCATATTTATGTTTTATGTTCTGGAGAATCTGTATGGTCTCATCAACTGTTGTTGGATTTACCATGATTTTT
>Ga0182021_10004927_pt1 | contig 15750 bp, 14 predicted proteins | sample 612E3MmetaG_FD_120493 | JGI IMG/M metagenome (GOLD analysis project Ga0182021, IMG submission 120493) | Permafrost microbial communities from Stordalen Mire, Sweden - 612E3M metaG (Illumina Assembly) | ecosystem: Environmental > Terrestrial > Soil > Wetlands > Permafrost | place: Sweden... | reverse complement strand
GCTGAAGGCCGCGGGCGTGCAGGCCTTCGTCAACTGGTCCATCGAGCCGGCCCAGGCCATCGTCATCAAGAATGCCCGGCAGATTGGGCTGGAGATCCCCATCTTCCAGAGCCACGGCTTCGGCAACATCCAGTACGTGAAGGCCGCAGGCCCCGCCGCCGAGGGCGTGATCTTCCCGGCTGGCCGGTTGCTGGTGGCCGAGTCCCTGCCTGCCGCCAACAAGCAGAAGGCCGTGCTCACCAAGTACAAGAAGGACTACGAGATGCGCACCCACGAGGACGCCAGCACCTTTGGCGGCCATGCCTACGACGCATTCATGATCCTGGTCAAAGCCATTGAAACCGCGGGCCTCGACAAGGAGAAGGTCCGCACCGCCATAGAGGACACGAAAGGCTTTGTCGGCACCGCCGGGGTCTTCAACTTCTCGGCCCAGGACCACAACGGCCTGACCATCGACGCCTTCGAGATGCTGACCGTGAAGAACGGCAAGTTCGTTCCCTACGTCGAGCCAGCGGCCCCCAGCGCCACCAAGAAGAAACCGTAGGGGCGACCTGCGGCCACCCCGCTGGCCCCGCATTGTACAGCCTCGTGTAGGGGCGACCTGCGGTACCTGCGGTCGCCCCCACGACTTCGCCGCCATTCCCTACGGGCGACCGCAGGTCGCCCCTACCGCGTGCCCTTGCGTCCGTATTCTCCGGTGCGGATGTTCACAATCTGGCTGTTCTCGAACGTCACGAAGCGGAGGAAGGAATTGGGGCCAAAGTCGTAGGTCCATTCGTCGAGGGGAACCTCGACCTCGATCTCCTCGGTCACCCACTCCTCCACCGGGCCCCTGCGCACCCTGACCGTGTGCCTGACAATGCGTCTCTCGGTGCGTTGGGTGACGAAGTCAGGCTCGCCGCACTTGTTCTGCACCTCGGCCATGTGGTCCCCCACGTCGACCACGCGCGTGCCGCAGCGAAAGCCGCCGTCAGCCACAGCCGCCGCGGGCCATGCCACGGCCAGTGCCAGCGCCAGACGCAATTGTCCTTTGCGCATCGTTGCCTCTCCACCAGTAGACGCACGCCACCGGGATTCCATTCAATCGATCGGCGGTAACGGCGCAAAGTGGTCGTCCCGAACCTCCTTTTTCCACCTCATCCCCTGCCCGTGAGTGACCGACTTCGTATATTGTTGCGCCTTCATCGTCGGTCACCGCAGCCAATGAGGAATCTCTATCTCCGATACCATGTTGCCTTGCACGCCGCCGTCCTGACAGTGGTGGTCTTTGCCGTGTTCTCGAACAACTATCGGCACGACTACCCGCTCGATTGCGGTCATCTCCTGCTGGAGAACTCCTATGTTCGGAGTCTGAAGTTCATTCCGCAGTATTTTCTCGACGGCCGCACCCTCACCAGCCTTCCGGCCAATGCCGACTACCGACCGGTGCTGCAGGTGACCCATGCTCTCAACTACGCAATCAGCGGATACGACACCTGGTCGTGGCACCTGACGCAGATCCTCCTGCACCTCGTGTGCGTGCTGGGGCTGTACTTCCTCTGCCGTCGCATCCTGCAGGAGTTTCATCCCGACCTGCCGTTTGCGGAGCGCGCCACCATCCCTCTTGTTGCGGCGCTGCTGTTTGCCGTGCACCCGACCACGTCGGGCGTGATCAACTACCTTTCAGCCCGGTCGTCGCTGCTCACTGCCGCATTTCTGCTTCCATCGATCGTGCTGTACATGCGGCCCCGGCATCACAATTCGCCTCCGGTCTTTCCGGTCGCAGCGGCGATTCTGTACGCGCTTGCCCTGTTCACAAAGATCGAAGCCGTGGGCGGCCTGGCCGTGTACTTTCTCTACGATGTCGTGCAGACGTCGCGACGTCGGACAGGGAACACTGCCGACGTCGTGCACGGCGGCTTGCTGCGCGACATCGCGGCCACCTGTACCCTTGCCACGCTGAAGCGACTGTGGATCTTCGTCGCGATCACCGGCTTCTATCTTGTCTGCTACCGGCATGCCATGGCCGGCTACCAGCAGGCAGCACGGCACGCGGCCGACATGACGCCGGCCGTGTACCTGGCTACCCAGACCACAGCATGGTGGCACTACGTGCTGACCTGGTTCGCACCGGTGCGGCTGGTGGCCGACGACCTGACCTATCCGGTGTTCCGCTCCCTGCTGGCGCCCGAGGTGCTGCTGGCGATCGCCGGCTGGGTGCTGGCGGCCGGACTTGTCACATGGTTGTACCCGCGCTACGCGTATTTCGCGTTCGCCGCGGTCTCGGCACTCGCCCTCATTTCGCCCACCTCCTCGATCATGCCGCTGGCCGAAATGGTGAACGAGCACCGGCCCTACCTGCCACTTGCCATTCTGTCGCTGACCTGGACTATCCCCGCGTCGCTCTTCGCCTTCCGCATCGGCCGCTCGCATGCGGCTGTCCGCGCCTTCGCCGTCACGGGCTTGATCGTTCTGACGGCTGCGTTCTTCCTTCTGACGTTCCAGCGCAACCGGGTGTTTGCCAACGAAGAAGCCTACTACCGCGACATCATCGACAAGGCGCCCTCATCGCGCGCATACGTCAACTACGGCCTGGTCTTCATGCGCCGCGGGCAATACGACGATGCGCTCAAGTACTATCGGTTGGCGCTGGAAACGGCGCCCAACTGGCACATCATCCACATCAACCTGGGCATCGTGTATCAGCAACTCGGCAACTGGGACCAGGCCCGGTATCACTTCGACCGGGCAGTGCAGACCGAGCAGTATTCGGCCCAGTCGCTGGTCTACCGCGGCGAGTATTTTCTCAGGCGGAAAGAGTATGAGGCCGCCCGGCAGGACTTTGAAAAGAGCATTCCATTGAGCCGGGAGATGTTCGCCATCTACAAAGGGATCGCCACCGCATCGGCCGGACTCGGCGACTGGACCGCGAGTGTCGAATACACCATCCGGTGCCACGCCCTCGACCCGCAACAGACCGAAGCACAGATCGTCTCCATCGCCACGCCGTTCTGGGACCGGCCCGACCGGTACCAGGCCGGTATCAACTTCTTTCAGGAGATCGGCAGGCTCTACCCGCGTCGTTGGTGGGTATGGCAAGATATCGGCGATCTGGCGACTAGACTCGGCCAGAAGGCGCTCGCCGATCAGGCGTTTGCCGAGGCACAACGGCTGCGGGACAGCGGAAAATAGGGCGTAGCCGGGGCGACCGCAGGTAGCCCCTACCGGAGGCCGTCGCGCGCGACACCGATCCCGCGATTCGATTCGGCCGACAGCTTGGCCAGCCGGGCGGTGGTGGCGCGGTCGGCACGCAGGGCGTCCACGTCCATGGGCATGCGGTATGTCCAGTTGCTGTCATTGACCGTACCCGGGACATTCACGCGCTCGCGCGTGCCGAGAAGATCCTGGAAAGGCAACAGGCACAGTTCCGAGGGCGCGTCGTAGAGTACGCGCAAAAGGGCGTCGCGAACCCGGTCGTCGAAAGGCTGGTGTGGATCGATGCCCTGCAGCCCCGGCAAGCCAGTGAACAGCCTCCGCTCGTCGGGCGAGATGGCATCCCACCACGCGGCCTGCATCTCGGTGTCATGCGTGCCCGAGGTAGCCACCGAGATCGCGGGCCAGGCCGCCGGGTCGTGCAGAAAGGTCTCTTTCCTGCCGTCGCGCCACACATCGGTCTTCTCCCAACGCAGAACCCGGTAGCCGGGCAACCCCAGCCGCGCCAGCGAAGGCCGTAGAAACTCCGGCAGCGCGCCCAGGTCCTCGGCCACCACCCGGCCAAAACCACCGATGATGGAAAGCAAGGTTTCACCCAGGCGGATCTGGGCGTCCTCGTCCGAAGGCGAAAAGCCTGCCTTGCGTCCGTCGGCTGACCGGTAGTACGTGCGGTACAGCCCGATGACGTGGTCCACCCGAAAGAGCCCGAACATCTCGCCGGCCCGGCTGGCCCGATTGCGCATCCAGCGGAACCCGGTGTGCTCCATCGCGGGCCAATCGTAAAGCGGTAGGCCCCAGTCCTGGCCGGTCGGGGAAAACGGATCAGGCGGCGCACCCACCCGCATGTCTAGGCGAAACAGGCCGCGGTGATTCCACACGTCCGAGGAATCGCCGGACACGACAAAAGGCAGATCGCCCATGAAGTCCACGCCCAAGGCCTGAGCCTGGGAACGCGCCTTGTGCCATTGGCCATCGAGCTGCCATTGCAGCCAGCAGTGGTAGAGCAGCTCGTCGACACTCTCTTCGATCACCCGCGAGAGAGCCGTGGGCACGCGGTCGCGCAACTCGGCCGGCCAGTCCTGCCAGTGCTTGGCCAGGCGGTCGTGCAGAACGCAATACAGGCCGTGCTCGGCCAGCCAGTCGTGCTCTTCGCGAAAACGGCGCAGTTCCAAGGCGCGGCCACTGCACTGATCCCATTCCTCGTCGAGAAACCTGTGAAAGGCGCGCCGGAGCGCCCGCGTCTTCAGGGGCCGCACCCGCCGCCAGTCCACCGTGGGGCTGGCCGCGACCTCGTCGAGCAGGCGCTGATCGGCCGGCGACAGCGCGGCCCGTCCCCCGGCCATGACGAAGTCCTCGCATTCGTCGAGCCCCAGGTACACGGGATCGATGGCAAAAGCGGTGCTGGCCGAATACGGGCTGGTTTCCCCGCCGCGGACCTCGTTGACCGGAAGCAGTTGCACCACCGCCAATTCGGCCTCGCGCGCCCAGGCGCCGAGGCGGACTAGATCCGGAATCTCACCCACGCCCCACCCGGTCTTCGTGCGCACGGAAAAGAGCGGGATGAGCACGCCAACCCGCCGGGGACGCGCAACGCGGGGGGGTGTGGTTTCAGACCCCATCGAATTCACATGTTTCCATATCGGGTTTATGATGGAAAATCTTGCCGCCCATGCCTGACAATAGTTCTACACCAATCGCAAGCCTGTCTGGTCGCCGCCTGCTGCTCACCGGGGGGGCCGGTTTCATCGGGTCCCACCTGACCGAACGACTGGCTGCGGAAAACGAGATCGTGATTCTCGACACCCTCCGACGCAACGCTCTGTCGTCGGCCGGCCTCGACAAGCACCCTCATGTGAAGCTCATCCAGGGCGACGTGCTCGACAGCACGGCGGTTCGCCAGGCCATGGAAGGCTGTGACGCGATCATTCACCTGGCCTCCATCGCGGGCGTGGACACCGTGCTGAAGAACCCCGTGCTCACCATGCGCGTGTCGCTTCTCGGCACCATGAACGTACTGGAGGCAGCCGCGGCCAAGGGTGGCGTCAAGCGCGTGATCGACTTCTCCACCAGCGAGGTCTTCGGCCGCTACGCCTACAACGTCACCGAGTGGGACGCCACCACCCTGGGCGCAGTCGGTGAAGCGCGCTGGACCTACGCGGTGGCCAAGCTGGCCACTGAGCATCTGGCCATGAACTACTGGAAGCAGTACCAGCTTCCCGCCTGTTCAGTCCGCCCGTTCAACATCTACGGTCCGCGCCAGGTGGGTGAAGGCGCGGTCCACCACTTCATCGTGCGGGCCCTGCGGGGCGAGCCCGTGCAAGTGCACAACGATGGCTCGCAGATCCGCGCCTGGTGCTACGTGGACGACATCGTAGATGGAATTCTGCTGGCGCTCGAACGCGAGCAAGCGGTCGGCCACGCCCTCAACATCGGAAACCCACGCTCCACCCTGACCATCTATGCCCTGGCCAAGGAAATCATCCGGCTGGCCTCCAGTTCGTCCCACATCGAGCATGTGCCCTGGAAACAGGCCGATGTGGAGTTGCGCATCCCCAACATCGACAAGGCCAAGGAGCTGCTCGGCTTCCAGCCGCGCGTCGATCTGGAGGAGGGCCTCTTACGCACCATCTACTGGTATCGCCACCATCCGGGGTGATGGATGTGAATCCCGCCCGCCTGTGGCAGAATCCGTCGCCTGTCCACCATGAGTGACGTCGTACTACGCGCCGACGATCTGGCCAAGACGTTCAGGCTGGGCTTTTTCCGCAAGCGCATCGAGGCAGTCAAGCAGGCCAGCTTCGAGGTCCGGCGCGGCGAGATCTTCGGCTACCTCGGCCCCAACGGCTCGGGCAAGACCACCACCCTCAAGATGCTGATGGGGCTGGTCTTCCCCTCGCGCGGCCGCGCCGAGGTGCTGGGCCGGCCGGTTCCTGATCGGCAGGCCAAACGCCGTCTCGGCTACCTGCCCGAGAGCCCGTATTTTTACGACTACTTGACGCCTGAAGAATTTCTCGACCTGGTTGGTGCCCTGTTCGACGTGAAGCAGGCCGAGCGCCGCGCCCGCGCGGACCGCCTGATCGAGCGCGTGGGTCTGTCTTCCGCGCGCGGTCGGCCCTTGCGCAAATTCTCCAAGGGCATGCTCCAGCGCATCGGCATTGCGCAAGCCCTGATGGGCGACCCGGAACTGGTGGTGCTGGACGAACCCATGACCGGGCTCGACCCGATCGGCCGCAAGGAGATCCGCGATCTCATGCTCGACCTCAAGCGCGAGGGCCGCACGGTCCTCTACTCCACGCATATCCTGCCCGACGTGGAGATGACCTGTGACCGCGTGGCCATGATCTTCGCCGGCCGCATCCGCAACGTGGGGCCGCTGTCCGAACTGCTCACCGCGCGGCTGCTGTCCACCGAGGTGTGTCTGCGCCCGGGCCAGGCCGGCCTGCCCACGCTGCCCGAGGGGGCGCGAAAAAGCGAGAGTCCCGACGGCCTGGTCATCGACCTGCCGGCCAACGCCGACGTAGACGCATTCCTGCGCGCCACGCTCGCCGCCGGGGCCCGCGTGCATTCGCTCACCCCGCGCCGGGAGTCGCTGGAGGATCTCTTCGTGCGCGAGGCCACCAGCCAGAGTCAGGGGGCCGCATGAGGCGCATCCAGGCCATCGCGTGGAACACCTTCCGCGAAGCGGTGCGGAACAAGATCCTCTACAGCCTGCTCTTCTTCGCGGTGCTGATCATCCTGTCGGCCCTGGCCATGGGCAACCTCACCTTGCACGAAGAGATCCGCATGACCCGCGACATCGGACTGTTCGGCATCGACGCCTTTGGCGTGATCATCGCCATTTTCGTGGGGGTGAACCTGCTCTACAAAGAGCTAGACCTAAAGACCGTGTACACCATCCTGCCCAAGCCCCTGCACCGCTGGGAGTTCGTGCTGGGCAAGTGGCTGGGCATGCTGCTGACCCTGGCCGTGCAGATGGGCGTGATGGGTCTGGTGCTGGGCGTGACCCTGTGGCTGCAAGGAGCGCATTTCGACACGCCCATGGTCAAGGCGGTGTGGCTGCTCTTCGTCAACGTGATGCTGGTCACCTCCATCGCCGTGTTCTTCTCGGCCTTTTCCAGCCCGTTTCTCTCGGGCTTCTTTGCCCTTGGTTGCTTTATCGTGGGCCGCTCGGTGCCTGACATCCGCGCCCTGGCCGCCAAGCTGGGCCCCGTGTCCAAGACCGTGCTGGAGACCGGCTCTGCCCTCATGCCCAACATGCACCTCTTCTACCCCTCGGGCGCCATCGTGGGTGCCGAGGAAGTCTCGGTCCATGGCGACTTCGTCAACGCGTCTTACTTGCTGACGGCCACTGCGTATGGCGTGGCTTACTCGCTCATCGTACTGATTGCAGCCATGCTGATCTTCAGGAAGAGAGACTTCGTCTGATGACCCTGCGACGCCATCCCCGGTGGCTGCTGGTCGCTGGCGGGTTGGTGCTGGCCCTGGTCGTGGTGGCCATCCGGCTGCTGGTCGACTCGCGCATTGCTTTGCGCGCCGGCGAGATGTCCGAGACGCGCGGCGACCGGCTGGAGGCCATCCGCCACTATCAGGACGCAGCCCGCTTGTATCTACCGGCGAGCCCCTATGTTCGCGCCGCACTGGATCGGCTGGAGGCCGTGGCCGCAGCAGCCGCACAGGCGGGCGATGGGCCCAGCGTGCGCGCCGCACTGGAGGCCGAACGCGGTGCCATCTTGGCCACGCGATCGCTGTACATCCCGAATGGATCCCGGCTGCCCAGTATTGAACACCGTCTGGCCCGGTTGCTGGCTGCCACCGAGGATCGCTCGGTTGCGCCCGGGGTCAGCTTCGAAGCCAGGGCCGCATGGCACCTGGAGCGGCTGGCGCGCCGGCCGGGGCCGGCCCTTGCCCACGTAGTGCTGGCACTGGTAGGCCTGGTGCTGTGGGTCGGCAGTGCTATCGGATTTGTCAGCAAGGGTCTCGACGCGAGGCTGCACTTGCGTCGCCGCTACGCCATGATCGCCGGTGTTGCTTTCGCTGTCGGGCTTTCGATGTTCCTGCTCGGCCTGCGGTTTGCCTAGCTATCCCGTTCCAACTATGGACCAGGTGCGGCGCGGGTTGTGAGCAACCATAGCAGCAGGACTCCTTCAGTCCTGCTATCGTTTCCTGCTAGAAGTACCGTAGGTCACGTTGCCGATCATGCAGATCCTATGTGAACGCTGCCGAGCCGAATGCACACTGGACGAAAGCCAGGTGCGCGATGGCGTTTCCGACGTGGAATGCAGGGTCTGTGGACATGTTTCCACGGTGGTGCAGCCGCGCTTGAACGAAACAGCGGACGCGGCCTCGGCGGGTAGCCGGGAGACAGCCGACTTGTTCCTGCAGACCGCGGATGGAGGGGTTCATCGCGTCCCGGGCCTGACGTCGCTACACACGTGGATCGTCGACCGCAGAGTCACCCGCATGGACAGGATTTCCGCCGACGGTAGAGCCTGGCAGTACGCCGGTGAGCTCGCCGAGCTGGTGCCGTTCTTCGACGTGGTGGACGAGGCCGACCGGGCCCGCGCAGGCGCCCTGCTTTCGCCAGACCCGGCCAAGCAGCGCGAGCCTGCCCGGCGTACGCCAACCTCTCCGACGCCACGCCGTTCATCGTCAACCGCCATGGCTATCTCGGTCCCGAACGACGAGCTTCGGCCAAGTCAGCCGCGTTTTCCGGTCGTTGGCGCGCAGGCCACGGAGGGCGGTTCTCACGGCCATGGCGCACTGAAGACGTTTGTCAGCCTAACCGTGGCTGCCGGGGTGGCCTACGCTGGTATCCAGTGGCAGCGTGGCCGTTTCCCCAGCGCCACCATAGCAACGAGAGCCTCTGGCAGCCTCTCTGCCTCGACAGATGGTCGCCGCCCCTTGCCCCTTCCGCCCGAGGCGAGCCTGGATCCGAGAACCGGGTCCGCGGCCACCCAGGCGCCGGGTGGGGGCGCGATGCCTAGCCCATCGCCCAGGGGGCCGGTCGTGGAAGCGCTGCCCTCGCCGCCGCCTGCGGCAGCCGAGAAGGCACCGGACAAGCCGAGTCCGGCAAAGCCGGTGGCCTCTGCTTCCGAATCCTACGAGAGATTGGCCGCCGACGGAGATCGCGCGCTCGAAAATGGATCAAACAGCAGGGCCAAGGATCTCTACCAAAAGGCTCTGCGCCTGAAGCCTGCCGGGGCCAAGGCCCTGGCAGGGCTTGGGTTTGTCGCCCTTGACCGCGGCCAGGTCCCGGCAGCTTACCAATTCTTCAAGCGCGCACTGGCCGCCAATTCGTCTTTTGGTCCGGCCTTGTTCGGCATGGCCGAAGTCCACCGCGCCCGCGGCGAGAAGGCTCTCGCCTTGCAGAGCTACCAGCGCTACTTGCAGCTCTCGCCCAAGGGCAGCGAGGCCACGGCTGCGCGACGCCAACTGAATGCACTAGAGACCGGCAAGTAGCGAAGCGTTGCGGCTGCGGCTAGGCGCGTGGGTTGATCTGAAGAGCCGCCCACCGCTGAGAACACCGAGGGGAGAGGGGAGGACGCGGAGTGGACTTGCGTCCGCGGCCCGCGAGACAGCCGCGCACCGGTTAAGATGAAGGTCGTGGCCGTGGTCGTGGTCGCGGCTGTGGCCGGACACTGCACTCCAGTCGACCAAGCTAACTAGTACACAGATCCTTGTTCCTGGCGATCTTCTGGATCTCGCGCAGCCGTTCCTTGACCTGGGCGGCGCGGGGCGACTTGGGATAGCGCTTCGACAGATCCTGGAAGATGGCCTTCGCGTCGGTGCAGTACTTCATGGCCACGTAGGACTCGCCCAGGTACCACATGGCCTCGGGCACTTCAGGAGAGCGCGAGAAGCGAGACATGACCGCCAGGTACTCCGCGACCGCGAGGCCATGCTTGAATTCCTGGGCGAAAGACTGCCCCACCTGCAACTGGGCCTGGGATGCGCGCGGGTCGCTGGGAAAGCGCTGGATGAAGGAGCGCAAGAAACGGCGGGCGTCTTCGCGCATGCCTCCGGCCAGCCGGTTCTGCGATTCCTTCCAAAGCGCTTCTTTGTCCTCGGGCATGGTCGGGGCGACCCGCTCGATGATCTTCTGCTGTTCCTGCGCCGTCTTCTGCTGGGTTTGTTCTAACGCCGCCAGTCGCTTTTGCAGTTCTTCCACAAGGTGCTTGGCCTCTTCGAGCTTTCCGGCGAGCGCCGCGATGTCGCTCTCGTTGTGCGCCACCTTGGTGCCAAGATCGGCCGAGTTTCGTTCGAGCAAGCCCGTGGCCTCGTCGAGCAATTTGCGCAGACGAGCCATCTGGTCGTTGGTGCTCGTCTCGATGGCCTCCATCCGCTTGGAGAGCCGGGAGATGTCGTCACGCAGCTTGTCGCCCTGGTCGGTGGTCATCAGACAACCAGAGAACACCACAACCGCGAGCGTGCAGCCCGCGGTTAGGTGACAAAACCTACCAGGCCCTAGCGCCATTCGGAGTCAACGCGGCGGTCCTTGGCCCAACCGGTCTCGCTGGTGCCAGTCGCGTCCAAGGAGCCTCGCGGAACGATGGACATGCGGCCGGCCGCGATTCCTGTGCGCTTGAGGTAGTCCTTCACCGACTGGGCGCGCCGGTCAGAAAGCGCCATGTTGTACTCGGTGGTGCCACGCGGATCGGCGCGACCGACCAGGCTGACGGCCATGTCCGTCTTCTTCAGGCAGGTCGCGTTCTGGGCCAATGCGCTGGTGGCGGCCGAGGTCAGATTCGACTTGTCGAAGTCGAAATAGACCGTCTCCAGATCACAGGGCGGCTTGACAGGCTTCTTCTGCGCGCCCACGCACAGGCCGTGCACACATTCTTGATCCTGGGCGCAGTTCTCGTCCTTGGTGCACTGGGGGATGGAACAGCGTCCGGTCATGCACAGCTTGCCCGACGGGCACTGGGTGTCGGAGGTGCAGGCCTGGCAACGATTGCCCTTGCAGACCTCACCTTCCGAGCACTGGCTGGCATCCTTGCAGTAGCCGGGAATGGCGTTGCAGCGGCCGTTCGCACACTGGCGACCTTCACCACAGTCACCAGCGTTGCGACACTGCTGACACTTGCGCCCCACGCAGAATTCTTTGTCCTTGCAGTCCTTGTCGGTGTCGCAGGCAGGGTATTCGGGTTTGCACCCAGCCGCCGCCACGATCAAGAGCATCCCAAAACATCCAAGCAGCAAAGTATTCTTCATGTTTTGCATGGCCTTCCCTGGCCAGGTTTCTAGGGCGGCTTTTGCTCTCTGTCAACGGCCATCAGTATCCTGGGGTCCCCGGCGTGGCGGCGATACCAGCCTAATATCGGAAATCGTGCTATGGGAGGAGCCGAAAGCCCTGTGGCATGGATTGGCTGCTCGCCCAACTGACTTCGCTCCCGCCGTCTGCCGTGTACGACACCCTGGCGGGGGTCTTGCTGCTATGCGGCCTGGGGCTGCCGATCCCGGAGGACGTCTCACTCATCTCGGCCGGGTACCTGGCCCACCGGGGCGTGGTGAGCGTGCACACGGTCTTCTTGGTGTGCTTCGCGGCTGTGCTGGGGGGCGATTGCATTGCCTTCACACTGGGTCGCCTGTTCGGTTCGCGTCTGCTCGACAGCCGTCTGGCTCAACGCTTCTTCAGGCCGCGCAAGCAGATTCGCGTGCGCGCCTATTTTCGAAAGTTCGGCAGCAAGGTCATTTTCATCGCGCGCTTTCTTCCTGGTCTGCGTTTCTCGATCTTCTTGTCGGCCGGAACGCTGCGCGTGCGACCATCCGTCTTCATCACCTATGATTCGCTGGCGGCGTTGGTTTCAGTGCCCGCGCTGGTCTACCTGGCTTTTTTTTTCGGCGAGCACATCGATCACGTGGTCAGCTGGGCGCGACGCTCCGAGTACGGCATCCTAGTCGTCGTCCTGCTGATTGCGATCTGGTTCGCGCTGAAGATGCTGCGCAAGCGTCGGCGCGAAGCGGTCGTCCCGCGATAGCCGCCCGTGGCCGTGGACGTTGCCGCGTGACCGGTCCGCCCGGCGCAAATTGCTACGGGAAGCGGACCTGCACGCCCAGCCCGGCGTCGAGTTCCAGCCGGTACCAGCGCGCAAACCCCATGGTCCATCCGACCTGGAAGAAGAAGCCAACATTTCTGATGGCGTCGTACATGATGCCGTCGGCATTGCGAAGCGCGAAGTCGCCCTTCGATACCTCGATGTAATCTGTGTAGTCGTAGATGACCTGACCGGTGGCGTAGAACTTCAACGCCACACCCTGGTCCAACCAGTAGCGCACCCCGGGCGCCAGGGCAAACTGATGACTGTCGACGGTGGCGGGATCCTTCTGCACGGCAAAGCGTAGGTCGATGATGAGATCGAGACGCGGGTGGAGGCCATAGGAGAGCTGCAGGTCGAGAAAGAAGGGCAGGATGTGAGTACACACCCGCCGGTTGATGTTGCCCGACGAGTCGCCGCAGTGAATTCCCTCACGGTACGGCACCAGCACGCGATAGCCCGTGCCGGGCATGATCGATATCCCGCCCTGGCCAAAGTGATTGACTTCGGCTGGCCCCCCCCACGTCGATGAAGATGCTTTCGCAGGTTTGTCCTCAGGAAGTTTTTCCGGCGCGGCCGACGCTTCATCGGTCGGCTGCGATGTCGAGCCAGGGCTCTCGGGAGCTGCGGTTTGGCTCCCTTCATCTGGCGCCGCTACCGGAGCGGGTTTCTCGTCCGCCCAGACGTTTTGGGCGACAGCTCCTGCCCCAACGATCATACTTACGAAAATGACGACGCGACACGGCGTTTGCATGGCAGGCAACAGTATCGGATGACCGCGAGCCGTTTGCCAGAGCGCTGAACGGTTTGCCGGACCGAGTGAAATTGTGCAGTTGCGAGCAGCCCGAGGCGCGAGGAGGGAGAATACTTGACGTATTTGACCGACGAGCAACAAAGGGACGCGACGCAAATGCGCAATTCCACGACGGGAGGCAAACCGTTCGGCGCTCCGGAGCCTCGAAAGATCGGCCGCCGGCCCGTGCTGGCCGCACTGCTGAGTGCCGGGCTTTGGGGCCGCGCCGGTCTGGCTGGCGCCGTCGGCGATTCGTCGCGGATTCGTCTGGCACGGCTCCACCTGCCTGACCTTCCTGATCCGCGTCCCACCGCCTTGCGACGCCTAGCCTGGGAACTGGAACGTCGCACCAGCCTGATTGCCGTACCGGACCCGATCGCGCTGGCAGCCGCCAGCCCGGAGCTTTTCCGCTATCCGCTGATTTTGCTATCGGGCGATCGCGCGTTCTCCCTGCCTTCCGAGGCAGAGGTCGCGCGGCTGCGTCGCTTCCTGACTTTCGGCGGCTGTCTGCTGATTGATTCGGCCGAGGGTCGCGCTGGCGGCGCGTTCGATGCGTCGGTGCGCAAGCTCCTGGCGCATGTCCTGCCCGGCGACATACCGGCCCGCGTACCTGACGAGCATGTGCTGTGGAAGTCATTCTATCTTCTGCGCGGGGTGGCCGGTCGCGTGCTGGCCGCGCCCTACCTCGAGGGTGTGGAACGCGACCGCCGTCTGGCGGTCATCTACACGCAAAACGATCTGTGTGGAGCCTTGGCGCGCGACGGGTACGGTCGCTGGGAGCACGACGTGGTCCCAGGCGGCGAGGAGCAGCGCGAGCAGGCCTTCCGGTTCGCGGTCAACGTCGTGATGTATGCCCTGTGTCTGGACTACAAGACCGAACAGGCTCACATCGATTTCATCATGCGCACGAGGCGGGCGCGGCCGGGGATTCCGTAGTTTCCCAGAACGGCCTCGGTCCGCGTTGCATGTAGAGTGGTACTCGGATTCACACCACCGGAGGCTCCATGCGCTTGTTGAAGGTATCGATTCTCTTGTGCACCGTCGCCATCGCTTGCACCAAACAGCAAACAGGCGGAGGCGGTGGATCGGGCGGCAGGGGGGCGGCTGGTGGTGCTGGCAGCGGTGGATCGGTTGCTGGGACGACGAGCAGCTCTACGACAGGGGGCCGAGCGGGAAGCAGCGGCTCGGCAGGCGCGACAGGGGGCGGCGGCACGACCGGCGCGGCCGGCTCGGGCGGCAGTGCGGCCGGTGGGACCACCAGCGGCAGCACGGCCAGCCCAAGCAGCGGCGGCACGACCGGCGGGAGTGGTGGCAGCAGCACAGCGAGCAGCGGCGGCGCGGCAGGGAGTGGCGGCACGAGCGGGACGGGCGGCGCAAGTGGGAACAGTGCGACGGCAGGGACTGGGGGCAACAGTGGAACGGCAAGCGCCGGGGGTACGACCGGCAGGGGTGGATCGGGGGCCAGCGGCGGAAGCACTGCTGGCAGCGGGGGAACAGCGGGCGCTGGCGGCACGACCAGCAGGGGTGGATCAGGGGGCAGCAGCGGCGCGGGTGGCACAGGGGGAAGCAGCGGCACGGCCGGCTCAGGTGGAGCCAGCGGCACCACCGGCACGGGCGGGAGCAGCGGCACCGCCGGCACGGCCGGGAGCGGCGGCTCGGCCGGCGCAGGCGGGAGCGGCGGCTCGGCCGGCGCAGGCGGAACGGCTGGGATAGGCAGCCTGCAGGGCTTCGCCTGCAGCACCATCAACGGAACCAGCTCGCAGCAGCTCTTCACTACTTGGTACACCGCCTGGTCGGCGAAGTACTACGTCACCTGCGGCACCAACATGGCACGCATCAAGGGCTGCAACGGAGATGACAACACCTGCTCCGAGGGCATGGGGTACGGGATGCTTCTCACCGTCGCGGCCGGCGACCAGACCGCCTTCGATCGCCTCAACCTCTTTCGCAAAGCGCTGGGCGCTGAATACAACAAGGTCTACACCTCGGGTGGGCTCATGGCCTGGAACAGCGGCAATACTTGCCCGCCGTCGGCCAGCGGCGGCAATGCCAACAACGCACCCGACGGCGATCTGGACGCCGCCATGGCCCTGGTCCAGGCCAGCAAGCGATGGCCAGGCGGAACCTACAAAGACGATGCGCTGGCGCTCATCGACGGCATCTGGGCGAACAACATCGGCACCTCGGGGGCCAACCCGTACGTGGGTGCGGGCACGGTCAATCTCAAGGACAAATCCTTCATGTCCTACTGGACCCTGGGCTACTTCCAGGTGTTCGCCCGCTTCGTCACCGACGCCACCAAGCAACAGAACTGGAAGGGTCTGGCCGCGCGTGGCTACACGCTGCTCAAGACCATCCAGGCCAATCCGGCCTGCAACGGCGAGTTTCCCGAGAGCGTCCAGATCGACGGGACCCTGTGGAACGGTGATCCTTGCGACTTCGGCTACGACTCGTGCCGCGTGCCGTGGCGACTTGCAGCGGACTATGTATGGTTCGGCACCGCTGACAGCAAGACGATGTTGGATTCGCTGCGCACGAACGTCGTGAAGGACAATCCGGTGACTTCGGCGCGCCAGCAGAACAGCGCCTTCGTGGGCGGCCTGGCCCTGTCCGGGGTATCGGCGGACCAAGCGACCATGAACGACTTCTGCAAGAAATGGGTCGACGCCAAGACCGCCGCCGGCTCGTTCGACGACAGCCCCTATTTCCAGAACACCCTGGCGGTGCTCT
>Ga0182021_10004926_pt1 | contig 15751 bp, 8 predicted proteins | sample 612E3MmetaG_FD_120493 | JGI IMG/M metagenome (GOLD analysis project Ga0182021, IMG submission 120493) | Permafrost microbial communities from Stordalen Mire, Sweden - 612E3M metaG (Illumina Assembly) | ecosystem: Environmental > Terrestrial > Soil > Wetlands > Permafrost | place: Sweden... | reverse complement strand
GAACTGGCCGTGCCGGTATTGACCGTCAGCGTCCGGGTCTCGGTGGAACCGGTATTGTTGGCGGTATCGGTGGCCGACGCACTGTAGCTATAAGTTCCGCTGGCCAAGCCGCTGACCGTATCGGAAAACTGCCAACTGGAACTGGTCACTTTTTTGAATTCGGACTGGTATTGCATGGCAATTTCGTTTGCCGACAGAGCGCGGTTGTAAACCCGCACTTCGTCGATGGAGCCTTTGAAATACTGGCCATTGCGGCTGATGGATTTGCCAATTGCCAGGTTGCTGGTGCCGGCCGCGATGCCCGCGATGCCCGCGGCCGTGCCCGCTGACTTGCCGTTGATATACCAGGTGAGTGTGCTTCCCGAAAGCGTTACCGCCACGTGCTGCCAGGCATTCGTTTTAACGCCACCAGTATTACCCAGCTGGGCGTAAGTCGAGCCATTGCCGTACTCAAAGTACAATTTGCCGCTTTGCGTAAAGAACGAATATCCGTTAAGGCTTTGCCAGGTTCCCCGCTTGTCAACGATCTTTTGTTCCGTGGTAGCCTTTGGATATATCCAGGCTTCGATGGTTATCGCGTTGCCGACATTAAGGCTGGCGCCGGTCCCGCAATTGACATAAGAGCTGGTACCGTTAAAACTCAAAGCGTTGCCGAATTCCCCGGCCGCGTAGGTAGCGCCGGAGATCGTTCCATTGTTGGCATAAGAAGAAACGTCGATAGTTTTGGCAGTGGATTCACCAATGGCGCTATTGTTGTTGAAATTTTGCGCCAGGACCAGCGAACTGTCATATATCGGATAATTGGTACCGTTCCAGTTGAAAGCAAAAGTTTTGAGGCCGGAAGTTGTTGTGGTCACGCTGGGCTGGGTGTAAGTCCGGGTTACCGTTGCCCCGCTGGCATCAGTCGGAGAAACAAAACTTAATACCGGGCCGTTGCCGCTGGCCGCGCACGTGCCGGTCGAACAAATGTAGCCCGTTTGGCAGGCAACCGCGGTTCCCCATTCGGTACAGCCGTCGCCGTTGGTATCAGAGCAGGTCTGCACACCGTTGCCGCTGCATTGCTTGGCGCCGCTGGTACATTGGTTGGTACAGGTTGGCGCGACACAGGTTCCTGTCGAACAAGTGTAGCCCGTTTGGCAGGCAACCGCGGTTCCCCATTCGGTACAGCCGTCGCCGTTGGTATCAGAGCAGGTCTGCACACCGTTGCCACTGCATTGTTTGGCGCCGGAAGTGCAGGCGTTGGTACAACTACTACCACTTGATTGACACACATTGGCCACGCAGGTTTGTCCCGTAGCGCAGGTGCTGCAATTTAAAGTATTGCCGCAACCGTCATTGGCCGTGCCGCAGTTATAACCCAACGCAGTGCAGGTAGTCGCGGTGCAAGCAGTTCCCATTTTTGCGTTGCCAATCACTTGCGTTGAAGCAACAAAGCCATTAGTTATCGTGGCGCTACCTGACGCCATATAAAGCCCCCAGCCTTTATACCAGCTTGATTCTGAGGATGGCGAAGCGGCGCGGTTGTTACTTATGGTTGTCTGCGTGCCATCGACCTGATAGGTTCCCGTGTCGGTGTAAATTCCCCCGCCAACGTCGGTTTTGGCAACATTGTTGATTATCTTGGTTGCCCCCTGTTGCAAGATGATGGCGCTAAAATCCGGGTTTCCTGGTTCGCCAAAGATGCCTCCCCCGTGGGTTGTCGCGAGATTATAAGATACTTCGGTGTCCTGCAACGTAAGCTGTCCGTAGTCATAAAACCCGCCTCCTGATCCGGCAGTATTGTTTTTTACCGTGCAGCCTGTCAATACCATATACGCATCGTTCATCACTCCTCCGCCTTCTCCGGGCGCCGTGTTAGACACGATCTTGGTATTGGATACTTTTGTCGTGGTATATTCGTCGGCCATGAGTCCGCCCCCATCGTTTGGATAACCTCCCGGGACCGCGACTGTTCCCACCGAATTGTTAGCGATCGTACAACCATCTATTGTCAAATAATGCATTGGCCGAGGGGTGGTGCCTACTCCAACACCCGTTTCATAGATTCCGCCTGCCCTCATGCCGGCAAAATTGCGCAAAATATAGGAATTTGTAATTGTCATGCTGTCATCTCCATATATGCCGCCGCCAAATCCTCCGGTAGATGAGTTGTCGGTTATATAGCAATTTGTCAGTGTTGCGGTGCCTCCCTCGCCCTCAACTATGCCACCGCCGTCTGATACAGCCGTGTTATGATCGATGCTGCTGTTTTGCACGGTCAATGAATAGTTGGAGTAAATCCCTCCTCCGCAAGGTTCGAACGCCCCGCCAGTGCACGTTCCGGCATTGCCGGTCACCTTGCAGTTGTTGACCGTTAACGTGCCACTGTTATAGATGCCCGCGCCGTAACCGGCCTTGCCGTTTTGGATCGTCATTCCGCTTATCGAAACTGTGGCGCCGCTGGCAATTGTAAACACTGAACCGCCGGCGCTGCCGTCAACGATCGTCTGTCCCACGCCCGCGCCCACTAATGTAAGCGATTTGCTAATACTGACTCGTTCTTTATATGTCCCAGCGGAAATATTAAGGGTACTACCCGCCGCCGCCGCCGCGGTGACCGCAGCCTGTATGGTACTATAATTGCAACCGCTGGCGCATACCGAATACGTCGCCGCGCTCGCGCCCAATCCCTGCGCCAAAAAAAATCCGCACACCAAGCAAAACAGTATTTTTTTGTTCATGTTTATATTATTATTTCGATTTAATTATTTATTATAGCAAGCTTTTAATTCTTGCGACAATTACAACTATTCCCAGCTATTATTATATGCTGTTCGTTAGTTCTATCATCATTTGCGAGGATATTAAAAATCTCCAACGCTTAAGGTTTGCCACGCCCCAAGGAACAAAATAATTTGCCTATTTGTTTAATAAATCGCATTTTTCTTTTATTTTTTGCATATCGGCCGACTGGGCCGCGACCATTGATTGCAATTGATTTATTTCCGCTTGCTGTTCCTGCAACGCTTGGTCAAAACCGGCACCAGATGAAGTATTTATGGGCGCGGACACATTGCCGCCCGGAGGCGCCTGTCCCGGTTCGGTCCAGGCAAAAACCGTCGGCGAAAAAACAAAACCGCCAATTGTCAAACAAATAGAAGCTTTTAGGATTTCCGCAAAAATTCGGGTGTGCTTTACCATTTTTTAGCCCAAAAATCCAACGATAATTAAAATTAATCCGTTTCCCCATTCCCGGTTTAAAACCGGCATTACATCATTATAACAAGTCTGTGTTCTTCGACAACCCAGGTTATCAACAGCGAATAATTGCAAAACCTTTTAATAAGGGTTGCACAAACAATAATATTTATTGCTGCTCTGGTCGCACCAATTGGCGCGCGCATCAAAGGGGCGGCAAGAAGGCGGAATGCCGTTTACGCTGTCCGGCGCGTTTTCGAGCGTGACGACCAGAAGGGCGCCGATGGAATTATTGGGACCGTAATCGTAGTAGCCATAGCCCGCGCCGCCCGGACCGTAGTCATAGTAATCCCAGATCTGTCCACTGGGACTTTTCGGGATCGAACTGATCAATCCGGCATCCACCAGTTCCTGCATACTCTCTTCGTATGGGCCAGGATTAACGCCATTTTCCCCTTCCTGGGCCGCCAAGCCGGGATTGAAATTATCCGGCATCTTGCCGTACGTATCGTAATACATCATTAATGCAGTACTGTAATTTTTGAGATTGTTCATTTTCTGGGCGTCTCTCGCTTTTTCCCTAACGCCTTTCATACTAACCAGGACGGTGCTCGAAAGAATGCCGATAATGGCGATAACAACCAGCAGTTCTATTAAAGTGAAACCATTTCCATTGGGCGTTTTCATATGCGATTTGGCTTATCTGACCGAGTCGGGCAATGTTTGAGGTATGGGCCGGAGTGATGGCAAACTCGACCCTCGATGATTATCGATAGAGCCAAGCGCGATCACGACCGAAATAATGATCAAAACGAGCGACACCAAAACGACTAGAACGTTTGTCCAGCGATGATTTTTGATTGTTCCGGGCGCGGAAACGCCATCGCCGTCCGCCGACGGCTCGACTTCACCGTAATCCAAATTGCGCTCTTTGAAATTTTGGCTGGAATCAATATAATTATTTTCCATAGACCCTATTATGTTTTATCTTTGATCGAGATTGTGTCCAATTCAGCTTCATTAGTTTCTGGGCAACTTTTGCGGATAACCGACGGCGTTATTGCCCAGAACCGCTATTCGCTATCCTCAAATTGCTCTTCGGTTTGTTCTCCTCCGCCATCGCCGCCTTTCCGCCTCGAATAAATAATGATCATAATGATTACGACGATAAGGATGACTGCGCCGATACCGACCGGAATGGCGATCAGCCAGGCCGAATTATTTTGAACAACCGCCGCCGCCGAACAATCGGGATCTTCAGGCTGGTCATTGATGCCGCAGTCCGGATCACACACGCAATCGGCGCCCGGATCGCAAGTTCCGTCTTGCGCACCGGTCTTGATCTGGGCGCATTTGGTTGTGACGTTATCAACGTTAGCGTTTTTTGAATTTTCTTGGCTGGATTCACTCTGATTTTTTAAATCGTCGCTGGCCGGCGCCTCCTGGCTGGCGTTTGGATTGACGTATTCGAATGTGATCAGGGTCGATTTGTCGTCTTTACTGCCGTCGGAACCCTGGCACCGCGCGAAGTAATTGTATGAGCCAGGATCGCTTAAAGTAACTGTTGCGCTTTGCATCAGCCCGTCAGCGGTTGTAAAAACCCCCGGCATCGAATCAAAATCAGTATCGGCGGTTGAATAATGGCAGGTCGAAATTTTGTCGGCGTAAACCATCAGCGCCACTTCTTTTTGATAGATCTGTCCCGCCGGCTGGGCGTTCGAAATAACTGGCACCGTTTGGGCAGAATAATTGAAACTAATTTTGGCCGATGCCGTGTCTTTGTTTCCCGAAGTATCCTTGCAGCGGATGTAATACGCATAAGAACCCAGTTTGGGCAGAACGATCGCCTTACTGTGGGATGTTTTGTCCTTATCGGCGGTTAACGCGTATTTCATTTTGTCGTAACTGGCATCGGATGTGTCATACTTGCAAGTCGCTTTCTCGTCGGTCAAGCCAGAAATCGTCACATTCGCCGTCGTCACATCGCTTGCCGGGGCCAGGTCGGATATGACCGGCGGCGTCACGTCTGAATTCGTGTCCGGCGGCGGAGTCACCGGGATCTTGGACGAGTCGATCGTATAGATTAAAAGGATCGTTCCGGGAGTCAAATCGGTATTGCCCAAACTGTCTTTGCAGCGGACGTAATAAGCGTAATTGCCGTAATTGGAAAGCGTTACCGTCGCCGAGTGGTGCAGCTTGTCGGTAGAATTAAAAGTTTTCGTCATCGCGTCATAGGCGATATTCGTATCCGCATATTTGCAGGTTGAAGACTCATTGGTAGTAAGAGAAATATTTGCCGTGGGAATGTGGATATATCCTCCGGTCGGCGATAAGTCCGACATAACGGGCGGCTGGGTATCGACGGCGCAATTGCCGTTTGAACAGACCTTGCCGCCGGCCGAGCAATCCTGGACGTTGGTCCAGGTTTCATTCTGGGTACAGGCGTCATTGACGCAATCGGTGGCCAAGGTTTGTTTTTGGATCCAAGTGCCGCTGCAACGGGTATTCGCGGTCGCGGAATTGCTGCCGCAATTTTGGGCCACCTCCTGTTCGTCGCCGCACGAATCGTACCAATAAAGATTGCCGCCAGCGCACTTTTTTGAAGCATGTGTCGTACAGTTGCCGCCGCAAACGCCATCGGAACATGTTTGGACTCCGGAACATGGCGTGTCGGCTGACCATTCAAGACAGGTATCGTTGTTGTAATCGCCGCAAGTCTGGTAATTGGATCCGCCATCGCATTGTTTTAAACCCGCGGAAGAACAGATATTCTGGCAGGTTGAAATACAACTGCCGCTGGAACAAGTTTTGCCGGAGGCGCAAACACAAGTGCCGCCACAACCGTCGGAGCCGCACGTATTCGCCGGACAGCTTACAGCGCAAGCAACACAAACACCGCTGCTATTACAGGATTGTCCGCTGGTACAATTCCCGCAAGAACCGCCGCAACCGTCAGATCCGCAAGCTTTGCCCGAACAGTTGGGAGTACAGCCGGCAACACAAGCGCCGCTGCTGTTGCAGGACTGCCCGGAAGCACAAGTGCCGCAAGAACCGCCACACCCATCGGATCCGCAAGTTTTTCCCGAACAACTGGGAGTGCAGGTGTTCCCCGAGCACGCGCCGGCCGAACAAGTTTGGCCGCTGGCGCAGGCGGTGACGCTTGACCAGGCAGTGCATCCGTTGCTTGCGACCGCGCAGGTTTGGTAGCCATTGCCGTTGCACTGGGTTAAACCGGAAGTACAAGCATTGGTGCAGGACGCGGCGCAAACGCCCGAAGAGCAAGTTTGGCCGGTCGCACATTTGGTGCTGTCATCGACAAAAGCGGTGCCCGAGGCATTGCAAACCCCGCAACCAAAAGGCTGCGACGGCTTGCAATACTTCTGTTGCACGCAATAGATGGCGCGAGATTGGGATTCGCACGCGCTCTTGGCACCCGGGTTGCATGTCACCGCATATTGTCCGGCATAGTCCCAAGTCGGGTCTTTGTAACCGGCAACCCCTGACTGTCCATACCACGAATATGATACGCCGATGGAATTCGTACCGGTCCAAGTAACATTTTCACTAATGCAGGCATTTTCCCAGTACTGGCCATGAGGCGTCATGCAGCCTGCGGGAGTGGACGCGGCTCCCGTCGGCATCAGGGTCAAGCCCGATCCGCCGACCGACTTGTAGTTGGTCCACACCTGGACGCTGGTGCCATTCGGATACGACGGCGTCCCGCCATCCTGGTCGTAATTTATCGGACTTTCCAGACTGCCGCCAAAAAATGTGGAGCTGCTATCAGCCACTTCATGCCAATCACAAGACGACCCGTATTTGTCAAAATTCCAATATGATTTCCCGGTCAAAAAAAGGTTATTGGGATTGCGCGCCCCCAAATAGACGAGGGCGGCGTATGTTCCCTGCAATCCGGCGCCATCGGCGGCATTCTGGCAGATAGTATCCGCCGCCGCGTCGCTGCTTAGGTCAATACCCGTATATTTCCCGCTGGTAATAAAAATCCGCATGCCGTTGACATCCGGCGGAGCGGCACAGCTGGAAACCTGTGCCTCACTGATATCCGATTTTTGCGCGACCGAAAATAAACTAAACGCAAATATTGCGATAAAGATTACAAAAAAAACTTTTTTTATCAACAAAGCTTTGATCACGTTCTCTAATTCATCTCTATTTATTTTATAAGAATAATCGTCTTAAAACAACAGGCAAATGCCTTGACGTCATTTTTAATTTCCTTTTATAAGATGGTTAACCTTTGCCAGAGTCGCGTTCCCCACATTCCCCGACCCGCGGGTCAAGTGGTAGGGCGCCAAAATCTCACCGGCGTATTTTTGCTGGAAAAGTGCTACCGCGGTCTTGGTGGCGGCATCATAATTCCCGGAAGCGCTAACCGCGTACCCCTGGGATTTTAAAACCTCCTGCAAGCATTTTACCTGCGGATCATTGGTCATGCCGTAGAAAAGATTTTTGGTAATAGTTGTGCAAGAAAATCCGGTCATTGACGCCAGCTGTTTTTGCAGGTCCGCGATCAGCGCCTGGATCTTGGCGATTGCCGCCAGGATTTGGGCGCGCGTCATTTTTGCAACCGGTTTGGTTGAGATCGGATTGCTTGACGATGAAGTGTTCGAATCGTTTGTGGGGTTTGAAGATATTAAAGGAGTGCTTGGATTGGACGGGTTTGCCGAAACCATGGGCGCGGCCGGCGATTGGGCCGCGCAAACTCCGCCGTTGCATGCTTTTCCACTCCCGCAGGCTCCGCAACTTCCGCCGCAACCATCCTGGCCGCAAACCTTATTCGAACAGTTTGGCGCGCACGCTGAAGTTGATACGCACTTTCCCCCCGAACAAGTTTGGCCGTTCAAACATTTTGAATCCGTGTCCACCCAAGCAGAACCGTCGGACTTGCACACCCGGCAGCCATCAACAGCATTGGCCGCGCAGACATGGGTTGCGTCACAAGTAATTGTTTTGCTTCCAAGCAACGGATTTGCGCCGTCCGGAACATTGATCGCGTACATGTAGAGCGTATGCGGCTTGCCGTCTTTTACCGAATCAGGAAGGTTGTATTTGAATCCATGATTTGCATACCCGCCGCACGAATTCGCTACACCCGCTTCGCGCATCACATTTGCTGTCGGTATATAACCCAGCCATGTGCCGCCTTTGGCATATTCGCCGTCAAGATAAAAGTGGACGGCCAGCGGCTTTGAATAATCGTCCACGTCGCAAGCCCAGCCAGTCGCATAATCGCAACCGGCATAGTCAAAAACTCCCTGCTGGATCCGCGTTATAAGTTGTGACCGCTACCGGGAACCGGACCAAGTCCCATGCGGTTATGTCGCCGGTCAGCCCGTTGGCGGCTTTTTCGCGGGTGCGGTAAATGTAAAAATTATTGTCGCTTTTTTCGAAATTACGCGTCTGGGTATCAGTGCCATTTTCCAGCGCTTGTGGATCGATTATGGAACCGTAGCTCCAGGAATAACCATCTTTAATATCTAAAAGCGGTTGTCCCGGTGTCCAATTTATCAAATCATCGGATAAAGAATAGGCCACCGGATAGCCAGCATCTTTATTTGTCTGTAGCCAATTTCCGACGGCAATGTATTTTTTAAGATAAGTATTCCAGGTTATGTTGCCATAAGTCGGAATGTAAATCACCTTGCACGCCAGGCTGTTGGGGTCAAAATTTTCCGCATACGGATTTTTTGATTTGATATTGAAACCCGTACCGTCCCATAAGCGCCAATCGGTCGTGCCGCCATCGGTAAGTTCGCGGATATTGTCTGTTCTCATAATGCAAACGCCCATCAATTGGGAAGGCGCCGCGTTATAAGTGGAAGTTTTAATGATGTTGCCATCCGTACCGACGTTAAACCGGAGATATGGTGAAACCCATACATAGGAATAGAAGAAGCCGTCATTACCCTTAATAATATGGCTGGGCCCGAAATATCCATACGGTCCGGCCGAATCGGCGGCCTGCTTGGTCAGCGGGAACAAGACCGTGTGCGTTGGCGCGGCCGCGTGGGTAAAACTTTTTCCGCCATCATGCGACACCGCCACGCTCACAGAATTATACCAGCAAGAAAGGTAATCTCCGGCCTGGCAAAGTCCGGGATATTCGGCGCCATGATATTCGTTATGGATCAAACTATAGACATCCTTGCCATTTAAAGTATAGCCGGATGTCAACCATTCATAGTCGTTAAAATGAGAAGGGTCGGGATCAAGGTCGGATTCCATTGTCACGTTGCAATCGTGTTTCACATTATCAAGCGACCCACCGCTGGCCTTGGAATTAATGTAACTGGGTAAAAACAGTTGGACTTGGTTTTGACTATCTTTGAAGGCAAAAACCGAAGAATCGGGCATCATCATCTTGTAGTCCTTAAGCCACGGCGAAGTATCGCCCGCTTTCTTATCCGCGACAATCTGGTATTGGTCGGGACCGCTGCAATGCTCGCTTGCCCAATCAAAAACGGTTTCTTGCTTGCCGAACAAAAAATTCAAGCAAACCTTATTCGCGGCGCAGGAATTGATCACAAAGATCCGGGGTGAATTGGAAAGCTGCGGATTGGCAACATTATCGATGGCATACGCGTAAAGGGTATGCTGTTTGCCGTCTTTGTAGGTCGCCGGCATGGCAAAACTGTATCCATGGTCGCCGCTAACCCCGGCGGCATTCAGGTCCGACCGCGACAGATTGGCAGTTGCTGCGCCCAAAAACGTCCCGCCCCCGGCTCCGTCCGGCCCATCCAAATAAAAATGGACATCGATCGTTTTTGTTTGCGCGCCCGAATCGAGCGCCCATCCCAAAATATTGCCGCCATTGTCGATCATATCGATCCCGCCGACAAGCGAACCGCCGGCGTCGCAATAAGGACTGGGCCAGAATAAAATATTTATAGATATTAACAAAACACAAATCGATAAAATATTTTTTTTCATGTTATACGCAACCTGCGATTATTTTTTCGATAGAAGTTCAATTAGTCGCTGTGTTAAAACATTTATCTGCTGGCGAATCGCGCTGATCTCTTGCAAAAGCGCCAAGTTGTTGGCAACGCGGTTGAGCTGTGGAAACTTAATCGACGCCATCGCTGGATTTGTCGGCAATGGGTTAGCCGACGACTGAGTTGATTCCGCTCCTTGACTCTTCAATCCGGAACAGCAACAGGTCAGGTTGGAATATTGTTTCGCCTGATCGCAATCGGACGTGTTCGGATCATAAAGATTATAATCATTTCCATTACAAACTTTGGGCGACAATCCTTGCGCGGCCGCTAGCGTATTCCCGCAATAGCTTTTTGAATATCCTTTGTTCTGGCAAGCCTGGGCGCATGTTGGCACGCAGTCTAACGGGCAATTTTTTGTGTTTTCATATTTGGAATCGCATTTGCCGTCGCCACAGACCGATTTTCGAACGCACAAACTTTGTTCACAGGCACAAATAGACGTACCATAGCCGTTAAGGCAAACAGGGTTGTCAGTAGCGGCCTTGCCGAGCGCCAACCATGCTTTGCTAAGGCAGATATTGCAGGCGCCGCTGTCGCTTACGCAATCGCTATCGCTGGCGCAGGGAGTGCAATCTTGCGGACAATTATTAATGTTTTCGTATTGCGGATCGCACCGGCCATCGCCGCAGATCGCTCCCGCTGCTTGGCATGTCCCGCTAACGCATTGGCAAATCGCGTTTCCGTGGTTTTGGCAATTCAGGCTGGTATTGAAACGGGGAGTATTCCCATTGTCGGCGTACCAAGTTTTATTAAAACAACTATGGCAGCCTGCCGGATCGACACAATCACTGTTAATTGCGCAACCTCGCGGTTTTTCATTCTTGCAATAGCATGTATTTTTGGAGCGATCCGAAGAATATTTTTCGCATGAAGTGTCACCCGCGGACTTTACGTAACCAGCCGGCAGCATGTTTTGCAACCCGCACTCCCCCATGCTGAAACCCGCGACCCAACAATTGCTATTGCACAGCGAATCTCCATCCGGAGAAGCGCAGCCCGTTGTTCCGCCCAAAGAAGCACTACAGGCTTTAGCCGCAATACCTGGAATCATAATTGCCACCGCAAACCCAACCGCTAAAATAAACGACGATTTTTTATTCATATTTAAAATTAAAACATTCATTTACATTTTATAACAATTTAAATCCTAAGTATTTATTGTTGGATTAGTATACCCCTTCTTTTTTATGATTATTTACTATTGATGATTTGGTTGATTTTCTTCAACGTCGCATTCCCCACATTCCCCGACCCGCGCGTCAGATGGTAAGGCGCCAAAATCTCGCCGGCGTATTTTTGCTGGAATTGGGCCACCGCGGATTTGGTAACCGCGCCGTAGTTCCCGGTCGCGGCAACGGGAAATCCCTGGCCTCTCAAAACCTCCTGCAGACATTTGACTTGTGAATCGTTGGTCATGCCATAGAAAAGATTTTTTGTGATCTGGGCGCAGGAAAATGTCGCCTTACCGCCGCCCAGCGCCGCCAGCTGTTTTTGCAGGTCCGAGATCAGCGCCTGGATCTTGGCAATCGCGGCCAGGATATCGACGCGGGTCATCTTGCTTTGGTTCGCCGGCTTGTCCGCCGAAGCTTTAGCGGAGGCGGAAGCTTCATGCGTAAGCGACGTACCGCCTCCACCACTTGATGGATTGCCAGTGTTCGCTACCGTTGTTATCGTAGTGGTTGTAGCTGCCGATCCTCCGCCTCCCCCACCACTACTTCCTCCGCCGCCCGAACCGGTTACGACGCAAACCCCGGCTGAACAAGTCTTTCCGCTGGCGCAAGTTCCACAATCAAGCGTTCCGCCGCAGCCGTCGCTTTGACTGCCGCAACCGAAGTTTAACGCACTGCAAGTTTTGGGAGTGCAGATCGCGGCGCATGAATGCGACCAATCAACATTCTGTCCAACGCCGATTGTGCTCACCAGCTTATCAGCACCGTTGGCCGGAAGCCGGTCGTCGGAATCAGCGGCCATAGCGGGCAGATCAATATCCTGGCTGACCAAAGATTCGGTGGCCAGAATGTTGGCCGAAGACATTACCCCCGCCGGCAAGCCGCTGACGCGAAAAGACATGGAATGGTTCCCCGTCGTAATGTCGACAATAAAATATTTCCAATAATAGTTTGTTTTGTCGGGCGGCGAAACCTGGGTCCACTGTTGGCTGTCAGTGCGCGCCGTTTTATTCGAAGTTGTATCACTTGTTTTTATAACCGGCGCCACCGATGATCCGTCGATGCTGAAAGTATAATTCGAAATGCCGGCGGTATTGAAGGCGTTCGGCGAATCGATTAAAACAACCAGTTGGTTGGCGTAGTTGGAAGTGGATTGAATATTGAAACTGCCGCCGATACCGTTCGAATTGTTGTTTAAAGTGCTTGAGGTAATTTTGAATGTTGATGAAGCGTTGCAAAAATCGGCCTTGATTGTCTGGCCATTGATAGATTTCAGGTCATTACTGGTGCCGCTTTGGCCCCAAACTCTTAATACTTGCTTGCCCGCCAAACTGGCCAATTCGTAACGGCTGCCGACCAGATCGTTAGCCATCGAAGCCTGTGGTTTTATATGCAAAACCAGTGATTCAAACCCCTTAAGGTGGATTTTCAATGATCCGCCAAACGGATAAACGCCGTCATAAACGTAACGGTAAGGATAAATTATTTTGGCCGAGTATTGGTCGCTGGCCGTAAAACCGCTTGTTGCGTCCAAGTTCAGGGTAAAATCTTTTTCATCGATAACCGGATTTCTTAAATAAACATAAGCTTCGCGGTTTTGAGCGTTGAAATGGGAAAATCCGTAAACTTCGCCATTTTTCGACTGGCCGCCGATGATTGTTGTATTTCCTAGCAGCGTTTTTTGGTTCATTCGCGCCCATCCCATCAGTCCGGCCAAAAACGACCAGTCGCTATCGGTAAAATAAGCCGGGTCGATCCATATCGGTACATTCTCGCTGCCCGTGAGCATATTCGCCACACCGTCGTTCTTCCATGGATCATCGGTTTGCACCATTATGCCGAACGGAAAAAGGAATTTGGCCGGCACCGAAGTAAAATTCATTCCATCGATCAATGACTGCGCCCTGGTGGTAAGATAGGCTTCCTTGTAGTTTAGCGCCGGCAAAATTCCCGAGGGATAATCGATGTCGGTCGTCAACAACCAATCGCTGATCGCCGCGCTGCCCGCGCTCCACGGCCCGTAGGTCGCTTCCAGTTCGATATTTGGATTCAATCCGCGCCATGAATTATAAAGGCTGGCCAGATTATCGCCTTCATTGGCGCCGTCGGGATAACACGGCAGGAATCCGTCAAGCATCAGGCTGGAAAGGCCGTAACGGTTTATATAATCCGCAAAAACATTTTTTGTTTCCTGGTAATAGCTTGATTTCCCCGGTTCGTCGAGCAAACACAGTTTATTCGGTACCGATCCGGTCGAAACAACATAACCGTTCGCTTTGGCCCAACTCTTGTCTTGCGAAGGATACATCGAAGACGGCGACATCCACAAGCCGAACTTGACCCCCAAATTTGCCAGCTTTGCGGCGATCGCGCCAAACCCGTTGGGAAAATTTTGCGGATCCGCCTTCCAGATGCTGTTAAGGTTGGTCCAGGAATCGTTGATCCTGAACGTATCGAATTTAATCCCAAAAGGGACGAATAACTTTGAATCCAGGGTATTTATCAGGCGCAAAATTTCGGTTTCGGTGACGCGGTAAGCGACGGTCCACCAGGTCTCGTATGTAAAACGGAATTGGTCTTTGGGCTGTTTGAAATTTTCAAAGTATTTTTGGAACGCCGCTTTCGCCTGGCCCGCTGCTGAAACTCCAAGAACCGATTCGTATTGCGTAAATTGGTAATTATTGGCAAGCCGGGTTTGCGGAAACATCCTTTCGGCGATGAACTGGCTTGATCCGGTACCGCTGGCCTGCGGCACAAAATACGGATGCTTCACCCACATGAAAATGTCGTTGAAAAAAATCGGATTGCCTTCGTTGCCGTTCCAGGTTCCCGCCTGTGTAAGCGACATCCGTTCAAGATCGAGAAACGCCGGCTGGCCGGTCTTGATTATCCTGAAAGCGAATTCATCGGATTGGACCGGAATCGATCTTTGGGAAATTTTATTGTAAATTTGCGTTGTTTCGATGGCGCCGTTTTTTACCATGATGGTCCGTTCGATCGACGCGTTGCCGATTTTAAATGTTGATCCGCTGGCAGTGATATATGCCGGCAAATGGGCCGCGTTGGCATGATTCACCGGTTCCGACGAACCATCGTTGACCGCCAATCCGACTCTTTTTGTGATGTACGTGCCGCTCGGATCGACTTGATAAATCAATTTTGCCTTATAGCCCGCATTGGCGACATACAGCGTCAATTCTTTTCCGCCCGACGCAAGGTCGGCGATCGAATAATCTTTATAAATAAAATCGGCGCTGGTAATTGTCGGATTCGTGTAATAACTCAAATACCAAACGGCTTTATCGGTCGTGTCCAAAACAAAAAAAGTGAAACGATCCTGCTCGGCAACCGCCGAAAATGCGCCAAATTGGCCCGTGGGCACATAAGTCCAATCGCTCCAAACATTGGTTGAAATATCCAGGAAGCGGAACCAAACCCGGCCGTCAGATCCGCGCGCCGCGGCCAAAATTCCTTTTTCGTTGGCCGAAAGGACCGGCCGGCCCGAAATCTGGCCCGAAATTCCCGCCCATTGCCAATCGGTCGCGCCAACGGCCCGGCTGGCATACCAAAGCGAATTGTCCTGGCCGACGACCGCGATATAAATAGTGCTGTTTTTAACGATAATGGCCGGGTCGGATATCGCGGTTCCGCCAACCTTTTCCCACTGCCCCCAGTTTCCATCCGCCGATCGCGTGATCATATACGTAACGCCGGCGTTATCGCGCCCGGTTAAAAAAACCTCACTGCCGTCCCCGGCAGCGCTCACATCGCCGTTTGTTACCAAGCCGGGAAGCATTTTCCATTGCCCGGTTGCGCCTTCCTTGACCCAAACCGTGCCATCCAGGCCTCTTATCCCGACAATGAGAATTCCGTTGGCAACAATCGCCGCCGGATTTCCGCTCATCCCGCCGCCCCAGGAAACCCAATCCGACCACACGCCGGAAATCCGTCGGTTGACCCAGAGAGCATTATCGCCGCCGCGAATCGCAAGATTCACGTCGCCTCCCTGCATGGCAATCGAAGCGGTACCTTTCATGACTCCGGTCAGCGGACCGCTGCCAACCCAAATGTCGTTTGCATCGCGCTCCTGATGAATGATGTTGCTGGCGGTATTGGCAACAACTTCCGCCCCCTGGCTGCCATTGGCCGCCGCAACCGACAAAAATCCGCTGTTGGCACTATCTTCGATCCGTCCGTCCGGCGACCAGCCGCTGAAAGCCGCGTCCGCAACAGAATTGACATAAGAAGCCGCCTGCGCCGGCGCCGGCGCAAAAAAAACCGGCATCGCAAAAAAAGCAAAAAAAATTAATAAGATATTTTTTTTAATTGATTTCATTGTTAAAATTATTTCTCTCTTTTTATTGTATAATTATTTGATTTATTTTG
>Ga0182021_10004924_pt1 | contig 15755 bp, 20 predicted proteins | sample 612E3MmetaG_FD_120493 | JGI IMG/M metagenome (GOLD analysis project Ga0182021, IMG submission 120493) | Permafrost microbial communities from Stordalen Mire, Sweden - 612E3M metaG (Illumina Assembly) | ecosystem: Environmental > Terrestrial > Soil > Wetlands > Permafrost | place: Sweden... | reverse complement strand
CCCTCCCCAGGCGTATGGTTTCGTGTCATAGTGGGATTATTGTCATATGATCAGGTATATTGCCAAACGTATCCCGAATGCCAACCCGTTCCAGTCAGGAATAACCGGCCCCGGCGGATCGGCAAATTTCTTTATGTCTACTACGGAAGATGCGGGGGACCAGGTCCTTGATAGCGCTAAAACCCGCTATATAGTTACCGACATCGAGATGGATTCAAGCAAATTCTGGGCAATGGCGACATGGTTCAACGCATCCGCTGGTGCGAATCCTTACCAGATGACACTCCTTACCGCTTCGCAGAACAACCCCAACAGTTACGAATCGGTCCTGCTCAATACCCAGCAGTATTACCTCACTATGATATCGCGGCTCCACAATTTCGATGGATCCCTCAGGACTCCCACGAGTTCCTATTACATTGAATACGCTGACCCGGGAATTGCAAAGGCGTCCCTGCCGGTAATCACCGGAGCAGAAGCAGCAAACGCCTCCGATGCAGTCAGTCGCGCCGTAGCGTATAACCTCAACGCACCGTCAGGGTACCATGCCGCGGCCTTAAGCCCCGTCATTACCCTTCCGATAGAAACCGTTCCTGCCCTGAGGCATTACCGGCTCGTGCATGAATCTCCGACTAATGTATTCAACTCGAATACCACAGACGTGAAATATGTCAAAGTGTTTGAGTATGTAAAAGGAGCACACATTAAAGGAGAGGGTATTATCCAGGTTCCGGTTCTCACAGACCAGGGAAGGGCGTACACATACCAGCAATCGAGTATTAATGGTGAGTTTATCGTACCCTATTCAACAACCGGGAACCCCTATGGAGTAAAGACGACCGGCAAATACCGGATAATCAACTCCGGTAAAGAATATGATGTTCCGGAATCCGCCATTATGGCGGGCTCAACCATACAGTAATATCATTCCCTTTTTTTACCGGGTGCCAAAACCAATCATTTTGAATGCAGGAATATAATGTACGAATAGCGTGATCATGGACAGGTGCTCTGCGATTTATGGAGATATTTTCTCTCGTCATGATCTTGAGAACCATGACGAGAGCAGTGCACGACTGCAGTCTGCCCTAGCCGGCATTCCCGAAGGGGTACCGGTTATTGAGCCGTTTTGTGCCCCTGAGAGTGATCTTGCAAGGGTCCATACGCTTTCCTATATCCGGATGGTTAAGGAATTTTCTTCGCACGGGGGAACATATTTCCTTGACCCGAATACCTTTGTTACTTCAGGCACATTCGAGGTGGCTTCCTTTGCAGCGGGTGCTGCGGTGGAAGCAGTTAATCGTTCGCTCGATGGCGAATCCTGCTTTGCCTTTGTCCGCCCGCCGGGACATCATGCGGAACCTGACCGGGCAATGGGTTTCTGCATCTTCAACAACGCAGCGATTGCTGCAAGTGCAGCACTGGACCGGGTAAACAAAGTTGCGATCATTGACTGGGACCTGCACCATGGAAATGGTACGCAGAAGATCTTCTCGGCGGAAGAAAGGGTGCTCTTTTGTTCCATACATCAGGGTAACCTCTTTCCCCATACGGGCTGGGTTGATGAGGTCGGAACAGGAACGGGCAAGGGGTTTACCATTAATGCACCCCTGCGAGCTGGATCGAACATAGCCGATTACCGTCTCGTCTTTGAAGAAGTATTCATTCCCGCACTTGAACAGTTCAGGCCGGATGCCATAATCATATCAGCGGGACAAGATGCCCTTTTCGATGACCCCAAAAGCAGTATGATGCTCTTTCCGGCGGATTTTGGAACTCTCACCGCAATTTTAAAAAATGCCACGAATCATTCACTGGCATTGGTCCTGGAAGGGGGATACGGACCATCCCATGGCGAGGCCATACACTATATTTTTTCATCACTCCAGGGATTACCCCCTCCCCCGTCCACAGGAGATCCTCACCATACCACCCGCAATATTGTGGCAGTCCTTCAAAAGATGTGGAGGTAATTTCCCGATCTGCACCAGAACACCTTTATACCATCATAAGCATCAGTTTCCAGTAATGTCAGAAGAAGAGCTCACCCTCGGTATGCGGGTGCGGTACCCGCGGACCGGAACAACCGGCACTATCCTTCGCATCGAGCAGGTGAGGGGGGAGGTATTTGCCGAACTCGACAGTACAAACCTCCTGTACCGCATTGATACTCTTATTCCTGCTCAAGGTCACGAGAAATCAACAAAGACCGTCCCCGAAGATGCAAAGAAAGTGATCGAAAGCGAACGCGAATTTGCTTCCGGCAGGGAACTGCAGGATGCCTGGAAAAATGTCGACCAGAGCTGTGAGGGAGGAGGTTAACCCCATACAGGCCGGCTCGGTGTTTTTTGATATTTAAGGGGTCTTTTGTTATATCATATTTTCAGCAGGCATCATCCTGATCCTGTTGATCTTTAAAAAAAACAGTTTTAGAATGTTCGCTTTTTCGGGGGAAACAGAAAAAACCAGATAAATTTTCCCCGAAATGTCTTTTACTGGTATGTTGCTTTGGATAGTTTCAAGTATTCCGCCCATGATATCAGGAACTGAAATTCTGACAAAAGCGATAACGGTTCAAGCCCGCGTATGGTTTGCCGTTCTGCAAGATACTTTAATATTAGCCGGGAGTCCTTAACTGTTATCAAACCATCATGAACTTTTTGATTAATGTCTCGTTGGATGTCCGGGTGCATAAATCAAAGATGGTATTATTTCAAGATAAGGGCGCGTGGTGTTCTAAATTTCATATAGAGTAAGGAGGTTCGAATTTTTTGCATGATGTAAGAGTTCCCAGTGTGAATATTGGGGTAGTCGGCCATGTGGATCACGGCAAGACTACTCTCGTTAACGCTCTCACCGGGACATGGACAGACCGGCACAGTGAAGAAGTAAAACGTGGCATCTCTATCCGTCTGGGATATGCGGATGCAACATTCTATCGCTGCGAAAAGTGCAAAGGTCCGGAGGCTCTTTCCACCAGTCCTGATTGTCCGGTCTGCGGCGAAAAGGGAATTCCATTCCGCTCAATTTCCTTTGTCGACGCACCGGGACACGAAACACTCATGGCCACAATGCTTTCCGGTTCAGCACTGATGGACGGAGCGATGCTGGTCATAGCTTCAAGTGAAAAGTGTCCCCAGCCACAAACAAAAGAGCATTTGATGGCTCTGGAGCTCGTTGGCATAAAAAATATCGTTATCGTCCAGAGCAAAATAGATGTTGTCAGCCAGAAAGAAGCGATTGACAATTACCATGAGATAAAAAAATTTATCAAAGGCACGATTGCAGAGAATGCCCCCATCATTCCGGTTTCATCCCAAAAGGGGATCAATATTGGTGCTCTTGTCGAGGCGCTCGACCAGACAATTCCTGAACCGGTGCGGGATCCTGGTGCTGAACCTGTTATGCTCATTGCCCGTTCGTTTGATGTGAACAAACCCGGCTGCAACTGGAAAGATGTCAAAGGAGGCGTTGTCGGGGGGTCTCTTATCCGGGGCATCCTCCGCGAAGGTGATGATATCGAAATCCGTCCAGGCAGGCAGACACAGATCGAAAACAGGATAAAATGGATTCCCATTACGACAAAAATCACTTCCATCAATGCGGGTTCCCATAAGGTCCCCGAAGCATCTCCCGGGGGACTTCTTGGTATCGGTACCAAACTCGACCCGGCACTGACAAAAAGTGACGCTCTGGCCGGCCAGGTGCTCGGCCACGAGGGGAGGCTTCCTCCCGTATGGGATAAAATCCGGTGCCGCGTCACCCTGATGGAAAGGGTGGTCGGGGCAACAAGCGAACTTGTCATCGAACCGCTGAAACACAGTGAACCACTGATGCTATCCGTAGGAACCGCGGTAACGGTGGGCGTTGTAAGCAATACAAAGAAGGACACCGTTGAGATACAACTGAAACGGCCGGTTTGTGCAGAACTAGGTTCGCGAATCGCCATCAGCAGACAGGTAGGAGCACGCTGGCGGTTAATCGGGATGGGGGTCCTGAGCGAGTGAAGGTCCTTCTGGACGCCAATGCACTCATGATGCCAGCCCAATTCCGGATCGATATTTTCGATGAACTTCATATGCTTCTCGGTTCATTCGAACCCGTCGTTCTGTCAGGAGTTGTTATGGAACTGACAGGACTTTCCCGGGCAAAAGGTCGTGACGGTGGTGCTGCGCGGTACGGTCTTTCACTTGCCGCGAAATGTACGATCATTGAAAGCGGGGATCTGCAATCAGGATCGGTTGATGAGCAGGTGATTGAATACGCGGTCAGGAATACCTGTATGGTAGTGACCAATGACCGACATATCAGGGATGAACTATTCACTCGCGGTATCGGCGTGATATCGATGAGAAATCAGAAAAAGCTGGAGTTATTGCAGAGGTAAAAGGATGTATCATAAGTTGATGCTTGAGGATAAAGTGCGGGTGCCACCCCAGCGGCTGGGCGAAAAACTTGAAAAAGTGATTCTTGAGGTCCTGCAGGAACAGCTCGAAGGGAGTATCGATAAAGAGATCGGGATCTTCATCTGTGTTACGAAAGTTCAGGATGTGGGTGAAGGTGAACTCGTGCCCGGCGACGGGGGTGTCTATTACGACGTGAAGTTTGAAACACTCGTTCTTCGCCTTGCACTGCAGGAAGTCATTGAGGGACTGGTTGTCGAAACAACAAGTTTCGGGGCTTTCGTCAGTCTCGGTCCCATCGACGCGATGCTGCATGTGAGCCAGATTTCTGACGAATATATCAACTACGACGAGAAGAATGCACGCCTGATCTGCCAAGAGTCAAAGAGATTTATCGGTGTTGGCGATGTAGTTCGTGTCCGCGTGGTAACGCTTTCTCTTAATGAGCGCGAGCCACGTGACAGTAAGATCGGACTTACCATGAGACAGGCGGGGCTGGGCACTGCACTGTGGCTTGAAGAAGAGATGAACAAAGAAAAAGAAAAGGACCAAAAATCCTCTGCTGCACCAAAAGAAGCAGTAAAGGAAAAGAGCAGGAAGAGGAAGGAGAATGCCTCCGGGGAATAAGAAGAAACAGGGAAAAGTCTGCAGGGACTGCCATCGGGTAGTGGATGGAGAAAACTGTGTGATTTGCGGGACGACAAACTTAAGTGATGACTGGTCGGGCTATCTCGTGATTGTCGATCCGGAAAATTCCGAAGTGGCAAAAAGGATGAATATCAAACTTCCTGGCCGTTATGCACTGAAGGTTCGCTGATGCTCACGCTTCCTGAAGAGCACCGGAAGCTTTTCCAGGAACCATTTGGCGATCTGCACCGGAACATTGATGAAATTGTTCAAAAAATTTCCGGTGCCACCATCTACTCCGTCGGCGATGTGGTGACCCATAACCTCCGAAAGAGGGGTATCACCCCAGCGATTGCAGTTGTCGATGGACATACCATGCGATCTCCATGCAAACGGATGCCGGTCGTTCAGGGCGAATGCATCAGAGTCAGAAATCCCGCTGGCACACTAACTGATGAATTGATCAGCGCGCTCGATCATGCAATCAGGCATCCACCGGTTACCGTCATCGTTGATGGCGAAGAAGATCTCGCGGTAATCCCGTTGGTGATCGCCGCTCCTGAGGGGGCTGTGGTATTATACGGACAACCCCACCGGGGAATCGTGCTCCGGGTGGTTAATCACGAGGCAAAAAAAACTGCCCGCCATTTCCTTACCCATTTTATCCGCACTGATGTATGAAATTCCCTTTATGCCCATAACCATCAGTCAGCTCTTTTCGCAGATACCGGGATGTGTAAGGCTCATATTATAAATAACACGGTTTCCAATAATTACAGGATATCGATGGACTTTGAGATCACCAGCGATAAAAGAAATGAGCTTTTATCCAGAAGAGAGGTTCAGTTTAACCTCAAATACGATGGTGCAACCCCCTCCCGTATGCAGATTATCGGCAAACTTTGCGCCCTGCTCAATGTAAAAGAGAATCAGGTTACCCTTGATACACTGCACAGCAGTTTCGGGAAAACAGAAATAACCGGTTCGGCACGTATATACGACAATGAAGAGGGCAGGTTAAAGACTGAACGCCCGCATCTGGCAGCGCGCGGAATGCCCAAGCCCAAAGAAGAGGGAGCGGCATAACGATGGCAGCACCGGCAAAAAAGACAGCAGCAGCCAAAGGCCAGAAGAGGGGGGCATACTTCAAAGTGGAAGAGGGAAAAATCACTACCAGTAAAAAATACTGCCCCCGCTGCGGACCCGGCATCATGATGGCGGACCACAAGGACCGGACCACCTGCGGCAAGTGCGGATATACCGAATTCAAAAAATAAGATTCAATGCCTTTTTTTGGGCAGGTACTGGGAATTGAGGGGACTGCATGGAACCTCAGTGCTGCTCTTTTTGACCGGGATCTCATTAAACTTGTTTCCCGGCCTTATAGCCCGCCCTATGGTGGGATCCACCCGCGTGAAGCAGCGCAGCACCACGCATCAGTGATGAAAGAGATCATCGCTTCCATTCTTCACGAGCCTGATAAAATCACGGGAATAGCATTTTCGCAGGGCCCCGGGCTCGGTCCCTGCCTTCGGACAGTAGCAACTGCAGCACGGTCGCTGGCGCTGGCCCTGGATGTACCGCTTGTGGGTGTCAACCACTGTATTGCACACGTGGAGATCGGCTGTTTTGCCACCGGCTGTCGTGATCCGATAGTCCTGTACGCCAGCGGAGCAAACACCCAGGTGATCGGGTTCCTCAACGGGCGGTACCGGATTTTTGGCGAGACACTCGATATCGGCATTGGGAATGCGCTTGATAAATTTGCGAGGTCAAAAGACCTCCCGCACCCCGGAGGTCCCCTCATCGAACGCCAGGCAAAACACGGAGAATATTTTGAGCTGCCCTATACGGTTAAGGGAATGGACCTTGCGTTCTCCGGTCTTGTTTCAGCAGCTAAAGACAGCAAGAGGCCTCTCCCAGATGTTTGCCACAGCCTGCAGGAGACTGCATTTGCAATGTGCGTTGAAGTTACTGAGAGGGCCCTGTCTCTTGCCGGAAAAGAGGAGGTTCTCCTCGTGGGAGGAGTCGGGGCAAACCGGAGGCTGCAGGAAATGCTCCGTATGATGTGCGAGGACAGGGGGGCCAGATTCTCCGTCCCCGAACAGAAATATCTTGGAGACAACGGGGCAATGATCGCCTACACCGGCAAGCTGATGCTGGAAAGCGGATCATCCGTTCCCATCGAATCATCGCATATTATACCTTCATTCCGCTCAGATGACGTTGAAGTGACCTGGAAACAGGGAGTGGGTCATGAAGTCATACCACGGGTCGATGAAAAACCGGCCTGGAAGAGGGGAGCGGAAGCGATCATCGTGTTCCAGGACGGCAGAGCAGAAAAGAAACGAATCCCCAAACGCTATCGTCAACCTGTACTTGACAGGCGGCTTATTGCAGAGCGGACCAGGGCCGAGGCCCGGCTGATCGCGGCTGCGCGAAAAGCGGGTGTACGCACTCCGATCCTGAACGATATTACTGCCGACACAATAATCATGGAACAGGTCCCAGGTCATCAGCTGACCAGTAACCTCACAAAAGGAGCATTATTTAAAACGGGAGTGATGATCGGGAATCTTCATACCGCCGGGATAATCCACGGAGATCTCACCACAAGCAACATAATCGTGCGGGACGCAGACGATGAATGTGTTCTGATCGATTTCGGGCTTTCCCAGGTAAGTTCTGAAATCGAGCAACGGGGTGTCGATGTTCATGTCCTTTTCCAGACACTGGAGAGCACGGCCCCTGATCATGCACATGAGCTTAAAGTTGAATTTATCAAGGGTTATACGGAGACGCTTCGCGGTGGCGCAGATGTCATCACCCGTGAGCACGAGATCGGGTTGAGGGGGAGATATTTATAGAACTCACTATAGTAACCAGCAATATCAACAAGGTTCGCGAGGTTGAGGGATTTTTTGGAGGGCTGCTTGAAGTAACCCATGTACCGCTCGATATTCCTGAACTCCGCTCTGATGATGTACGTGAGATCTCGAGACAAAAAGCCCATTATGCGTATGATCTCCTCAATAAACCGCTCATCGTTGACGATACGGGGTTTTCCATTGATGCCCTGAACGGATTTCCCGGCCCCTATGCTGCATATGTACTCCACACCATTGGAAACCAGGGCATTTTAAAAATGATGAAGGAGACTGAGAACCGCGATGCTCATTTCACCACGGTCATTGCATTCGCGGATGAACAGGGTATCCGTGACTTTTCCGGAACCATCCATGGCAGGGTCATCACGGTCCCGAGAGGAAGCGGGGGATTCGGATATGATCCGATCTTTGAGTGGGAAGGGCGGACACTTGCAGAACTCCCGATGCAGGAGAAAAACAAAATATCTCATCGTGCATTGGCACTTACCGCCTTTAAGGACTGGTTTATGCATGAATATAAGTCACGTCCCGGGTGACACAAATGGTTAATATATCTTACAGCTTTGTTATAAGGGCAGACAGGAGTGTAGTCCCATGGCAAAATTTCCCGAAGCCGAATCCCGGTTACTCAACGTGAAAATATGTATGCATTGCAATGCCCGCAATGCGATCCGCGCAACCAGTTGCCGCAAATGCGGTTACCAGAACCTCCGCCCCAAGAATAAGGAAAGAAAAGCGTAATTTTTTTCACTGTTTTTTTATTTTTTTCAGATAATCGCGGCAACAATGTTCATAAGAGAGCTCCAACGCTCTTGGGGCTTTGGTAGTGCCTCCGCCCCGACCCGGGGCATTTCCCCGACGCGTGAGCAACGGAAACAATTTTAGAAACAGTTGCCAGAGAGTTTTAGAGATATCGTAGCCTATGCGGAAGCTCTCCGGGGGTGGACTCTCTTTTTCGAGGAGTGGGGTCCCTCACCATAAGAAGGGAAACATAATTGAAATTAGATTTCCTAGAAAAATTGTTCTCTTTAGAGATAGCGAGGGGGTTGAACCCGCATACCCACTCAGCGAAAGACTCCAGCACCAAAAGGGGCACACCCGCTGCAGATTAATAACCCGTAAGAAATACACAATAAACATTCTGGCTCGCCGTGCCTCGGAAAGGCCCTGATGCGGGGAGTTCTTGTGGGTGCCTCTTGATGATTTTCATTGTTCTGATGTGAACAGAATATGTTCACGCCCGTTTCTGCGGTGCCATAAAAAACTGCATTTTAAAAAAAGGGTATAGTCCGGTTCTAGCGACTAAAAAATTCTCATTTTATTGAATGATACTTGCTTGCTTCAACGCTCCTGGGGACTCACCATTGGCTTATCCCCGCCGCTGTGGCGTCCCCAAATTGCGATAATCCCTCATAAGGAAAAGGGAAAGTGGATCGACGAAATCACCTGACAGGTAATACAGAGTTACTCAAAGCACAGGGGGGGTCAAGGGAGGGGACAGGCACGGTCACCTCCTTGATTATTTCCAGTTTTTTAGCTTTTGATTGATCTGATAACGTGAACTTTTTTCATGGATGCATCCGGGACCTGTTATTATAGTAATTTACTATCGTTAATGCAGAACAATTCTGGTGGTTAAAATCGTACTATACCCTAAAAAAATTACGCAGAATAATAAGTTACCCGTTTGCCTTTCTTTGCATATTCTCCGGCAAACGTCTCGATATTGCGTTTGTATCCTATACGTTCGGTAACGCCGAGTGTGCGGAGAACCTCACGTACCCGCATCACTTCGGCCTCATCCGCCCAGTTTTTTGTATATACATAGATGACTTTCCGGTTATCCCTTGACTCTGGATTGGGCTTGGACGTACTCACTTTTGCTGATATACCAAGTATACGAGCCACGGTATTATCCCGGACCGTTTTCCAGGCCTCGTCCGCAAGGCCGGGCTCCAGAAAAATCAGCCATTTCCCGGCATTTTCATCCTCAATTGCCTCAGGAGGACTGCCGGGAGCATCCTGGACAATCCAGTACGTCTGTGTGGTCTTTGAAGGAATCACTCCTTCTCCCTTGCAGAGCATATGATAGATCGAATCAGGATCCTTGATTCTTTTCAGCATGGCCTCGGCAAGTTGCGGATAATCATGCGCGAACAGATCAAAAATTTCGATGAGTTCCGCTTTGAAGTCAATGCCGCCCTCTACGAGTGCATAAAGATATTTGCCCTGTGCCTCGAGTCCCCGGTTCAGGGAATGCTCAAAGATGCCGTATGCCACATCAGCCAGGGCTTCGGGATCGGCTTCAGTCATAAGTACCAGTCAGATGTTAGTAAGAAAATAGTTTCTGTATTGATCCTGCAGTCTCCACCTTCTTTTCCAACCATCCTGCATTGGAATAATTTCCTTTAACCAGCGGAATTTACCCAGTTTTGCATTTTTCGATTGTTTTAAGAGCGTCGCAATCCAACATGTGCTACTTATGGAATGGAAACGTGACTGGGGTCTCACCGGCAGAGTCTGGCTGACGATGTTCTTATTGTTCATCCTCTACCTGGTGTTCATGACCGTACTCCTGGCGTTTGGAGCAGGTCTCTGGTTGATTGTTTTACTGGCTGTTGGAATGGCAATGGTCCAGTACTTCTTCTCCGACAAACTCGTGCTCTGGTCAACCGGGGCACGTATCCTTGAAGCTGATGAGTATCCTGAACTGCAGCGTAGTGTTGAGAAGCTCTGCAAAGAGGCAGACCTTCCCCTCCCAAAAATTGCAATCATGCAGAGTCCGGTACCGAATGCCTTTGCAACCGGGAGGAGTCCGAAACATGCAGTAGTCGCATGCACAGATTCGATTATGCGTCTTTTGAACAAAGACGAGCTTGAGGCAGTGCTCGCTCACGAGCTTTCGCACGTGAAGAACCGTGACATCCTGACCATGACGATGGCCAGCTTCGTCGCGATGATAGCTTCGATGATCATGCAGAGCTTTTTCTTTTCTGCGATTCTCGGGGGGCGGAACCGTGAAGGGGGCGGGACGATAATCGTCTGGATAGTTTCAATCGTTGTGTACGCGGTAAGTACCCTGCTTATCCTCGCCCTTTCCCGGTACAGGGAATTTGCCGCAGACCGCGGCAGTGCCTATATCACAAGAAACCCGAAGGCCCTGATGTCAGCATTAAATAAAATCAGTGGTCGGATGGATGCTGTACCTCCTCAGGCAAAAGCGAAAATTGAAGCAGCAAACGCTTTCTTCATTATCCCGGCCCTGTCCGGAAACACCATTATGGAGCTCTTCTCAACCCACCCGCCCCTGGAAAAGCGTTTGGCAGCTCTTGAGATGGTAGATGCTGAAATCCGCGGGTATTAACTTTCTTTCCGACTTTTTTACATAAAATATCCAGTTCCGAATCTCATTCCTTACCAGACTTCTTCTGTGAAAATGTATCCGGTATCTCATTTGAATGAGAGCCGGCTTAGTAAATTACGGGTGTTTTTTGTGGATTTGTTAAACCGTCTTGCCATTATTCTGATGGAAAATGACAAACCTGAGGAAAAGCACCTATAATTATATCTGCCGGGAATCATTGAACTACTAATAACTAGGTGACATTCCCTTGCTCTCTGTCCTGTTGATCGACGATGAACCTGCGTTGCTTGAAGTACTCAGACTGTTCTCAGAACGATCACGCGAAATGAGTGTTCACACCACACAATCGGCAACCGAGGCTCTTAAGTTGCTTCCTGAAAAAAGTTTTGATGCCATCATTGTCGACTATGATATGCCTGAAATCAATGGCATCGAATTTTTAAAAATTATCCGCTCCGAAGGGAATACAACTCCCGTAATCATTTTTACTGCGGCAGGCCATGAGCATACAGCAATCGAAGCAATCAATAACGGTGCTAACTTTTATTTAAAAAAAGGTGAAGACCCACAGATGCAGTTCCGTGAACTGAGCTCCATGGTCAAAACCGCTGTAGAAGGGAAGTATCTCGGAAAAAACCTGGGTTCAACCAGGAGGATCATCTCCGATATGATCAATTTTTCCTCCGAGCCGGGTTTTGCCATAGATCGTGAAGGTAAGGTAGTGGCCTGGAACGCTTCCATGGAACAGCTGGCAGATACACCGGCAGACGATATGATTGAAAAAGGCGAATATATCTATGCAGTACCCTTTTTTGGAAGACCGAGAAAAATGCTGGTAAACCTCATATTTGAACCGGACGATGAAATTAAACGAGAGAAATATATGATAGTCAGCCGCGTTGAAAAAGGACCGATTATCGCTGTTACACGGGGGTTAAAAAAGGATGGGAGTGAATGGACGATCTGGTCTAAAGCTATGCCGGTATATGACGGCCAGGGAAATTTCATCGCGGCTGTCGAAACCCTGCGTGATATCACCGCCACATTCAAGGATGTTGTGATCCAGGGTGAAACTCAGGACGCTGTTGAACAGATAACGGCTGCTGCGTCCCGGCAGACATCAAAACCGTCAGGATTTATCGATAAGATTCTTGGTACCTCATCAGGAAAAGCCACCTCCTTTTACAAGGAAGGGGTCAATCTTTACGCGGAGGAAAAAAAATACGCTGAAGCGGTGGTTGCTTTCACCAAGGCACTGGAAATTGACGACAAACTTCCCCATGTATGGAATGATCTCGGCCTCTGTTACCGGGAAATGGGAGATAATAAAAGTGCGCTCACTTCCTTTTTACGCGCAGTTGAGCTGGCACCGGAAAATCCGGAACTTCTTTTCAATCTCGGTGAGACGCTTGAAATGATCGGGGTTCTCTATTTGAGTAACAAATATCTCGGTTCGGCAATCCAGACATTCAAGCTGGTGGCAAACCAGATGCCCAACAATGCTGATGTATGGAATCACATCGGTATCTGCTACAAAGAAATGGGACAAATCGAAGAGTCTAAATTCTACTTTGATCGTGCCCGGGACATCCATATCTGGAAAAAACATACTCCCATCATCCCAACGCGGGATGAATTTCTTTTATAAACAAACTATTGGGATTAACCCCGCAAATTTTCGGGCTTTTATTCTTAATTATTACAGGAGAATAATGAAGGATGACCATAATTCATTTTCCTGGTGTGAAGTCAAAATTTTGATAAGTAGCAAAGAGTGAACAACGCATTCTTCATGAAATTTTTGCTGCTTTGGTGCTTGAACGACGGCAAAACCACGTTCTCTGACATAGATTCATCGTTTACTTATTAGGAGGAGAAAAAATTGAGAATGGGAATAATTAATACCTCCGCTTGCTAAAATTGTAAACCATCATTGCATCGATGGTCTAGTGGTATGACTTAGGCCTTCCAAGCCTATAGCCCGGGTTCAATTCCCGGTCGATGCATACGGGCTCGTGGTCTAGTTGGCTATGACGTCGCCTTCACACGGCGAAGATCTCGTGTTCGAATCACGACGGGCCCATCTCTGTTTTTTATAGGTTTCAAAATTAAGAACATTCCGTAAAAAAAACCGGTATTATTATCCTCATTCTTACAGACCAGCACCAATCAGGACATCGGCAAGCACCCGTTTTCCGACACGTGGTGCACCCGGGAGGTATCCCGCCATTAGTTCATGACCGGCCTGCCCTTCGAACCCTCACCAATATACCCTGCCCCGCCCAATATTCCCGGACAAAGGAGAGCTCATGCAGATCACCACTTCTGTCCATGCACTCAGGCATTCTTTCAGGATCCCGGTCGCACCCGGCATTACTCTCGACCGTTTTGTGAACTCCTTCCTCATTTATGGAGATACTATTACCCTCATCGACACGGGTGTTGCCGGCTGTGAAAAAGATATTTTTGAATACATCCGGTCTACCGGCCGTGACCCATCAGAGATTGCACTTGTCATTCTTACCCACTCCCACCCTGACCACATAGGAGCAGCATGGGCAATCCGGAAGGTTACCGGATGCGGCATCGCAGCACACCCGGCCGAACGGGCATGGATCGAGGATGTGGAGCTCCAGAACCGTGAGCGTCCGGTGCCGGGGTTCGCTCTCCTTGTTGGAGGGTCCTTACCTGTAGATCACGAACTGGCAGACGGGGATACTATAGAACCCGATGAGTCTCGGGCCGGGGAAATGATCGTGTTCCATACGCCGGGACACTCAAAGGGTTCGATCTCGCTCTTCCTGCAAAGGGAAGGCGTGCTCTTCAGCGGGGATGCAGTTCCTGTTCCCGGCGACCTCCCGGTCTACGATGATGCCGCCGCATCCGTTCATTCGGTGAAAAGAATCCGGGCATTGAATGACATCCGGTTTCTCCTCTCATCGTGGGATGAGCCCCGGAGAGGGGATGTTGCATACCTGCAGTTAGACCGTGCATTGGAATATCTCCAGAAAATCCATGAAGTCATCGTTGATTTTGCAGTCGAAGGCTTTTCTGATACAGTGGAACTTACAAAAAAAGCAGCGGTAATCCTCGGTCTTCCTCCTCAGGCAGTCACACCGTTACTGTCAAGAACCTTTGCCGCAAACCTGCTGCTCAAAGAGAAAAAGAACCTCATATCGGACTCTTAAAGAGATGACCAAGTGAAAATTCATAGCATGAGTCAAGCGGACTATATACACCATAGATCATTTGCAGATCAATTCATTTACCGGACAATTACTACAGGAATCCCGTAATTTTTTTTCTCGTTTTTTAAAGATATAGCAGGGATTTTGCTTAATAGATGAGATCTGGCAATGACGATTTGACGATTCACATAGGATCCTTTTCCAATTCGCACAGGGGAGATCCCAAAAGGTAATATTCACAGTGAACTCGCGAACTTCAATAAATTTACAAAATTCCCCTCCAAAGACAGCAATCGCCGGAAGGGATCGCGACACCGGAACCTGCAGGGAAAAAGGTATGCAGTCCAGCGATGCCGGATTTCCGGCATCAGACGGACTGCGTGCAATAGTGAAAAATAAAGTTATGCGTTCTTCATCTTGGCTTTCGCGACGAATCCGTCCTTACCGATGTAGTACATGAAACCGGATTCTTTTGCGATCTTTTCTGTGCCGACTTTCTTCTTCTTGCCGGTCTTGTTGTGCTTCATCGGGGCAGCCCATACATAGCCGTCCTTGCCAATGAAGTAGAGATATCCCTTTTCACGCTGAATTTTTTCTTTTCCAATTTTGGTTCCCATTTAAACACCTCAAAACCTCAATCGGGTTTTGATAATGAGAGTTAACGCCTGATAATATAAAAGGTTTCCGTCGGAAGTCCGTCGAAGTCTTGATTTTAACCAAAATTCTGGGGGTATTTTTGGTATTGTGACACACTATTAAGGCCGATTAGAATCCCGTTTAAATCGCTCTGTTTTGGATATTTCGACCAGATTTCAGGTTTAATCAACAGTTGCGTCGATAAATTCAAGAAAAGGACAAGCGCATTTTATGCCGTTTTTTTAAAAGTGCGGGGCGCCGGTATGATGCAGGACACCCCGCCTGTTGCCGGATGTTGAAAAAACTGACTTCTTGTGGTATCCCGGGCCAGATTATTTACCGCTTCTCTCCTTCGTGCACATACAATATAAGACGGTCCCGAGTAATGAATTAGTATTTTAGTGCAGGCATTTTTTTGCTTCGGCCTCCAGCCGTACCATTCCGACATGGATCGAGCCATCGTCATCAACCGGATTCACGCCAAGATATTCATCAACAAGTGCTTCGATGAAGACCGGTTTTTCGCTTTCAGGCAGCCTTGACATCCAGGGGAGCCATGTTGTGCGGATCCAGCCTCCGAATGCCTCCCGTGCCGGGTATGACATGTCTTTTGATATCAGTTCTACACGGATGGGATCAAGTCCGGCAT
>Ga0182021_10004921_pt1 | contig 15759 bp, 12 predicted proteins | sample 612E3MmetaG_FD_120493 | JGI IMG/M metagenome (GOLD analysis project Ga0182021, IMG submission 120493) | Permafrost microbial communities from Stordalen Mire, Sweden - 612E3M metaG (Illumina Assembly) | ecosystem: Environmental > Terrestrial > Soil > Wetlands > Permafrost | place: Sweden... | reverse complement strand
CATGTTTTACGGCTACGGCATTTTCAAAGGCGAGCCCAATCCGCACCACGTCAGCGTCTACGAGAAATTCAACTCGATGCAGAGCATGAGCTACCAGGTCATCATGCTGCTGCTGGTACCCCTGCAATTCTGGACCGGGGTGCTGCTGTGGGACGTCAAGCGCTTCTCCGGCATGATCGACATGCTCGGGGGGGTGCGGGTGGTCGACACGGCCCACGTGCTGATTTTCATCTTCTTCTCGGGATTCATCTTCATGCACATCTACCTTGCGACCCTCGGCCACACCCGCATGGCTCACATCAAGTCCATGATCACCGGCTACGAGGAAGTCGAGGAAGCGCACGGCGGCGGCAAGTGAAGCAAGCGCGCGCTACGGGCGGTGTGGCCGTGAACGGCGGGCCTGATTACCACGGGAAATAACGCGTATTCGCCGGTTTAAAAAAAAGGCGGGGAGATCCCCGCCCTTTTTTGGCGCGCCGGCCAGCGTCAGGAAGTCCCGGATTCGTCGGTACCCTGTTCTGTTCCGCGGATCCGGATGTCGTACTTCTTCATCAGCGCCTGGAAATTGGCGCGCTGCATCCCGGTTTCCTCGGCGCTCCTGGTCACGTTCCAAGCGTTTCTCTTCAGCGCCTCGATTACGAACAGCTTCTCGATGTTTTCGACGGACCTCTCCCGCGTGACCTTCTTTATCCGCTTGAGTTCATCGCTGGTTCTGGGTACATCGAGATCGCGGTTCGGCAGCGCTTCGATGATATTCGCCAGGTGAGCCTGCCGAACGACTTTGTCCGTGGCAAGGATCACGGCGCGATGTATGGTATTTTCGAGTTCGCGCACGTTTCCCGGCCAGTCATGGTGCACCAGCGCGCTCATCGCACCTTCCGAAAACTCCGTTACGTTCTTCCCCAATTCATCGCTGAACACCTTGAGGAAGTGAAAGGCCAACGGCGGAATGTCGTCCCGGCGTTCCCGCAGCGGCGGCACCTGGATCGGAAAGATGTTGATGCGATAGAACAGGTCCTCGCGGAACGTGCCCTCGGCCACCATCGCCTTGAGGTCCTTGTTGGTCGCGGTGATGAGCCTGAAATTGGCGCTCTGGGTCCGGGTATCTCCCACCGCCTTGAATTCCCTCTCCTGGATGACGCGGAGGAGCTTGGCTTGCGTGGCAAGGGAGACATTTCCGATTTCGTCGAGAAACAGGGTTCCGCTCTCGGCGACCTCGAACATTCCCTTCTTGTTGACCACCGCGCCGGTGAAAGAACCCTTGACGTGCCCGAACATCTCGCTTTCCAGGAGATTCTCGCTCAGCGAGTTGCAGTCTACCGCCACGAAGGGCTTGTCCCTGCGCAGGCTGTTGTAGTGAATGGCGCGCGCGATGAGTTCCTTGCCGGTGCCGCTTTCCCCGGTGAGCATGACCGTGCTATTGGTGGGCGCGCACTTTGCGATCATACGATACACGTTCTGCATCTGCGGACTCGCGCCGATGATGTTCTCGAAGCGGTACTTGGAACTGACCTCGCTTCTGAGTTCCAGATTCTCCTGCAACAACTGCCGCCGCTCCAACGCGCGCTTCACCACGAGCTTCAATTCGTCCGGATCGAAGGGCTTGGGCAGGTAGTCGAAGGCCCCGAGCTTCATCGATTTCACCGCCGTCTCGATCTGGGACAGCCCGGTGACCATGATCACGTCGATATCCGGGTGCGTTTCCTTCACCCTGCGCAGCACTTCCAGGCCGTCCATCTTGGGCATCATGATGTCCAGGATGAGCACGTCGAAATGGCTATCGTCGATCTTCCTGAGCGCTTCCATTCCGTCCTGGACCGCCTCGACCTCGCAATCGGCATCCTCGCCCAGAATGCGCAGGCAACTCCTGATGACGATCTCTTCGTCGTCGACTACCAGTATCCTGGCTTTCATTGACTGCTCCTGCTGCTGTCCGCCTCTCCCGCCGGAGGTTCCAGCGGGAGGTAAATACGGAAGGTGGATCCTTCGCCGACCGTGCTTTCCACTTCGATTGCTCCGCCGTGGGCCTTGACGATGCCGTGGCTGACGGACAGCCCCAGACCGGTCCCTTTGCCAACTTCCTTCGAGGTGAAGAAAGGATCGAAAATCCGCTTCAGGTTCTTCTCCGGGATTCCGCACCCGGTATCGATAATCGAGATCTCCACCATGGGCACCGGTTCCATGCCTGGCTCGGGGCTCTTAGGCTGCGGGAACTTGCGGCTGCGCACGGTGATGTTGCCCTCGTGTTCGATCGCATGCTGGGCGTTGACGAGCATGTTCATGATGACCTGCTTGATCAGGTCGGCGTCGACCCAGACCGCGGGCAGGTTGCGGTCGAGATCCATCGCGATCTCGATATCGCGAAAAGACGCGGGCCGCTCGATGATGCGCGCCGTATCCTCGATGACCTGGTTGATGTCGGCGAATTTCTTTTCCGGAGCCTTCTCGCGCGCGAAATCGAGTAGCCTCCGGATGATTGCGGCGCAACGCTTGGTCTCCCTGATCACCAAGTCCAGGTCTTCCGCATCCGCGCTTCCATCCGGCATTTTTTTGCGCAGCAGGGTCGTGAAGGTGAGCACGCCGGTCAACGGGTTGTTCAGCTCGTGCGCGATTCCGGCGGCGAGCAATCCGACCGAAGCCAGCTTTTCCGTCCGCGCGGTCTCGGCCTCGGCGATGCGCAACTCCTGGGTCCTCTTCGCCACCTTCTGCTCCAGCGTGTGGCCCCATTCCCGCAGTTCCGACTGGGAATTCTTCAGCGCGGCGGTCATGGCATTGAACGATGCGGCCAGCTGGCCGAATTCGTCATCGCTGCGCACCGGGATCGTCTGTTCCAGATTTCCTTCGGAGATCCGGCTGGCCCCGGTTTCCAGATCCCGCAGGGGCACATACACCAGGCGGTGCACGAAAAAGCCCACGCTGAGCGCGGCAATGATGATGAAACCCAGGGACATCGCCGCCATGGTGATCGCATTCGTCTGCATCTTCCGGTCGATGTCGTCAAGCGAATATACGATGTCCAGGACGCCGAGAACCGACGTGGACTTGCTGTGCTGATGGCAATTCGCGGTATAGCACGAGGGTTCGTTGCGGATCACATCCATGCTGCCCAGCATGCGCCGCCCCTCCGGGGTGGCGAAGATCCTGGAGCGCTGGCTCTGCGGAACTTGCTCCGGGGCCGCCTCGCTCCGGTGACAGAGGACGCAGGCTTCGGCCTTCCGGTCCACCTTCAGCCCGAGTTCCGGCAGGTAGGTGGAATGAATGATCGTGCCGTCCTTGCTCAGGATCCTGACCTTCTCAATGCCCCCCTGATTGCCCACGTCGCGGATGATGCTGTCCACATAGGTGGGTTGATTCGTCAGCATGGCGAAGCGGGTGCTCTTCTTGATCACGTCGGAAATCTGCGCTACGTGGCTTACCGCCTCGCGCAGCAGTTCATCGCGTTGATGCCGCACGACAAGCAGGGTGAACACGACCATCGCCAGCGTCAGGGCGAGCGCGAGGTAAAACACGACTTTGAACTTGAGCGTTGTCGAACGCATCCTGTCCCTCAGCTTTTCTCGGGGCCCAGCAGCAACCCGAGTGCGCCTTCGCATCGGGGAAAAGCCATCAGCAGGGTGGTTTCAAGGCTCAATTTTGAACCGCATGCTCCGGAAATGAGCAGGTTAGCAGGTCCGCAACGGCGCCAGTTTGACCGGCATCAAACGAAAGGACGGCAAACGCCTTTCACGCACCGACCACGAGACCGCCGGCAGGCATCGGCTTTTCGACGGCAGTCTCGCATGACTGCAGCAAGCGGGACTCGGTCGCTTTCCACTGGCTTCGAAATGAGAGGATCTCTGCGCGCCGGCTCGGCCAAATCGGCCGACGCAAAATTTATTCTGCAACCAATTCTTACGCTACTATCCGCTTTCCGGCCTCGCCAGGCTGAGCCCGGCCCGGCCCGGGAAAAAGCCATAATATATTTACAATACAAAGAGATGCATTGAAGATGCGCGTAGCAACGTGGAACGTCAACTCGCTCAAGGTACGCCTGCCGCAAGTTCTGGACTGGCTGGGCAAACACCAGCCGGATGCGCTGTGCCTGCAGGAACTCAAGCTCGAGGATGCCAGTTTTCCCAAGGCCGAACTCCAAGCGGCGGGCTACGCGGCCGCGTTCTCTGGCCAGAAGACCTATAACGGCGTCGCCATTCTCAGCCGGGAGCCGGCCTCCAATATCGTCTGCGGTATCGCCGGCTTCGATGACGCGCAGCGCCGGGTAATCAGCGCCGACGTCGGCGGCGTGCGCCTGGTCTGCGCCTATGTGCCCAATGGCCAGAGCGTCGATTCGGACAAGTACCGGTACAAACTGAACTGGCTCGCAGCCTTCGCGACCTGGCTGGAAGGGGAATTGGCTGCGCACACCCGCGTTGCCGTGCTGGGCGACTACAACATCGCCCCTGAGGACCGCGATGTACACGATCCGAAGGCATGGGAGGGCCAAGTCCTGGTGAGTCCGCTGGAGCGTGACGCCTACCGGCGCCTGATTGAACTGGGCTTCAGGGACAGCTTCCGCCTGTTCGAGCAGCCGGAGAAATCCTTCACCTGGTGGGATTACCGCATGAACGGCTTCAAGCGCAATCTCGGGCTGCGCATCGATCACATCCTGCTCAGCGCCAACCTCGCGACCAGCTGCGCCAGTTGCTCGATCGACCTCGAGCCGCGCCGGCACGAACGGCCTTCCGATCACGCTCCCGTGGTCGCCGAACTCAGCGTTTAAAAAAACGCCGGGAATTCCCGGCGTCTTTGCGCGAACAGGCCTCCGCGCGATCAGTCGATCAAATCATATGCCGGCAGCGTGAGGAATTCGACGTAGTTGTCATCGGTGGTGATCTTGGCGAACAGTTCGGCGGCTTGTTCGTACTTGCCCGCTTTCCAGGCCGCCTCGCCCAGATAGGTCTTCACGTTGGGCAATTCGTCGGCGAGCAGGCTGCGGAACAGCTCCTTGGTCACCTTGCGTCCGTCGTCCAGGACGCCTTTGGGCGACCGTATCCACTGCCAGATCTGCGAGCGCGAAATCTCCGCGGTGGCGGCGTCCTCCATCAGATTGAATACCGGCACACAGCCGTTGCCGGCGAGCCAGGCGCCGAGATACTGGATGCCGACCGAGATGTTGTAGCGCAGCCCTCCCTCCGTGATCGGCGTTTCCGGCTCGAAGTCGAGCAATTCCTTTGCCGTGATGTTGACCTCGGGACGCTGCCGGTCGTACTGGTTGGCTCCGGGCATGTACTGATCGAACACCTCCTTGGCAATCGGCACCAGGCCGGGGTGCGCCACCCAGGTGCCGTCGCAACCATCGGTCACCTCGCGCAGTTTGTCTTCGCGCACCTTCGCCATTGCCGCCTCGTTCGCGGCCGGATCGTTCTTGATCGGGATCTGCGCCGCCATGCCGCCCATCGCGGGAGCATGCCGGTGATGGCAGGTCTTCACCAGCAGCAGCGCATAAGCGCGCATGAAACGCGCGGTCATCCTGACGTGGACCCGGTCGGCGAGGCAGAACTCCTTGTGCGAACGGAATTTCTTGATGCAGGAGAACATGTAGTCCCAGCGGCCGATGTTGAGTCCGGCCGAGTGATCGCGCAGTTCCCAAAGGATCTCGTCCATTTCGAACGCCGCCAGCACCGTCTCGATCAACACCGTACCCTTGATCGAACCCTGCGGCACGTCGAGCTCGTATTGCGCCATGACGAAGATGTCGTTCCACAGGCGCGCCTCGAGGTGCGATTCCATCTTGGGCAGATAGAAATACGGGCCGCTGCCGCGCTTGAGCAATTCCTTGGCATTGTGAAAGAAGTACAGCCCGAAGTCGAAGATGCTGCCCGAGACCGGCTTGCCGTCGATCAGCATGTGCTTCTCGTTCAGGTGCCAGCCGCGCGGCCGCACCATCAGCACCGCGGTCTTGTCGTTCAGCTTGTATTTCTTTCCTTCCTGATCGAGCGCGATGGTGCGGCGCACCGCATCGCGCACGTTGATCTGGCCGTCGACCATGTTGTGCCAGGTCGGCGTGTCTGCATCTTCGAAGTCGGCCATGAAGACGGAAGCGCCGCAATTGAGCGCGTTGATCACCATCTTGCGGTCGGTCGGGCCGGTAATCTCCACCCTGCGGTCGAGCATGTCTGCGGGCTGCGGCGCAACTGTCCATTCGGAACTGCGAACGCTCGCCGTCTCCGGCAGGAAATCCGGCATCTTGCCGGCGTCGAACTCCTTTTGCCGCGCGGCGCGGGCGGCGAGCAGTTCCTGCCGGCGCGCGTCGAAACGGCGGCACAGCTTGGCTACAAACGCGACCGCCTCCGGGCTGAGGATCTGCGCAAATTCTGGTGTGATGGGGGCGTGGATTTCCACGCCGCCGGGGAATTTCTCGCTCATTGGGGAACTCCAAGTAGCAGCATGCCGTTAAAAAAGCGGTATTCTATTGCGCTGCGGCATATTCCGCAATACGAATCGCATTCCGGATTGTGGAATTACAGACCAGTACAAAAGTCGTTCGCCGAACGAAGCGCTTATGCGCCGGCGCCGGCTCAGGCAGCCTCGTCCGCTCCGTCCTTGGCATCCAACCCGAGTTCGGCAATCTTGCGCGTGATGGTATTGCGGCCGATGCCGAGCAGGCTTGCTGCCTCGATGCGACGGCCGCCGGTGCGCACCAGCGCCCTGCCGATCAGGGCTTTTTCGAAGGCCTGCGCAAATGTGTCCAGAACGCCGGTTTCGCCGCGCGCAAAGGCACGCTCAACCTCGTCCTCCAGGGCTCCCACCCAATCCGATGCCGGCGCCTTGCCGTCCCCTGATTTCAATTCCGCCGGCAGATCGGCGATCTCGATGGTCTGCGTTGCCGCCATCACCGTCAGCCAGTGGCACAAGTTCTCCAGCTGGCGCACGTTGCCAGGGAAGTCCTGCGCAGCCAGATAGTTCATCGCGGCCTGCGACAGGCGCTTTCCCTCCGCGCCGAGTTCGCGTGCGCTTTTGGCGAGGAAGTGCTTCGCCAGTAGCGGAATATCCTCGCGCCGCTCGCGCAAGCTGGGGAGACGCAGCCGAATGACGTTGAGGCGGTGGAACAGGTCTTCGCGGAACAAGCCTTGGCGCACGCGCCCCTCCAGGTCCTGGTGCGTGGCCGCAATGACGCGCACATTTGCCTTGATCGGCTGGTGCCCGCCGACGCGATAGAACTGGCCATCCGAGAGCACGCGCAACAACCGCGTCTGCAGGTCCGGCGGCATGTCGCCGATTTCATCGAGGAACAGCGTGCCGCCCTCGGCCTGCTCGAAGCGGCCGCGGCGCATTGCCTGCGCGCCGGTGAAGGCGCCGCGCTCGTGGCCGAACAGTTCGGACTCCAGCAGGTCCTTCGGCATGGCCGCGGTGTTGATGGCAACGAAGGGGTTCGCTGCGCGGCTGGAGTGGCGATGCAAGGCGAGCGCCACCAGCTCTTTGCCGGTGCCCGACTCGCCCGTGATCAATACCGTCGCGTTCGACTGCGACAACCTGCCGATGGCGCGAAATACCTCCTGCATCGACGGCGCTTGGCCAAGAATTTCGGGTGTGGTCTCCCGCGCCTCGTCGCCCTCGATCTCCCGCATGCTCTCGCCGATGGCGCGACGGATCAGTTCCACCGCCTGATCCACGTCGAACGGTTTGGGCAGGTACTCGAACGCGCCGCCCTGGAACGCCGCCACCGCCGATTCCAGATCTGAATAGGCGGTCATGATGATGATCGGCAGGCCGGGGTGGCGCTGCTTGACGTCCTGCAGCAATTCCAGGCCGGAAGTGCCCGGCATGCGGATGTCGGACACCAGCACCTGCGGCGCGCCCTCTTTCAGTGCATCGAGTGCCTCCTGTGCCGCGGCGAAGGTCTTGTAGGGTATGCCCTCGCGTGCCAGGGCTTTCTCGAATACCCAGCGTATCGAGCGATCGTCGTCTATGACCCAAACGGGTTTCATGTTTTGGCGGGGGTCAATGGCGGATGAAAAGCGGAAAGTCGCGGGAGCATTTCAAGTTCAGCCTTCCTCATTGCCCATTACCCCTTTACTCCAGTGGCAGCATGATCGTAAAGCAGGTGCGGCCCGGCTTGCTGTCGCATTCGATTGTGCCGTGGTGATACTGCACGAAAGTCTGCGACAAGGTCAGCCCCAGTCCGCTACCGCCGTCGCGGCCCGACACCAGAGGATAGAAAATACGCTCACGCAGTTCCTCCGGAATTCCCGGACCGTTGTCTATCACTTGCAATTCTAATGCCAGCTTGTAGCGCTGCTTGGCCAGCGTCACCTGGCGCGCCGCGCGCGTACGGAATTCGATCTCACCCTTCCCGTTCAGGGCCTGCGCCGCGTTTCGGGCGATGTTCAGCACAGCCTGGATCAGTTGCTCCTTGTCGCCATGAAGATCCGGCAGGCTGGCGTCGTAGTCGCGGTGGATGCTGATGCCTTCCGGAAACTCGGCCATTACCAGACTCCTCACCCGCTCGAGCACTTCATGGATATTCAACGGCGCGACCTGCGGCGGGCGATGCGGCGTGAGCAGCCGGTCCATCAGCGCCTGCAGCCGGTCGGCCTCGTTGATGATCACCTGCGTGTATTCGCGCAGTTCGGGCCGTTCCAGCTCGCGCTCGAGCAGTTGCGCCGAACCGCGCAGACCGCCCAGAGGGTTCCTGATCTCGTGGGCGAGGTTGCGAATGAGCTCGCGGTTTGCCTGCTGCTGATCCATCTGCCGCTGCTCGCGCGCAATCCTCAATTGCTGGTCTATGGGGCGAAACTCGATGAGCAGACGCGCGAGGGCATGTTCTATCGGCGTCACCAAGCAATTCAGATGCAGGCTCGCATATCCCGGGCGGGTGAGGGTCAGGTCGCGCCCGGTGTAACTCCAGTTATTCCCCAGAACGTCGTCTAGGCTGGCGATGAACGTGGCAGAATCGGTGAATAGTTGCCCAAACGTCTGGCCGGCTACGTTTTTCAGGCTGAACGAAAACAGGTCTTCGGCGGCGGGGTTCGCGTAAATGACGCGCAATTCATCGTCCACCAGGACAACCGCGGTAGCAAGCAGATCAAGGCCGGAAAAGGGGCTGGCAGGCATAGTCGAACAGTGCGGGACAATGGAGACAAGAGCCTGCAGCGCGGTCGCTGCAACGATGTGAGACCCGCTTACTTGCCGTTGCTGAGCTCTTTTTTCAGAGCGTCAACGTTCTTTTGATGCCGCTCGACTTCGTCTTTATATCTCTGCAGCCGGTCGAGTACCCTCTGGTAATTCTTTTCGTCGCCGGTGCGAATGCCCTCTTGCTCGGTCAACTCCGCCTTGGCCTGGGCGAGCGCCTTCTCCTCTCCGCTGAGTTCTTCTTCCAGTATCCTGCGGCGGGCGCCGTCCCGGTCCTTTTGCGTGGCCGGGTCGACCTTGGGGAAGCCTGCGGGCGAGGGGCTAGTCGCAGCCGGGCGCGGTACCGGGGTGGCTGGAACGACTGAGATCTCCCGCATCACCACGGTGCAGTTCTTGCCCTTGGCTTCTTCCTTCATGTTGGTGTAGGTGGCCCGGCCATTGGCGTCGACACACTTGAACGTGTCCCCCCATGCGGGCATGGCGCAGGCCAGCGTTGCCAGCGCGGCCGTCAATGCCAAATTTGCAATGCGACGAACCATGGTGCCGAGGCCAATTAGAATGGAATTTAAGTCTATGCCAATATCAAACTGATTTCAAATCGTTTTTTACCCCATTTATCCGCTTCAGGGCGCGCCTCTTATGGCTTCACCAAACGGTCAGAGACAAAAAAGGCGGGAGGGTTCCCGCCTTTCTTTTGTCCGACTTTGCGATCAGAGGCTGTAGTACATATCGAACTCGAGCGGATGAGTAGTCATACGGAACTTGGTAACCTCTTCCATTTTCAGCGCGATATAGGCATCGAGCAAGTCGTCGGAGAATACGCCGCCACGAGTCAGAAATTCGTGGTCCTTCTCCAGATGCTCCAGCGCCATTTCTAGCGAAGAACACACGTGCGGCACTTTCTTCGCCTGCGACGCTGGCAAATCGTACAGGTTCTTGTCGATCGGATCACCAGGATGAATTTTGTTCTGCACGCCGTCCAGACCCGCCATCATCATCGCGGCGAATGCGAGATAAGGATTGGCCGTCGGATCGGGAAAGCGAACTTCGACGCGGCGTGCCTTGGGATTGGTGACATGCGGGATGCGGCAGGCCGCAGACCGGTTGCGCGCCGAATAAGCGAGGTTGATCGGCGCCTCGAAACCGGGCACCAGCCGCTTGTAGGAATTGGTGCCAGGATTGGTGATGGCATTCAAAGCCTTGGCGTGTTTGATGATGCCGCCGATGTAGTACAGCGCGAAATCGGACAGACCCGCGTACTTGTTGCCGGCGAACATGTTCTCGCCACCCTTCCAGATTGACTGGTGCACGTGCATGCCGGAGCCATTGTCGCCGACCACGGGTTTGGGCATGAAGGTGGCGGTTTTTCCATATGAATGCGCCACATTCCACACTGTGTACTTCAGAATCTGCAGCCAGTCGGCGCGCTTCACCAATTTTTCAAACTTGGTACCGATTTCGCATTGGCCCGGCGCCGCCACTTCGTGGTGATGCACTTCGACCTCTACGCCCTGCTGTTCCATCGCCAGACACATGGCGTTACGGATGTCCTGGAGGGTGTCGACCGGCGGCACGGGGAAGTAACCGCCCTTCACCGGCGCGCGGTGAGCCATGTTACCGCCTTCATACTCTTTGCCGGAGGACCACGGGGCTTCTTCCGAGTCGATTTTCACAAAACAGCCGGACATGTCCACGTTCCAGGTAACCGAATCAAATATGAAGAATTCCGGCTCGGGACCGAAGTAGGCGGTGTCGCCCAGCCCCGTCGATTTGAGATAGGCCTCGGCGCGTTTGGCGAGTGAGCGCGGGTCACGGTCGTAGCCTTTGCCGTCAGACGGTTCGATCACGTCGCAGGTGATGTTGAGCACGGTTTCGTCAGTGAACGGGTCGAGCCGCGCGGTATCGGCTTCCGGCATGAGCAGCATGTCCGAGGCTTCGATGCCCTTCCAGCCGGCAATGGACGAGCCGTCGAACGCATGGCCGTCTTCAAATTTGTCCATGGTGAATTGTTTGGCGGGAACGGATACGTGCTGTTCCTTGCCGCGGGTGTCGGTGAAGCGCAGATCGACGAACTTCACCTCCTTGTCCTTGATCTGTTTCAGTACGTCGGCGGGGGACATGGCCATTTATTTCTCCTCAAAAAGCGGTTAAAGACAATATGGATTGCGCGAAACGGAGGGTATACAGCAGAAAACATGCCATCCGACGAAATGCGAGCAGAGCATTGTGCCATAAGCGAAGTGGGATTGTGAACACCCGCGAAACCGCCCTTGTTTGGTGCGACAGTAGATTTTCTGCACTATTTGTGTGCGCGGACGCTCCGTCGTCGTTTCAAGCGCCGTTCCATTACAAGGTATATGTCATATACTTTTGCTCCGAAGAAACCCAGGCTAGTCTGGCCTGCCATTGATGGAAACCACGAACGAAATCTTTGCCCGGGCGCGCGAGCGCGCGCAACTAGCGAACCTGCCATACTCCGGCGCCCTGTTTCCGGTCGAAGCCTATGTGCTGATGCAAAATCTGCCCCAAGCCAAACTCGTGGATGTGCGCACTCGCGCCGAGCTGGAATGGGTAGGCAAGGTGCCGGGCAGCATATTCATTGAATGGAACTCCTGGCCTGGCGCGGGCCGCAATCTTGATTTCATCGCCCAATTCGAAGCGCTGATTGAAAAGCATGCCATCGCCATGTTCCTGTGCCGCAGCGGCGTGCGTTCGCACCATGCAGCCATAGCCGTGACCCAGGCCGGACATGCCAACGCCTACAATGTGTTGCAGGGCTTCGAAGGCGATAAGGATCCGACCGGGCAGCGCAACAGGCTAGGCGGATGGCGTTTCGCAGGCTTGCCTTGGACGCAGGGTTGACCCAAGCGGTGATGTGTACCCGCATGCAATGAACCGTCCCCGCCGGCGCCATGTGCGTCGGCTACTTACAAGCCCTAACCCACGTTGACGCCGCTATCGGGCCGCGTGCCATCGCAGTGCGTCGACGCACTACGGTGATGCCCGCGCGGCGCTACGCGCACCATGGCTGTTGCCCCAACTAGCTCGGCAATTGCGGGGCGTCGCCCGGAGATCGGCTCCAAGCAACGATTTCCGGCCCCCTTCGATAATCACGACTGTATTGGCACGCTTGTTGCGAACGTGTTCTCCAAAACCTTACTTGGGAGAAACAAGTGTCCGCATTTTTCGATCCGTATGACCCTGACCGCGATCTGCGCTCAGCGTGCGGTTGCGGCAAGCATGCCAGCCAGTGCGAACACGACCACGCCGACACGCTGGCCGGTGCTGATGCCGAGGTCCTGTCCAACCGCATCATCGAATCGACCATGGTGCGCGCGCTGTTCCCGCACGACGAAACGCGGCGCAAGTTCATCCGCGCCGTGGGCGTGAACACTGCCATGGCCGCGATCGCGAGCGTGCTTCCCATAGGCGCGATGCAGGCCCTGGCGCAGGAAAAGAAATCGTTGGAAAAGTCCGAGCTCAAGATCGGTTTCATTCCGATCACCTGCGCGACGCCGCTGATCATGGCCGATCCCCTCGGCTTCTACAAGAAAGAAGGTCTGAACGTCACGCTCAACAAGACCGCCGGCTGGGCGCTGATACGCGACAAGATGCTGAACAAGGAACACGACGCGTCGCACTTTCTTTCGCCCATGCCCCTCGCGATCTCCATGGGCATAGGCTCGGCCGCGCAGGCGATGCGGGTGGCCACCATACAGAACGTCAATGGCCAGGCGATCACGCTGCACGTGAAACACAAGGACAAGCGCGATCCGAAACAATGGAAAGGCTTCAAGTTCGCGGTCCCGTTCGACTATTCGATGCACAACTTCCTGCTGCGCTACTACGTGGCGGAGCACGGCCTGGACCCGGACAAGGACATCCAGATCCGCGTCGTGCCGCCGCCGGAAATGGTGGCCAACCTGCGCGCCGGCAATCTCGACGGCTACCTCGGGCCGGATCCGTTCAACCAGCGCGCTGTCTACGACGAGATCGGTTTCATCCACATCCTGTCGAAAGAACTGTGGGACGGGCATCCCTGCTGCGCCTTCGGTGTATCCGATCAGTTCATCAAGGAAAATCCCAACACCTTCGCCGCGCTCTACCGCGCCGTGCTCACCGCCGCGCGCATGGCGCGCGACCCGAAGAACCGCTCCCTTATCGCCAAGGTGATCTCACCCGCCAATTATCTGAATCAGCCCGAGACCGTGGTGGAACAGGTGCTCACCGGCAAGTTCGCCGACGGCCTGGGCAATGTAAGGAACGTGCCCGACCGCGCCGACTTCGACCCCTTCCCCTGGCACTCCATGGCCGTGTGGATCCTGACGCAGATGAAACGCTGGGGCTACATCAAGGGCGACGTCAACTACAAGCAGATCGCCGAGCAGGTATTTCTCGTGACCGAAGCAAGAAAGCACATGGCCGCGCTCGATATGAAAGCGCCCGCAGGGAGCTATGCAAAATTCAAGGTCATGGGCAAGGAGTTCGATCCGGCGCAGCCGGAGAAGTACCTTGCCAGCTTCGCCATCGCAAAGGCCTCCGCATGAGCCTGCGCTCCGGGCCGCCGCTCCCGCGGCGCAAGCCGGCGGTCCCCGAACCAACCAGCCCGCCCGCGCGCAAGAGACCAGGGTCGATCAAGTCGGAAGCATTGCGCGCGGCGATATTGTCGCTGCTGTTCCTCGCCGTGCTGCTCGGCATCTGGCACGTCGCCACGCTGCAGAAGGAGCAGCCAGCCGGAGCCAATGACGAGTATGCCAAGCTGATGGGCAAGGGCGCCGTCAGGACCTCGGGCTTTCCCACACCGGAGCAAATGGGCAAAACCGTGCTGAAGCAGTTGTCCGACCCCTTTTACGACAAAGGACCGAACGACAAGGGCATAGGCATCCAACTCGGATTCTCGCTGGCGCGGGTCGGGCTGGGCTTCTCACTCGCAGCGCTGCTTGCGATCCCGCTCGGCTTCGTCATCGGCATGTCGCCGCTGATCTACCGCGCGCTCGACCCGTTCATCCAGGTACTGAAGCCGATTTCGCCGCTCGCCTGGATGCCGCTCGCGCTCTACACCATCAAGGACTCGTCGATCTCGGGCATCTTCGTGATCTTTATCTGCTCGGTGTGGCCAATGCTGATCAACACCGCCTTCGGCGTCGCCAACGTGCGCCGCGAATGGCTGAACGTGGCCAAAACGCTGGAGGTGAATGCGGTGCGCAAGGCCTTTCTGGTGATCCTGCCGGCCGCGGCCCCGACCATCATGACCGGCATGCGCATATCCATGGGCATCGCCTGGCTGGTGATCGTCGCTGCGGAAATGCTGGTCGGGGGCACGGGCATAGGCTACTTCGTCTGGAACGAGTGGAACAATCTGTCGCTCACCAACGTGATCTTCGCCATCCAGACGATAGGCGTGGTCGGCATGCTGCTCGACTTCGTGTTCGGCCGGCTGCAGAAACTCGTGACCTACGTCGAATAGGCGGCGCCGTGGCATTTCTCGAGATCCAGGATTTGTCCAGGAGCTATGTCGGCCGCGACGGCAAGCCTTTCGCCGTTTTCGAGGACGTGAGCTTTCACATCGACCGCGGCGAGTTCGTCTGCATCGTCGGGCATTCCGGCTGCGGCAAGACCACCATCCTCAACGTACTCGCCGGACTGGATCAGGCGAGCAAGGGCATTGTGGTCATGGACGGCCGCGAAGTCGCAGGGCCCAGCCTGGATCGCGGCGTGGTGTTCCAGGGCCATGCGCTCATGCCCTGGCTGTCGGTGATGAAGAACATCGCCTTCGCGGTGAAATCCCGCTGGCCCGGCTGGAACCGGGCCGAGGTGGCCCTGCACTGCCAGAAATACATCGACCTCGTCGGCCTCGCCGGCTCGGAGCAGAAGAAGCCGAGCGAACTCTCCGGCGGCATGAAACAACGCGTCGGCATAGCGCGAGCATTCGCCATTCAGCCCAAGATGCTGCTGCTCGATGAGCCTTTCGGCGCGCTCGACGCGCTGACGCGCGGCGTGATCCAGGACGAGTTGCTCAATATCTGCGCCGCGACGCACCAGACGGTGTTCATGATCACCCACGACGTGGACGAAGCCATTCTGCTCGCCGACAAGATTCTGCTCATGTCCAACGGCCCCGGCGCCGCGATTGCCGAAATCGTGGTCAACACCATGCCGCGCAGCCGCACGCGCAACGATATCCATCACGATCCGCAGTACTACCGCATCCGCAATCACCTGGTCGATTTTCTGGTTAATCGCTCGAAACTGTTCCAGAGCGGGAACGGCGGCTCGCGTCCGCAACAGCCGCCAGTAGTGCGGCCGGGACTGGAAATCGATGCCGCGCCCGCGCAGCCCCGGATGCACGACGCCGACGCCAAGGTGAGGCCGTTGGTGGCCAAGCGCAAACACTGAATCAGTCAATTACCCAAACCACCCGAAGGAGGCAAAACGCATGAAACCGATGACGCGCGAAGACGTGACCGCGCTGATTTATTCAGCCAAAGTCAAAAGAGGCATCAAGTGGGCCGAGGTGGCGCAGAAGGTCGGGCTGAGCAAGGAATGGACGACCGCCGCCTGTCTGGGCCAGATGCAAATGACGAAAAAACAGGCCGAAGCCGTGGGCAAGATCTTCGGCCTGTCGGACGAAGCGATGGCCCACTTGCAGGT
>Ga0182021_10004920_pt1 | contig 15759 bp, 16 predicted proteins | sample 612E3MmetaG_FD_120493 | JGI IMG/M metagenome (GOLD analysis project Ga0182021, IMG submission 120493) | Permafrost microbial communities from Stordalen Mire, Sweden - 612E3M metaG (Illumina Assembly) | ecosystem: Environmental > Terrestrial > Soil > Wetlands > Permafrost | place: Sweden... | reverse complement strand
AGAATCGTATTGCACGGGAGTTGGACTTGCAATCGTAAAAAATATCGTTGATCAACATAATGGTGATATTACAGTACAAAGTATAGTCGGAGAAGGTTCAACCTTCATTGTACGAATTCCTATCATTTCATAATTCTTTAGCAGAATTTTTTTTTCACTACCACCAGAGTCAGCACTGAGCTTTGAATCAGGGTGCGAATAATTTGTTTGGATCAATTGGTTTGCTGTCGCCATTAATTACAATCCTTTACCTCGTGAACATTCATGAATCGAACGCCCAACGGAAATGGTATTGACATCTGATCATGAATATCCTGCTCTTGCGAAGAGTATCATTTTATTAGGAAGTGTAAGGATTAATTTGTTAGTGGATAAAAAAGGAAAAGTAAAGATGTAGAGTAGGACAAAAGTGTAGTGGTGTACAGGTCATGTGAGCCCTAACTATTTCTCCCCGTTAGGGAGAGTGTCCCGCTCAAGCCGACCATCACTTCTCTCTCTGTGTACCGCTCGCTTGAAAATAACGGCTTCGTCCAAAAGATAGGGACTCCTCACCTCTGTTGTCTTTACGGGGCTCCCTATGCGTTCACGCTATATTACGACCCGGTTGTTTGCGTTGCACCCTTTCAGATTACGTTGTCGAATCGCTTAGCATAAGATCGTCTTCAATCCTATACCGATTCCTCGCTACGTGGTCTCAGAGTCGAACATCGTCAGGACTTGTAGGCAGAGCGCCCTCGCCTTCGAACCCGATTAGATCAGGAACAGTTTACCTTGGCGCTCATCTCAGCAAAATAAGTTTTTTGGTTTCAGTAAATGTACCGGCTTGTAAACGGTAAAAATAAACTCCGCTCGGCGTATTTTCGGCATTCCATTGTTTCATATAACTTCCTGCCGGCATTGTTTCGTTATGTACGAGAACTGCGACTTCCTTTCCAAGAAGATTATAAATGATCAATGTCACTTGTGACTGTGTAGGAATGCCGAATATAATCGTTGTGCTTGGATTGAACGGATTTGGATAATTTTGTTTGAGTTCAAATGTGAATGGCAAAATTCTATTCATTGACTCCACACTTGTCAATGGGACTGAAGAAGTCACCCAGATAGGTCCATTGGTGAGTATTCCCGTATTCCCGTTACCACTGTAATCAACGGCTAGGTTACCATTTCCTTCATCAAATCTCCAGCAGCCAACAAGGCCGGTATAACTTCCCGTAAGACGACGATGCATGTTGTCTTGAATCTGCTGTTGAGTTCGCGCCATATTCCACAGTCGCACTTCAGTTAATTGTCCATGGAAATATTCAACGCCACCCGGAAAATCAGCCCCAATAGTTAAATTAGAATCATTTGGTGTAAGTGTTCCTGTAAATGGAGATTGTACAGAATCAAGTATCCCATCTATATAATATTTAAAAACGCTGCCATCCCAGGTGACAGCAACATGATGCCATTCATTCAGGGGAAACACCAAACTGCTTGGAGGCACTAGCGAGATATTGTCCGAAAAGATCAAACCTCCTAAACTATCAAAATGAAGTGTATAATTGTTGGTAGATAAATCAGAAGGATACGATGGCTTCCCTTTTGTAATTACACTTGCCCACTGTACATTGGTATATTTGTTTACCCATGCTTCGATGGTGATAGCTGATGTGATATTGAGTGATGGGTTCGCTGCAACTTCCACATAGTCATTCACGCCATCGAACTGAAGAGTATATCCTGCAACCTGAGCTTTAGCTCTTGATGGTAGCGCTGAGATGCAGAGACACAGCATGGAACAATAAATGGTATTCTTCATGGTCTGATTATCTTGTGCAAGTGTAATTGCACTTAATATGTGTATAGACAGGCTTCGCTCACCTCTGATGATTCTTAAACACGAAATAGCGAATCAAAATAAATTATTTGCAACTTCTCCTGTTCGCTGTATCAGCCCAGACAAACAGCGACGGAGCCTGTGATGTGGTACGTTATTGCGGTAAAAATATCTTATTTCTTATGTTAATGCAAGAGTGCTTTGCTCTAACTACTTTTTTATATGGACATACCGGAATATTTTATGTTCTTGCGGCCATAAGCAATCCCGAATGCGGGACCCTTTACAATGGCCAGGCAGCAGAAATATGTTATTCATCTTTTACTCTATCAATGGTTTTTCAAGATACTTTTAAATCACTGGAAGGAGTAACCGTTGTAGCCCACAGTGAACATAGCCAGGGTCTGCAAATTGGAGAAACTGCCCGACCTCTTCCTGCCGTTAGGTTATCCAGATCGTTAATTTCTGGAGAAGAGTTTTAGCTTCTTCAAGACTATCCATCGTGAAGCCTATAGAAATGCCGCCTGAGGTACCTGATAAATTTTTGTCCAGGGTTGGGTGCAAGCCGATCACAACACCCGGTGCTGTGATTTGTGCGTAGTGACTACCCAGCGAGATTTCATTGTTAAGCCAATGGACTCGTAAAACGCAACGGATGTATCCAAATCCTTTATGTTCACCGTGATTTTTGATCCTTTAATTTTTATAAAGTATCAGTCCTTCGTATTAACGTCTTTTAATTTCGGGGTACTCAAACAATATTTTGTGCATTCTTATGAACCGGCATTAAATTCCATTATCGTTCAGCCACGACGCTGTATAGTCAGCGACTTCCTCCCAATCGGTCTGCCCGAGGATGAAATGTGTCCGCCCGGCAACAATATTGCTGAGTGTGAGTTTGCCCAGTTGAGAATCCGGATGAGATTTCCGGAGGATATCAACCGGCTTGTCTCGGCCAGGCCAGGCAGGGGCAATACAGTTATACCCTTTGACTTGAAAATGTTTTATCCATTGCTCCCAGCACAATTGCGTCATATACATTCCATGTATGAATACGATGGTCCTGGACTTCACATCTACACTCCATGGAATGGATGAATTGTGATATACAATCCGCCTAACAGCCGGCGAATTTATGATGTAATAATTGCCTGACTTCGTCGGGCGGGATTGCCTAGTTTAATTGTCGTCACATTATTTCAGGATTTCAAGCTCGTGTAATGGTGTAATGTGAAGCGGCTCCATCCTTTTTTCTTCTTTGCTTCAACAGCCCAATTGTATCCGCCCGTTTCGTTTGGCCAATAAATCATTCGGGCACGACCTGGCCCCATTTCAGCTTCAAATGCAATGGCATGTGGATCAATATCTGTCCCATCTGCGATTGTACCGGTTGATCGTTTACCATCAGACGTGAAGGACCAAAACGAAAGCTTTCCATTGTTGATCCCATAAATCGCGAATTCCTTGTAAATCTTGACACCGAATTCCCAGGATGCTTCAAGCTGAACATACTTACCATTGAGAATAGGGGTGAATGCTCGTGTGCAATGCACCATTCCCATTGGAGAAGCAGCAACAGCCTGCCATGCACCGAGGAGCGGAGTCAATACCCCGATCTTGCCCGGACCATTTTTCCAGTCCACGTTTTTCGACTTCATCCAATTCTTCCTTTCGCAATAGATTAAAATACTTTTAGATTAAATGTTCGTTCACATTATCACTTCGTCATAAGTACCAGAATGAGCGCGAATGCACCTGGCAAAGCTTGCATCCAGAGAATGGACCGCTTCGCCGTAGCTGCTCCGAAGAGGCCGGCCGTTATCACGCACACAAGGAAAAATATTTTAACTCCGAAACCATCAGTTCCCTGCCAGAGCCCCCAAATTAATCCTGCAGCGAGAAATCCGTTATATAAACCCTGGTTTGCCGCCAGAGCTGCTGAGGAAGCCATGACTTCAGACGGCAGTCCAAAAATTCGGCGTCCGATGGGTTTTGACCAAAGGAACATCTCCAATACTAAAAAGCAGCAGTGAAGAAGAGCGACAAGCGCAACAAAAATGTTTGCAAGAACGTTCATGAATATCTCCATTGGTGAAAATACTATGCAGCTTTGCGCGGCAAGAGTATTAACTTTCATTTCCCGTGTACTCGGTATCTTCCGGAAGATCGGTCTCACTCTCAAAGTAAAGAGCATATCCATCAGGGTCTGAGACACCGGTAACCCACATGCCATTTCCAACGAACGGTTTCTTTGCATCAATTTCCCGCGATAATAATTCTCGGTAAATTGACAGGACATCGTTACACTGAAAATTGATTGAAATACCCTCGCTAACAATTCTTATTGGTGCCCACGAATTATGCCCTTCTTTCTTGAACTCCTGCAGCATGATTGCCGCGCCTCCGAGCTTAAGCCAGCACCAGCGCAGTTTGCCATCCGCTATCCATTTGTTCGTCATGGTGAAGCCGAGGCCATTCACGTAAAAACTAAGTGACTGTTCCATATTCGACACTGCGAACAACGGCACAGCCTGTTTTACATTCGGTTCATCTATTTTTTTTGTGTTCATTCTATGAATACCAAGTCTGATGGGATACCGCCTAATATCCAGCTGACCGATAACGTAACACGCGACAGCTGGTTTCCTTATCAATATATCATCGTCTGTACTTTCTCTTTCACACCAAACCAGGCGCGCCATGATTTTTGCAGTGAGCTACTTGATAAATTAATAAGTTAAAATTGTAAAGCACTTCGTGCAATGACATTTACAGGCCTCCGGCTGCGATGCAATTATCCGGACAGGCCGTTAGGCACTAAATCCTGAGAGTTTGTAATGTTGGAAGTTGGAAATGCCAGCAATACAATGATCACACTAAGTATGATGCCAAAAAGTACAGGGGTTTCCATCCCCATCCTCCATTCGTAAAAACACCAACAGGACGCTCCGACGTAATTAACGAACATAAAATAGAAAACGATCATGAAAGCGAACCTCTGAGGAAGAATTGATACAAACCAATATATTCCCGAGAAAAACATGAAGAACATAAAAATAAAAGCATACCAGCCATGTATCAAGAAAAAGCGGGAAACTGGATTAGCCTCATGTGCAATTTCAGGATGAAGCCAGTAGCCCGCCGGCTGGCCCGCAAGCGTAAAGATCATATCGCACAGCATCGGAATAAGCATCACCCAATACAGCCTTTTGAGTATTCGATCCGTATTTGGGCTGAGAGCGGGGAATGCCGAAAAAACAATAATCGGCACAAGCACCAAACAGTACATCGACGAAGAGTTAGTACCAAGATGCCAGCGATTGGCCAGCCAATTTGTTGCCCCAAAGAAATGGCCAAATAAAAAAGAAAATATTGCTATTAACGCTGCCCTTCTCGGAAGAATAGAGACAAACAATAACGCTCCCAATACATAAATCAAACTGGTGATGAGAAACGCCTGCCAACCCAGTCCTAAATAAAAGTCAAATGTATGGTTCGTTGTATTGTAAATGGACAAACCGTCACCGCGAATCGCTGTTTCAGGATGTTGCCAAAAACTCTCCGGCTGGCCGATAAGTGTATTAACAACACTGAAAAAGATTGCGGCAACCATGACCCAGCGAAGCCGTTTGACGATTTGGTCTGTAGTAAATTTGAATAATGACATAATATTATTTTGGGGACCTTATTTGTTTTAGTGCTATGTTTGACCAAGCCATTTCAAGTGCTTTGTTCAGAGTCTCCTTGGTTACCGAACGAAGGTTCACGTTCGTACCACCCTTTAGACCCCAAATGCCTTTCACAGGTGCAAATGCTTCAGGATATCCCTTCACAACTCGTGATTGTTGATCCGGTGTAAGTTTGACCATACCCCAACCTTTGTTCGGGTAACCGAGTGTCGCAAAAATCTTTCCGGACACACGGAAATCAGGATGATCCATATGACTCGCTTCTGTTGCTTCAGGAAAACTGAGCGCCATACGACGAAATTCGTTTGTAGTCATTGTATTCTTATTATTTACTTAGCCCGCTGGAAATGTGCTGCCTCATAGACAGCGGCCTCATATAATGTTACCCCGCGAAGCGAGATACTTAAAACTACGCAGATATACTTCCGATGCTTTAACACTCGGCAGTGTGTTCCCACTTTTCTATTTCATCCTAAGTAATTTCTCTTTAGCACTAATCCTCTATACACCATCCGCAATGCACCCATTCTCAATCATATGCTTGTTAAACGTTATATGTGAAGCCCCGCTGCTTATTGCTTTTTGTGAGTCCCACTATTTTTCCAAGCAAGATAACGGGGCTTGTCCCGGCATTTTTTGTCGGGGAGCGCCTGCTTAAACGGCTTTAGGTTGTCTTGGCCTTTCCGAGTTTTGTCAGAGCGAGGGCTTTACGCCGTTTCATTGTTTTGATAAACTCGACACGACGGAAACGCAATGCCGACCAATCTTCATCTATTGCAACCTGGCGCACACGCTCAAAACCTGCTTTCCCCAGAACATTCCAGCCGCTATCCCGATTGAAGTCACATGTGTACTTCTTCGAAGTACTTTTCGGATAGGCAACCCATAGAATGGCATCGCCCTCCATTTTTTTGCCTAGTGCTTTTGCTGCTTCTTCCACTTCCTTTTTGATGGTGACGAAGACGAGCGCAAAGTAAATATTTTTTATTTCACGAGCATTACACATAACGTCAACCCCTGCCAAGGCAGCCAACTCAGAGTTAAAACTTTCCGGCGCATTCAGCACGAGAATTTCTTTTTGATCTTTAAGATTCAGCTTTCTGAAAATTGTTGTCATGAGTAATCCCTTTAAATGGATGATATACAACTATAAAAAGCCGCCTATCAGCCAGCGGCCGTGTATAATGTTATCCCACGAAGCGGGATATCAAAGGCGCTCAGACATACTTCCGATGCTGTAACACGCAACAGTGTGTTGCCTCTTCTATATTTCATCGCAAGTACTTTTTTTTTCACACTAAACCAGACGTGCCATGAATTTTGCAGTGAACTACTTGATAAATGAATATGTAAGAAATTGTATTGCACTTCGTGCAATGACATTTACAGGTCTCCCGCTGAAATCCGTTCTCATGCTGTCTGTGCAACATTTAGACTCTTAGTAAGCCGCGGAATCCCCTGACGCCATAGTACGAGGGCGCACCGTTGTGATATACGAAGACATGGTCGTAGCGACGATCGGCAAAGATGGCGCCGCCGAGTATTCTAATTTCAGAAGGTGTTTTCAACCAGCTCGACGTTTTCGTATCGAAATTTCCAAGTTTCTGCAATTCTCGATATTGTTCTTCCGTTACTATCTCGATGCCCATGGCAGCTGCCATATCCATAGCGGACTCTTTTGGTTTAAACTCTTTCCTTGATGCCAGCGCTTCACGGTCGTAACAGACATTTCTGCGGCCTTTAGGACTTTCAACTGAACAATCATAAAAAATGTATTCGCCTGTCTTTTTATCATAACCAACAACATCCGGTTCACCACCGGTTCTCTCCATTTCATGGAGCGACCACAGTTTTTCAGTATGAGCGTCCAACTTTGCTTGTACGTTAACCCATTCAAGACCTTTATGACGGCTCATGTTTTTCTCAAAACGGGCTTTCAATGTTCTGAATAGATCATCACGCTGTTTCGCTTTCAAGTTTTTTGCATTTTGCATTTCTGTCTTTTCCTTTCTGCCCGGTTTAATTTGCATTTCCCCGCCCAGCGTTCTTACGGCTTGCTCTTCAATTCACTTCTTATAATCTATTATAACACTCCGAGTCAGCGACGGCAATACGCTGTCGACTGTACCCGGTTTGTAAGCTGGTTTTTTTTCACCGACCTGTCAGAAGCTATCGAAGACTTTTATGCCCCGGTCATACGAGATCGAAACGATCAAGGTTCATTACTTTGTTCCACACAGCTATAAAGTCGTTCAGAAATTTCTCCTGGGAGTCCTCACATCCATAGACTTCTGCCAAGGCCCTAAGCTGAGAGTTCGATCCGAAGATGAGGTCGACCCTTGTGCAAGTCCATTTGAGAGCACCCGTCGATCGATCACGACCCTCGAATACGTCAGCGTTTTCCGCGGTTGCCTTCCATGTTGTTCTCATGTCGAGCAAATTCACAAAGAAGTCATTCGTGAGGGTTTCAGGCCGTTTCGTAAAAACACCGTTCTGGGATTTTCCAACGTTGGCATTTAAGACTCGCATTCCGCCGACAACCACCGTCATTTCGGGTGCAGTCAAGGTCAGCAATTGCGCTTTGTCGACCAGCAATTGTTCGGCCGGTACGGCATAGCGGGCCTTCTGAAAGTTGCGGAAGCCATCCGCAACCGGTTCGAGGACGGCGAAGGAAGCCACATCAGTCTGCTCCTGTGATGCATCCATACGTCCCGGTACGAAGGGGACTTTTACTTTATGACCGGCACTCTTCGCAGCTTGCTCGATGCCCGCGCATCCTGCCAGAACAATCAAGTCAGCCAGTGACACCTTCTTGCCGCCGGACTTCGATTTGTTGAATGTACTCTGGATACCATCCAGAGTCTTAAGCACCTTCGCAAGCTGCAGAGGCTGGTTGACTTCCCAATCTTTCTGCGGCGCAAGGCGAATGCGGGCACCGTTGGCGCCGCCGCGCTTATCAGAACCACGAAATGTGGATGCTGATGCCCAGGCGGTTGAAACCAGTTCCAACACTGACAACCCGGAAGCCAGGATCTTGCGCTTGAGGGCGTTGATGTCCTTTGCATCTATCAACTTGTGTCTGACGGGGGGGATAGGGTCCTGCCAGATAAGCGCTTCCGCCGGGACATCAGGACCAAGATAACGTGTCCGCGGGCCCATGTCGCGATGTGTTAGCTTGAACCACGCCCTGGCAAACGCGTCTGCAAACTGATCCGGATGTTCCATGAAGTCCCGCGAAATTTTTTCATAGACAGGGTCGAGCCGCAGAGCAAGGTCCGTGGTCAGCATGGATGGTGCATGACGCTTCGATGGGTTGTGCGCATCCGGTACGGTTTCGGCACCTGCACCACCCTTCGGCGTCCACTGGTGCGCTCCGGCCGGGCTTTTCGTCAACTCCCATTCGTAGCCGAACAGGTTAGAGAAATAGTTGTTGCTCCATTTTGTAGGTGTTGTAGTCCAGATGACTTCCAAACCGCTGCTGATCGTGTCGCCGCCTTTACCCGTGCCAAAACTACTTTTCCAGCCGAGGCCCTGCTCCTCGATGCCGGCTGCTTCCGGTTCAGGGCCGACAAGTTTCGCATCACCGGCGCCATGGGTTTTACCAAAGGTGTGGCCGCCCGCAATGAGGGCAACCGTCTCCTCGTCGTTCATCGCCATTCGCGCGAAGGTCTCGCGGATATCCCTTGCCGCAGCGATCGGGTCAGGGTTCCCATTCGGGCCTTCCGGGTTGACATAGATAAGTCCCATCTGCACTGCAGCGAGCGGATTTTCAAGATCCCGGTCGCCGGTATAGCGCTTGTCACCCAGCCACTTGTTCTCGGCGCCCCAGTAGATGTCCTTTTCCGGTTCCCAGATGTCCTCACGCCCTCCGGCGAAACCGAAGGTTTTAAAACCCATCGACTCCAAAGCGACGTTGCCTGCGAGAATCATCAGGTCTGCCCAGGATATCTTCCGGCCGTATTTCTGCTTGATCGGCCAGAGCAGCCGGCGCGCCTTGTCAAGACTTACATTGTCAGGCCAGCTGTTGAGTGGTGCAAAACGCTGGCTGCCGTTGCCTGCGCCGCCGCGGCCGTCGCCGATGCGATAGGTGCCGGCGCTATGCCACGCCATACGGATGAAAAAAGGTCCATAGTGGCCGAAGTCCGCAGGCCACCAATCCTGCGACTTCGTCATCAATCCGCGGAGATCCTTCTTCACGGCTTTCAAGTTGAGGCTCTTGAATTCTTTGGCGTAGTTGAAACCAACCCCCATTGGATTTGATTTAGTGGAATGCTGGTGCAAGATATCGAGGTTCAACTGATTCGGCCACCAGTCCCTGTTCGACGTGCCGCCGCCGGTACTGTGTGTGTGAGCGCTGCCCACTACTGGGCACTTACTTTCTTCATTCATAATACTATCTCCTTTCGACGTATATTATGTTTAACATATTTATCCTGGAGAGTGTTCCGCTGCCAATTAAAATTTTTGACTAACTGTGCAAAAATGAATAAACCATTTTATGTGTTCTTGCAGATCGACACTCCGCCAAAATACCGGCAGACAAGTTCCTCCCAAAGATGAATCATGGCGGATAAAAAGTCCCGATTTGCGGGATCTATTATTTTAACAGCGATGAATACCTTCAAATTGCACCCATATCATGCACCCAGCATCTTGTATCCTATCGCAGAGAATCGAGCCGGGTCTGCAGCGAGGACAACAAATCGCCCACATTGTCTTATATGGTAGATAAGCTCTGTCAATACCCGCAGCTTAAGTCCCAATCCATTGTTCGTAACCCGACGTCTTGACCGTCGCGAAAGGTATCCCTTCAGCCTTGCCTCCTTCTTGCGCCGGCAGAAACTAGGCGCACAATTTGTACTGCTCCTTTTCATCTGGAGTCATAACGTAACCAATGCGAACATCACCAAAGCGGACAGGATTTGGTGGGCGGTGGGTCTTAAAATCAGTCACGGCTGCTGAAAGTAAAAATTGTACACTGAATCTACCGGTGCTTTCTGCTGTTCAGGAACACGTACCTGAGGAGGACTCATCGCCTGGGATTCACTACGCGTGACATGGACCGTGCTGCAAGCTGCGAGAACTAATGCGGCAATGACTATTGCAATGTATCGCATGATTTTCTTCTTTGAGTGCCAATAGATCGTCGTTAAGCTTATACCAAACATGTCCAACAATGGTTTGGTTTAGGAAATTTTTATTGAAGAATGCAGTGTTATTAATATTCTGCATGCACCCACGCTCATTCGGTCAGCTTGATTGACTGGATAGGGCGCGTTCGCGGCCGTGACTTACGAACCTGCTCATTGGCCTTGAGGCGGCTCCCATAGCTCGGCCTTGTTTCCCTCTTGATCAATGACCCAGGCAAATTTCCCTTACTCGGATCCGTCAATCTTCTCGAGCGCATCGCTTTGCCGATCGAGGACAGTATCTGAGTTATTGCGGTTTGGCGAATCATCCCAAGACCAGCGGTGGTCGCAGTTACGGATATCGTAAGCCGCGTTTTAACCATAGCCTCAAAGCAGTGTACAAAACTGCTGCGTTATGTGTTTTACGTGAGAGCAATCCATTACGAGAGTATTATGAATATCTGCGAACAAAGGGTATTGCTGAGCAAAACGCTCGCCATGCACTTGCACGGAAAATTGCAGCCATCAGTTATGGATTATTGAAGCATGAAAGTGTCTATCTAGAGAAAGAAATCAATACTCGATACGTCGAGTGAGATCATACTTCTAATCTTTTTCGAACGATGGTGGATCTCCACATTCGGTGATGTTCTCTAAATATTGTCTTTGTTCTCGTATAGGAGAGAGAGTTCAACGGGAATGATGTACGATTCCAGATACAGGAATCAGATGCCACTGAGTCGGATAACCCTCTCCAGGTTATACTCTAATTTACCGTAGTCGAGCCTGATTCTGACTTTAGTCGACTGAATCAGCAGAGAGCTCAGACAGACGCATAGTGAAGCCAAAGCACTTGATAAGCATGATCGTATAAAGCAAGAACAGAGAATTGTTTAGTCTGTTTCAGAGGAGACACCAACAACGGAAAGCGAAACTGAATGTCAATGAATACCCAGTCCAGCAAACTGGCACGTCGTACTGTTTTCTCTTGATATTCTTTTCTATAGACATTCCCGACTGACCCCATTAACCTATAGGTGAAGGAAAGGATGCGACTGTACCAGTGTTGCGCCTAACAGTTCGCAAAGTTTGTCCCGCAGCTTTTTTGGGAGAACACCAATGACAGTTTTGTCAGTGCAGCTTTTATTTATTAATCAATCTCGTACCTGTACAATGGGTCTTGACGTGATTGCAAAGGGAGGGTAGAATCTTTAATGATAATTTGTTTTTTCAAGGTCATGCAGATGGCTGAAAAATCCAAACAATTAGATTTCTCTCCCAACTATAGCAGGGAGAGAAATGCCAATGGTATAAAATATAAAGTAGACGAAGGTAATTGGAATATTTCAAAAATATTTCCCGCCCCCTCCGTTGTTGTCGTTCAAGCACATGGCTTAATAATCATAGACGGACTCTCCATAGTATGAACGGGGCCGGGTTTACCGGGCAATTGCTGGCTCACTAACAGTCCGATAGTTATTGCAATTATTATCGCGAGAAGGACATTCCTTTATTCCTTCTTGTTAATTGTTAATTAATTTGCTCCGCCTCAAATTCCACTTTCTTTAATGATGATTGTTGGCGGATCGCCGCCATCTTGATTATCTCCACCGCCAACTTTACCATTTCCAAATATATAAGCATAAGTAGTTTGAGAACCAATGTGTAAACCACTAACGAGTGATTTCGTTACGCCATTAGAATTATTCGGAGAAACAGTAAACTTACGCGGCCTAAGTTTATTCTGAAAAAAATTAGAATTTGGAATGATTACAATAACATCAATATCGGTTAGGTTCATAAATTGAACTTGCGTGTCATTTGGCGAAATCCCTAGCACAAAAGGTGTGATTTGGAAGCCTCCATTAATTTTAGAAAACGTAATCGTTGGAACTGTTGACTGTGCCATAATGCAAATCTCCTCTGTTGGTTTCAAATATTCAACAATTGATATAGATTTATGAAAATACTTATGTCCATATAGACCAGCATCTATGGGTTCAACAATTCTTAATTTTTTAAAGTTCCTTATTCTAAAAGCAGATTAATTTGCCTTTTTCTTTTCTAATTATTTTACAATTTTTCTAAACTTAGTATCTAAAACTAAATCATTTAAACTCGGCTCTCTGTATAATTCATTTAATGGGTATCCCTTTTCCAGTGCTATTTTAATCCAATTCAATGCATTCTCTCTGTCTTTAAGCCATACCTCGTACGTTAGACCAATTTTGAAATACGTGTCTACATTTGGAATTTTTAAGGATTCCAACAATTTTAATGTTGATAAAGTTTTTAAACGATCTCCGAGCATTCCATAATATGAGGCTAACCGGCAAAGTAAATCGGTATCGCGTGAATTAGTTTTTAATTGCAATTCCGCCAATGAAATTGCCCGCTGATTTGCTTCTTGTGCTTTATTCCGTTCGTCAGGTGTAAAATAATAAGACCAGGCAAGATAACCCCACATCCTATAATCTTTGTTGTTAAGCTCTATGATTTTTTCATACGTACGGGCAGCTTCTTTATACCTTCCTTCTTTATAATACACAGCTGCAAGGTTGGAATAGGTTACGTAATCAGGATCGAGCTCCAAAGATTTTTTTAACATTTCTACTGCTTTCGGTGTGTTATTAAGGAAGACATAAATTCCTCCAAGATTCCCAAAAGCAACCGCGTTCCTTGGAGCAATCTGAATAATTTTAGTAAACTGTTCGGCAGCTTCTTTATATCTACCTTCCAAATAATAAAAATTACCGAGCGATTCATACCCAAGCCAGTAATCGGGTTTTAGCGCAATAGCCTTCTTGTACATTGTTTCCGCATCTTTGGATAAACCAAGAGATCTGAGTGAAGTAGCTCTGCCTCTGTACGCTTTAAAATTTGCAGGATCTAATTCCAAAATGTGATTAAAGATGTGTTCGGCTTCTGAATATTTTCCCATTCGATTATACACCTGTCCAATAATAAGATCACTCTCGCTTAATCTTCCCTTTACAGAATTTGCCCTATGACAATATTGAATTGCCTTGTCAAGCCAGGTCATTTCATTTGTCTGAAGAAAGAGACGGTAATCCGTTTCTGCCAAACCAACATATGCCAATGCAAAGGATGAATCTTTCTCAATTGCTTTTTCAAAAACATTTTTAGCGCCATTAATATCTTCTGAATTGGAAGAATTTGCGAGTTTACCGAGCCCGATTAAGTATGATTGATATGCTTCCGGATTTTCTGTTCCACCGGTTGCAAGATTCTTTTTCATCTCCGGCTTCAATTCAATCTTCAGCATATCTGCAATTTTAATAACCGCCTCATCCTGAATGACCGAATTACTCGTGAACTGATCGTCGATCAATCGTGATGCAAGCTGTTCTTTGGATGTTCCGTCAATCAAATTAATTGTTACTCTATACCCTGCTCCCATTTTCTGAAGACTTCCGCTGAGAATGAGATTTACAGCGTATTTATTCACCGCCTGTGAAGCATCAATAATTTTTGATTGTCTTATTACGTTTGATGGAACAACCCAAAGCTTTCCTTCAAACTGTTCAAGCTGGCTCAGTTTGCTTGTCATTGTTTCCACAAGCCCGGCGGCAAATGCCTGGTCATCCGCATTGCCTCCAATTACTTCAAACGGAAGAACTGCAATATGTTTAACGGAGGGAATTAATTCTATACCGAAGTAATTAAAGACATCTTTCCCTTTAAAGATGAAAGCGCCAATAAGTAAAAGCAGGACGCCGGTAACGGCAATGATGCGGTTACGCTTTCTCTTTTTCGGTATCGCTGTTTCAATTTGCGTTTTTGATTGGCTGATATAATCTGCAACGCTTACTTGTGATTTTATTAACTCAACCGGAATACCTGTCTCCACATGTTGTTTAATTGCTTTCAGATCAATAAGAAGTTCTTCCGCTGTTTGATATCTATTCTCGGGGAGTTTTGAAAGGAGATTTTTAATTACTTCGTCAATTTCTTTTGGAACATCCTTAACAATTTCCGATACCGCCTTCGGCTCTTCTTTCAATATAGAATAAATAACAGCCTGCTCGTAAGCGGCTTTGAATGGAAGTTTACCCGTGAGCATTTCGTAAAACACTACACCGAGCGCCCAGAGGTCGGTTCGATGGTCGATCTCATCGCCCCACGTTTGTTCCGGCGACATATAATTAATAGTACCGACTATGGCTCCCATTTTCGTCAGAATCGATTGTCCGGCTAATTTTGCCAATCCGAAATCCATAATCTTTACAAGATTTGAGCCGGTAATCATGATGTTTTGGCTTTTAATATCGCGGTGTACAATTCCTTTTTGATGTGCGGTTTTCAGTCCCTCTGCAATTTGAATTGCGTAATCGAGGGCTTCGATTGCTTGAAGCTTACCGTTCGATATCTTCTTGCTCAGTTCTTCGCCTTCAACAAATTCCATTACTATATATGCATCGTCCCCTTCTTCGCAGGTTTCAAAAATCGTAGCAATATTCGGATGGTTCAACGCTGCGATAGCTTGAGCCTCAATTAAAAACCTTTTCCTGAACTCCGGGTTGTGGGCGATGTGGCGGGCGAGAGCTTTAACTGCAACAAACCTGTGTAGCTTGGTATCGTAAGCTTTGTAAACAACTCCCATGCCCCCGGCACCGAGTGTCTCTCTAATTTCAAAGTGGGAAATTTTATCCAGGGTCATGTATTATCCGGTCTATGAATCAATCCTGTTTGATCATCTGACTGTGGCGCTGCATATTTGCAACATGCACTCGATAGGCGGAGCCCTGTAGTTGCAACACGCGAAGCGTGTCATTATTTCTATAGTTCATGCGAAAACCTATACGCGCCATGAGTTTCGCATCACGTTCATTCCTCCTGTCCCGTCATACTTTTAGACGGGATCAATTTATTTACCCGCCACGTGCTGCTTTCTAGCATCCCGTACAGTCCGTCTCGATTCTATGAATCGAGACGAGACCTCGACGAAGTCGGGCGGGACTTTATCTTTTGGCGGGAGCGCCTGGTATGTTGAGACTGTGACAATTATTTCCGTATCCTGGTCCATTGGCAAAGTCATAGGAGAGACGTGAGCGTCGAGATATCTTCTCTGACGAAGAATATCGTTAACCAGATACTT